>ERZ650302.1716-NODE-1716-length-12119-cov-5.179542_pt1 | contig 12119 bp, 16 predicted proteins | sample MGYA00376238_ERZ650302 | MGnify/ENA primary metagenome ERZ650302 (study PRJEB26733, sample SAMN07839298) | wastewater metagenome | biome: urban; feature: wastewater treatment plant; material: waste water | place: USA: North Carolina | collected 2016-04-28 ... | reverse complement strand
TTGACTCCATACTTCAATTCTTCTTCTCTGAATAAACTTATCATAGATACAAGTTTATTATGATCCGTATTTACAGTTATCATAACATCTTCATCCATAACATCTTTCTCGATGAACATTGCAGTATTGTCATTCTTTTCAAGATCATAGTATTTTATGGATACTTTCTTCAGCAGCTCATTAACTCTCGTAGACAACGAATTCAAGATCTTAAGGACGTCATCATCAGTACATCTGAATAGTTTCTCACCAACATCAGCCATCATTGTATCTACAGTAACTTCTAGAACTTTACTAATAATTTTATACTTGTAGATGTAACTGTTATTTCTTCGTTGTCTTTATTTTTATATGTTTGAGATTCTTGTCTTGCAGGTAAGAATTCTCTTTTTATTAACTTGTTCAAATTAAACTCCTTACATTTAGTAAATTTAAGTATTATAATGTAAGAAAGCTTAAAGTTTCCTTAATACCACTTTTTGCTCCTAGGAGCGTGTACGTTCCGTAAAGCTTGTCATCGTGAGTGTGCTCGTAGAAAGCTTTAATAAAGTTGTTCTTAATTATAGCCCCCATTGAGTGGTCAAATAAGGCTTGAAACAATGCGGTTTCGTCTTCGTTTTTTGCTATTTGGAACAGCTCTTTGATGTCGTCACGGCTCCAACTGTACTTGTTTTTTGGTTCTGTTGGTTCATTTTTTCCGTAACGTTCAAAGGCTCGAAGTTTCTTTTGGTAGTCTATGTAGGCGTCGGTGAGGTTACTTGATTCGTAGCCTAGGATTCCTGTTAGAATGTCGTGTTTTTGGTCAGGAGAAGCTGGGTTGAATTCAGGCATTGCTACTTTGGTTGGTGACTTGATGTTGTCTTGGTAGGACTTGTTATAGGTGTCTGCTTTGTGTTGTGCTAATAGTTCCATTGCTTTGAGGGCTATGGTGTTAGTAGATGAAAGCGTTCCTGCAAGTAGCATTGTTAGTGCTGGGTTAGTTCCTGTTAGTTTTTTAACATCGTTAGCTGTCCATTTAGGAATTCCGGTTGGTAGTAGTGCTTCTGGTTGTGTAATTGATTTTCCTTGACAGAAGACGTGCATAAAGTAGGAACGATGGTTCATGTCTTTATGGTTGAACGGTTTGATGAAGTCGGAAGCTGTTTTAAGTTTACTCTGTTGCTCCTCTTTATAAGCTGAGACTAAGTTGGTGTACCTTTGTTTTAGGTAGTCTTGTACTATTGGGTTAGCTCTTAGGGATTCTTTTACAGAGGCTAAGACTTCATCGAGAGTGTCTTCTAGTTCTTGCACTTTGGCTAAGTCTACCGGTAGTCCATTAGCCATTATTCGAACAGTGTCGTAGATTAAAGGTTTGGCTACGTTAGTGTAGAAGAAGTCGTCGGTGTAGACGGCGTCTTTTGGGACAGGAGCTGGGAGTAGCTCCCAAGGTCTTGACATTGTAGACATTATAGGTCCTTATTGTCTGGAGTTCTGCGCCAAATTATGACTAACAAGGCAATTAAAATTGCTAATGCTGCTAGTGTTGTATGTATCATAGGTGCCTCCTTTTAAGTATTGTTAAAGGCTGTAGAGTTAATTGTTCACCCTCGTTTTTGTTGTGCATGTTACTGTAGAAATTTCCTTCAATAGTAAAGTTTAAAGTATTTACATATTTAGGCAAAACGCCAGTTTTAGAATCTAACGTTACTTGCACAGGTGAGGAGCTTTCGTATACTGGGCGTACCTTAGTAATTTTTCCTGTTATCCAACCTGGAGAACATTCCGCTGATAAATCTTGCCCTTCTAAGAATTCTCTTGATACATAGAATCGTACTCGTTGTCCTATAGTAAATTTCATTGTTAGTCCTTTGTGTAAGTTATTATGCGTGCTCCTGGGTTTTCACGAGGGTAACCGTATGGGTTGCATAGGTAGGTAGTGTTATCAACTATGTCGTGAGCAGGTGAATGAGTGTGACCGAAGACCCAAACTTTTGGGGCTAAGGTGTCTATGATTTCTTTTCCGTTGAAGTAGTAGAATGATGTACCTAAGTGGTGTTTGTATTGTTCAGGCATCGAAGGGTGAAGAAGTGGAGCGTAGTGGGTTAATACTACGTCAGCTTTTTCTATTGACTTTAGTTTTTTGTATTGAGATTCGAAGAATCGAATTGGGTCAAAGTCTCCACAGAATACAGATGCTCCGTATCCAGTTGGAATTTTGTAAGGAGCTGTTCCACAAGAGATGTTTCTGTAGTCGTTTAGGTAACGTTTGTAGAAGGATACTACTTCTGAGGTAGAAACTTCAGATTCGCAGAGGAGTTCGTAGTGTGTTTTGTCCCAAGACATGCCACAACCTCCGTAGGTTATGGAGTCAATTGTGACTGTGTTTCCGTCTAGAAAGTGTAGTCCTGGAGTTGAATCGCAGAAGTCTTTCATCTCGGCTAATCGGAGGAAGGAGTTGTTTTTGTATTTGGCTCTGATTGAGTCTGTTATCAAATAAAAATCGTGGTTCAATGTTGTTATCGCTACTGTTTTTTATCAGTTGCTTCAATTAGTTTTTTATGGGTTCCATTAAGTTTAGCTTAATTCCTAATTGTTCAGCATACGTTTTCACCTACGTCTTTACGTTTAGGTGTCCAGGCCTCGTGGAAAGATTATATTCTACAAATTGTAGGTTCACTTTCTATGCGTTGCCCCTGACTGATTTGTTAATATCAGCCTTCGGTTCAAGTTAGCATTTCAGCCTCCTTGCTTAATTCCTGGATTATTATAATCTATATTTCTATAGAAGACGGCAATGTAATTTACCTGGTACGATTAATATGTTTGAGTAGGTTCTTAGTAGTACTGTTAGTAAATAAGAGTCTTGCTCGAAACGGTGACCTGTGTCTCCAGCTATTAGTAGAGTCGGAGAGGGCTTTGAAGGTAGTAACCGTTTAGCGAAGGCTTCGATGTCTTTGTAAAAGTTTTTATGTGTTGTCCTGTACTCGGTGCAATGGAAGTCGAGGTGGATGTCGCTTATGTAATCGAATTTCATGTTCTCACCGGCTTTAGTACTGAGTAAGGATGAATTGTTGGGTATACTACTCCTTGTAGAGCTAATCTTGGATCTTCTAAGAAACTTCCATGTTCCGTGAAAGAAACTCTGTGGAATTCACTAGGACATTCTGGTACGAATAGCTCAGATGGTAGAGCTACTACTAATGGGTACTCATTGTCCCAATCATAGGCTGTAAGGTGAGTGTTTGATCTGTTTGTACTAACTATGGTACCTACGTATCGTTTTGGGACTGTCGTATCTTTTATCCAATCGTTTCCTACTGTGTTAAGGAAAGTTTCATCTAAGTGTACTAAAACACGTTGTCCTATTTTGTATTGCATAGTTGTTTCCTTTTTAGTAGAGTGATTGGGATTAGTTTTATATTGTTTATTAAATCGTTAATTTGTCCTTCTGTTACATCGGCTTCATCCCAGTAGCATTTATTTGGTCTGAAGTATGTGTATCTTCCTGTGCTAAAAGTCACTTTGTAAGGAGAGCGTGAATTGCGTCCGTCTGTTACTGTAACAATGTTCCAACCATTTGGCAAGTCGTAGCTACGAAGACTGCACTTTTGTTTATTGGCGTCTGTTAGGAATATTCGGTATTTCATGTTAGTCCTTTAAGTAGTTAGATATTTCGTTCCATAGAGTTAATGTGGCACAAGAGTCCGTTGCTGCGTAGTGTAGCAAGTCTGGGTTGTACATTTGGTCTAGAGAGAAGAAGTCTGATGAGACTGCCCATGCTCCGAATTTATAGCCCATTAGGTGTTTTAGACCGGTTGCAGACTTTGTGTTATCTACGTGGTTGAGTAGAGTTTTGGCTAAGATTTGTGAATCTTCGTAGTCTTTTGGTAGGCGTTTTCTGTTGTAGTAGATGTGCCGTGCGTCGAAGCAGAGGTTGTGCCAAATTTGTTTGATTTCTGTTGTAACTATCCAGTCTAGTACTACGGAGTGAATTTCCGGGTTGTCGAGGATGAAGACGTAGGCTTCAGACTCGGAGTAGGCTAGAGAGAAGTGTGTTAGTTGAGAAAGCGAAGGGTGTGATAGTCCGTCGGAGTTTATTCGTTGGAGTAGCACGTGTTTTTCAGAACGAGAAGCGGTTTCGAGTTGGGCGGTGAACTCTGCTTTTTCGGCTTCGGTGTAACGAGAGGCTGATTCGAAGTCGCAGGCTACAGTTGGTACGGTTAGAGAGTTGAGCCAAGTTTGTGCTTCAGTGGCTGATGTAGTTGATTGAAAGGTCACTACTGCTGATTCGAGAAGAGTGCTCATGGTTAGCCTCCTAGTGGTTTGTAGTCTAAGGTGGTAGCGTTTAGGAGCGATTTGCGTGCTCTTGTACAGGCTACGTAGTAGAGGTTGAGTTCTGATTGTAGCATTGGGTCTAATTTGTGGTAAGGAGTGCTGTTAGCTTCCATTTTGATTAGAATTTGTAGCGATGAAGCGTTTAGGTCATCGGCGATGTAGACTTCGTCAACTTCAAGCATTATGTTCAGTACAGTTCGTTAGGCTGTACCCGGAATTCTATCCAGCTATGTATCTCTACATAGATCAGACTATATCTTCTACCTTTAAGGTAGCTACACGTTTCGAGCTACTTAGCTCTACTCCCGTTAGGGATAGTCGTTGGGGCGCAATTAAGCTGCCTGCTGATTGTCACATACTACAAGATTGTTACACTTTGGTACTTGTAGCTTCGAGATGTTCCAGCAAATGTGTAGTTTGCTAATACAGATTGCTCTGTATTGGGGCCTTTTATTATATAGGTTTTATATAATGTTTAGTTAACCCTTAAATGAATGGGCAGTCCCTAGTAGTAGGGTTGTCTTTAGTTTTTCGTGGGATTTGGCTTCGTCGTAGCAGGCCATGATTCCTTTAGATGAGTGTCTCATGATTAGCTTTAAGGTTGTACTTAGTTGAAGGTCATCTTTGTAAAGGTTTTGTAGGTAAGTGTAGACGTTTTTGTACAAGCCTTGGAGGTCGTAGGATCTGTAGTAGTCGTCGATGTCGTTTTGGACGAACTTTAGTTCCGGAGTAAAGATTTTCTTTGTTGGAGAGATAAAGCAAAGTTCTTTGGCTGTGCGGAAGATGTCATCTGCTGAACGAACTAAGGTGTACGGTGTTTTTGTTGAGTTTAAATCCATCATTTTTGATATTAGGAAGGCGTTAGTTCTTGCGATGAAAGCACGGGACTTAATTTCGGTTGATTGAGGGGAGCCTATGAAGACCATGTCAGGGTCTATGAAGCGGTTGCAAAAGGTTTGGACTTTGGATGCGATTGATGGGTTGACTCTAAAGGATTGAGACATTGGGAACTGTTTTCCTGTTACTACTGAGAAGCAGTTGATTGTGTGGTTGAAAGAGTAGATGTTCTGACGAGAATCGCCTACTAGGATTTTTCTGTGGGCTGGTAGTAGTTTTACAATTTCGAGGGTTACTGGGTTGATGTCTCCGGCTTCGTCTAGGGCGATGAAGTCGAAGGGTTCGTAGTCGATTAGTCCTTTTTCTAGTAGCATGTGGTAGAACTTTAGGTAGAAATCGTGGGTGCATGGGATTTCTTTTGATTCCATTTTGTGTATTACGGATAGGAGGTAGTCGGTGTCAGGAGTTGTCATGTCTTGATTTTTGGCGAATAGTGGGAAGTTAGTGTACTCTGATAGGAAGAACTTCTTTAGAAGGTCTAGTAAGTAGAGTTTGTATTCGTAATCGTAGTATGGCGGCATGTCACGGTAGGTGAAAGTTCCAAGTTGGAGTTCGTACTTGCTAACTGTTGGCTTGTAGGCTAATGAGTGTACTGTAGAGCAGACTACTGTTTTTGGGAACTTACGGGAAGCCTCTGTGGCTATTGATTTGTTGTAACAAATATATAGCCCTCTAGTATGGGTTATGGTATTAGCTATGCTGACTAGTAGTGTAGTTTTACCGGACTAAGATCCAGCTACTGAATTTACTAATGTAAATCCAAAACTGGCATCCTCCTTCAAGTGAGATACAATGGCTTGTTGTTCTGGTGTTAAATTCAAATTAAATCCTTAAATAAAGTGTTAGTCCTTATATAAAGATTTATAGAGGTAGGGGAGAGAAGTCCTACCGCTATAATATAAGGAGAGAAATTATCTTGGGCTTACAGCCTTTTATGGGAATGCCAAGATGGTGTTATTGTTTTTTAAATACCGAACCAGTTGCTTTTACTGCAGCTTTAGGTTCTGCTTTTGGAGCTTTAGCAGCTTCTGCTCTAGCTTTTTTCCATTCTTCTACTTCTTCAGCAGTTGTGTCTGTGTAAGTTACGTCAGTAGCATAAGCTTGATCTTTTGCTAATCTAACACCTATTTCAGATTTGTTAGTGATTTCTTCTGCACTAGCTCCGTCTTTAGCTCTGTAGAATGCTTTAACTACCATTCTTTTAGAGATTTCACCGTTGTATGAAGAGTACTCTTCTTGTAATCTGATTTTTACGTCTAAGTCAGAAAGTTCTGGAATGATTGTGAACTCTTTTTCTTTTCCGTCTTTTCCTACTTTGAATGTTTCTTCTTCAGTAGTTAAGTCGTCACCTTCTTCTAATCCTGCTAAGATTCCTAATTCTGTTAAGAATTTGATTCCCATTTTGATTGGTGTTCCATCTTTAGATGAGATGTAAGGTCCGTAGATTGCTTGAGTGTTTCCATCGTGTTCGATGTTGAAGTTGATTTGAGTTGCCCCAGATTTTGATTGTTCTACTGATGCAAATTTGATTGTTACGTCGTAGATTCCAGTTTTGCTGATGTATGAGCTTCCGCTTCCTGAAGCTAAAGCCTCGTTTGATACTGAAAGTAATTTTGCCATTGTGGTTCCTTTGTTTGTTAGTATTAGTGCTGTTACGCACAGTAGAAAGCTCCGAAGAGCTCTCTTAGTGCGTAAGACTACGGTTAAAGTTCGAATGTTTCACTAGAGTCTATTTCGTCAGAGACTAAATTTATGTACTCTTGTAAGTTGAACTCATCTATTGGTTGAGACTCAGGTAGTGAATCAATTAGTGATCTAGACAGCATTTTATGTGTTTTGTGGTGGATAACTCTTTTTGAACCTTTTAATTCAATAAAAATTGCTGATTCTACTTCAGAAATTGCCCCACCTTTTTTACCCCACGAACCTCCAGCATTAACCAAATCGTATTGGTTAGTTTCTGTGTTAAGTTGTGCGTGGCTTATCATTACTAAGTTGCACATAGGAGCAATTTCTTGTTCTAGAAAATCCATAACTTTAGAAATTTCTGTGTTTATAACTCCGTAAGGGAATGATTTTACCTTAGCCAATGTTTTAACTTCGATGTCTAAGAAAATTTTAGAAATAGAGTCTATAACTATTGTTCCTGGATTTCTATCAAATTTTGCTATGTAAGATGATACTGCTTCTATCATCTGTTTTATAATATCATCTGCGTCTACAAAGTCTTCAATAGTCTTTTTAGGCAACTTTAGTGGAGATTTTTTACCATCTCTTGATATTAGTAGTGTTGTTTCTGGGTCTAGGTCTTTAATTAATGTAGATTTCCCTACATTTGGCAGTCCTGAAATTAGTAGTTTAACTCCTGACATTAAGCCTCCTTGTTGGTATGTTGATTTTAGTGGTGAGAGATTGTTAGTTGTAGGCTTATGTAAATCTCTGAAACATGAGCCCATTAATTATAGAGATTTCCTTTTTAGTAGTACAGGTGGAACAAAACTTTGTATCTGTCTGTAGTCCCAAGCCCAGCGTCTGTCATCTTCGTTTAGGTAGATGTAGTCACTAGATTTGTTTTTTACTGTCATTACTTTTCCTGCGAATAAGGTCATTGCAATGTTAGTGTTTGGCGTACGCTCTGATATATCTGCTTTTATTAGAACTTTTTGTCCTGGTTTGATGCTTGGTAGTCTAGAATAGTAGTAATGAGAGGTCATGTTAATCCTTTAGGAATAGAGGTTTCTTTTTTGGTTGAGGTTTTAGGCGAAGATCTTGAGCTAATAGGTAGCGTAGGTCTGGGTTTTTGTTCCAAAAGTCGACAGATTCTGCGATTAGTTGGAGTTGGTCTGTTATTGTAGCTAAGTTTTCTTCTGTGAATGGTTCTGTGAAAGAGAAGTGGCGACAAGGCAGTGTTTTGGTTGGACGTGTTACGAATTGTAGTTCTATTTGAGACACTTTGTATCCTAAGTAGTGGGTAGCTAGGAATGCGTAGATGTGTGCTTGTAGGCGGTAAGCGTATGAGATTCCACTTGGCTTTGTTGAAGCAGTTTTGTAATCTCTGATAGACACGGTTCCGTTGCCGTAGCCTAAGTCGACAATAGCATCTGTTGTGCCTCCTACGTAAATTCCTGGTAGGAGTTTGTGGAACATGAATTGCTCTGTGGCTAAAGGTTTCGGGTGTCCATGTATGCAGCCTTTGATTAGTTCGTTGGACATGTCTTTCCATAAGGCTTGGATTTCGGCAGGAGATTCAACTTTTTGCGTTGAAAGATAGTCTGCTACTAGTTTGTCAGGGTTTTCAGGCTTTAAGCGTAGTGAAGCTTGTTCTGCAAAGTAGTGAACGATAGTTCCTAATGCTAAAGAATCCTGGTTCTCAATTACTTGTTTTTCTCCTAATAGCGTCTCTCTATACCATATTGTAGTGTTAGTAAAAAATGAAGCTGCTTGAGAAGGTGATATTTTGAAGAAGTCGGTAGAGCCGTTGTGTTCGGCGATACGGTCTAGTCCGTCGTAGTAGTCTGAGATGGGCATAGTGTTGGATCCTTTTTAAGTAGTTTCAGGGCTTTCTCTGTTAAAGCTGTTACTGAGCTTTTAGAGTGAGAGGCATAGCCTTTGATTAAGGTGTGCCACTCTCCTCTACGGATTGCCCCTGAAAACGCTTCTGCTGATTCGTTGTATGTGTCCCATCTTGAGGTATTTGGTAACCCATGTTTGCTAAATACTTTGTAATTAGGTTTGACTAAGTAGTTCCATTTAACAATTAAAACATCGGCTAAGGTTCCGTCACTGTGGCTTCTGTAATGGATGCTAATTTTGTTCTGTTTCTTCATCTTCGCCTCTTTCTTTTCTACGTTTTCGTAGTTCTTTATGGATTGATTCCATGTAAATTTTGTATGCTATGTGTTTAGTTGATGAGGCACATTTGAAGTTGTGGATTAGCTCTTCGTCGGTTAGTTCCGGGATTGCTTTGATGGCTTCTGCTATTTGTTCTTTAGAATGTGTCATTTTTACCACCTTTGTATTTGAGATTCTACGGTTAGTTCGAAACGTTTTTCTTCTAGAGGGTAAAGCCAATAGTTGTTGATTTCACGAACTAGCTCGATTGTTTCTTCTTTGGTTGCTCCTAGGTCTCTGTAGGCGTAGTTAGCAGCCCAGATTAGTTTACGAGAACCTTCTCCCGGAAGTGCGTTGAAGGCAGGGGCAAATGTGGTTAATTTGTCAGCTAACAGTGCTTTCTTCTGTGAAGTTGAGTAGTTTTTTGATACTACTGATTGTGAGTTTTCTGATAGCTCGTGGGCTCTCATTAAGTAGTCTCGGACAGCTATTGGTGCTGCGTCGGTTACTGAGTAGATTTCACGTCCTTCTTCCCAATAAGAGTAGAAGATTTGTGATTGAGGTAATGGGTCTACATTGAGGGCTAAGTCAGATGCTATTTCTGTGTAAAAGTTACGCCAAATGATTGGTGATACTTCTACTATTGAGTCTAGTTCTAGAAGTACTCTGAACTTGAATGGATTGTTTTTGTCGGAACCTAGTGCTATGTGGTGATTGATGTCAGATAGCATGAAGTGGGCTTCTTGTGCTGTGATTGTAGATGTGTCTACGTCGAGTACTACCCATTTGGTTCCTCCTTCGATGTTAGAGCGACCTCTTACTCCGTCTTTGAAGCGGAATGGTGAGTAGGCAAAGTTGCCTTGTAGTAGGTCTGTTAGGGAAGCGAAGGTAGCTTCTTCGTATTCGTAGCCGTATACCGCTGTCGTGGCTATGGTCTGCTTTAAGTCACTTATTGTGTCTTTAGATTTGCATAGACGGATTGCTTCGAATAGTTTAGAGTTGTCGATTGGTTTAGCTGACACTCCGATTGCTGTAGTTCTGTGGATTCGTTCGTAGTGGATGTAGAGTCCATCGTCCGATACAGAGTACATTCCTAGTTTGTCGTAAATAGAGGCTGGTATGATTAGCTCTTTTAGTTTTTGTTTAGGGTTGGCTGTGGTTGCTATGAAGTTTTTCTTCTTTAGGTTGTGAACGTCGATGGTTGCCTTTCCAGTAACAGGGTCTGCTATTGTTTGTATGTAGTCGGCGAAACGTTCGTAAGGAAGTTTGTTTAGTTCTGCTTCAAAGGCTTCCATGTCTTGTGACAGGATTTCACAGAATTTAATTGCATCGATGTAGTGCTCTGGAAGGATTTCTTCTGAGCAACAGATGATGGCTAAGGCTCCGGCTAGTTTTAGTGCTTTCCATTGTAGGTGAGAGCGAACTAAGGCTGAGATTGATGACGGAGATAGTGTGTGTTGAGCTAGTTGCTCGTTGTACTTGAAGTAGGCTTCGAATAGGTTTTTCACTTGAGGAGAGATTGAAATTGGTGTTCCTGCAAGTGGGATTTGGTAGTCAGTGATTGCTGAGAACTCTGATGAGAGTTCTTGTTGTAGTCCTGAAGTTGCTGTGTCTATTGAGGCACGGTAGTCGAAGTACTCTTCCATTGTAGCAAATTCAGGTTCTTCTAAGAATTCGGTTACGAAGCAGAAGTTACAACGTCGTGCTAGTTTGGTCATGAATTCTAGTTTGAATTTTTTGTTTACTGATTCTTCGAATAGAATGAATTGTGGAGAAGAGACTAACAGTGCGTTTACTGGTTGTCCGTTAATTTGTTCTGAACGGAACTCGCGGCCTTTGGTGTGTTTTACTTCTTTTTCTCCTAGGTCGTAGAGTTCTGAGATTACTTTGATGTTATCTATCATGTCCATGCTGAAGGCAAGTTCATTTCCAAATTCCGTTATCTTCGGTTAGTGTCGTTAGTACTAACCCGTCACTCTTGGTGACTGCTATGCATTTCTACATAGACGAGACTATATCTTTATCCTTATTTAGGATATTCCCCATTTCCCATCACTTGATGGTACGCCTTGCGGCTAGTCGTTGAACCTTAATCTCAGTGAGATTCTTGGCTGCTGATTGTCCAATTCTTTATATTTTTAAGCATTGTAGTACCTTAGTACTTGGTTTCTTCACACTTATCATTACTGATTATGTTGTAGCTATAAAGACTCTAAGGATTTTCCAGCAATTAGAGGAATTTTCGACATGCATCACTGCATGAAGGAGCTGTGAACTTATAGTAAGTTCTTTAGTTAAAAATTCAGTATCATTTGTGTATTTTCATCGTGAATTTTGTAAATAAAGTTTAATATAAGCGTTCAACCCGAGTATAAAAGTCCTGCTCCGATGGGGTAGCGTCCTAGTTCGTTAACGTGGTTGACTAATCCTGCTTCTGTTGTAGGGGAGATGAAGATTGGAGCAGGTTTAGTTACGGAGTCGTAGAATGGTTGCCAAGCCGATTCTCCTGCTTCTTTGGCTAAGCGTTTTGCTTCTTCTTTGGCTAGTTCAGAACGAGCTGCGTCTAGTGTGCTGTAAGATTCTTTGAAGATTTTACGTACTGCACGAACTGAGGAGTCTTTGTTTTTCCCTGAGCCTGTTAGGATTACGGAGATGGCGTTAATTGGAACTGAAGCTCCGTCCCAGTGTTGGATGTTTCGTCGGAACTGTGAAGCGAAGGTTACTAGTTCTGAAGCTGCGATTGTCATTTTCATTTTGTCGGGGACAGTTTTGAAAGCGATAGTGTCAGCGGTTTTAGCGATGATTAGTGGAGGTTCGGAATTGAAAGCTCCTTTAGCCTCTAGATAGGCTCTAGCGATGTCTAGCATATTTGTTTCCTTTTTAGAAGTTTTGGTTGGCGAAATGCTTTGGATGTCCAGTGCCAGTATCTATTATCTAAATCTATTTGGTATATGTGTTGTCTTATTGATTCCTTATAATATACAGACACTATTGTAGCCTGTTTGTTAGAATACTGTAACATATTGTCCCTTATACTTGCCCCTGGATGGCCGTATTTTTCTCTGTCTGAAGCCAGT
>ERZ650302.1714-NODE-1714-length-12121-cov-11.029422_pt1 | contig 12121 bp, 11 predicted proteins | sample MGYA00376238_ERZ650302 | MGnify/ENA primary metagenome ERZ650302 (study PRJEB26733, sample SAMN07839298) | wastewater metagenome | biome: urban; feature: wastewater treatment plant; material: waste water | place: USA: North Carolina | collected 2016-04-28 ... | reverse complement strand
TTTATACAATGATATGATGAGAGATGAAAATATTTTTAAAGCAGTTTTAAATGCTGTTTCATCTTTTAATAAAAATATTAGAGTTGTGATTTTGTCAGGTCCCAAAAATGAAGAGTATGAATACACAGCAAAACTTTATGATATAAATTTATTTTTTGAAGTATTTGCAGATAGAAACTACAATGATGATGGAAGTTTAGTTTCAAGAATGGAAGAAAATGCTGTTATTCATGAAGAATTAGATGTAATAGCAAGGGTTGTAAATCTAAAGGAAAAAAGTTTAATTACAAGTATAAACGGGCATAAACTATTTTTAAAATGTGATTCTATTTGTGTTCATGGTGATAATGAAAAAGCTCTTGAATTTGTAAAATTAGTGAGAAAAGCACTTATTTAATGAAATTTTGCATTGCAGGAGTTGATTCATTAATTATCTATTTTGGGAATAGTATTGAAGAGAAAACTGCAAAAAGAGTAAAGAAAGTTTATTCACATCTAAAAAATCTCAATCTTGATGGTTTAATAGAAATAATTCCATCATATACATCTATTTTTATTCAATATGATATTTTTAAATATGATTATGAAAGTCTGAAAGTAATTATTGAAAAAGATATAAATTTTGATATAAATGATAACTTTGAAGAGAAAATTATCACTATTGATGTTTATTATGGAGTTGAAGTTGGTTTTGATTTACAAAAAATAAGTCAAGAAAAATTACTTAGTATTGATGAGGTTATAAAAATTCACTCTTCTAAAATATATGATGTTTATGCCATTGGATTTTTACCTGCTTTTGCATATCTTGCAACTGTGGATGGAAGAATTTCAACTTCAAGATTAAAAACTCCAAGAAAAAAAGTTCCTAAAGGAAGTGTTGCAATTGCCGATAATCAAACAGCAGTTTATCCACAACAAAGTCCTGGTGGCTGGAATATTATAGGAAAAACTGCTTTTGAATTATTTGATAAAAATTTAGAAAATTTATCAATTTTTGAAGTTGGAAATAAAGTAAAATTTGATCCAATCTCAAAAGAGGAATTTTTATTTCAAGGTGGAATTTTATGAGTTTAGAACTTCTAAATAACCCTTTTTTTGTAACCATTCAAGATAGAGGAAGATTTTCATACTCACATATTGGTGTAACAAATTCAGGTGTTATGGATGAATATGCTTATTTTATAGCAAATAAGCTGCTAAAAAATCAACTTGATACAAATATTTTAGAAATAGGGTGTTCAAATGTAGTTTTTAAAGTTAATAAAAACACAACAATATCAATTACAGGTGCTTTTTGTGAATTTTTTATAAATAATAAACCAAAAGAACTTTGGCAAAGTTATGGAGTTAAAAAAAATGATATTTTAAAAATTGGTAAAATCATAAATGGAAATTGGATTTATTTAGCAGTTTTTGGTGGATTTAATATAGAAAAAGAGTTTGGTAGTAATAGTACAAGTATAAAAGAAAATCTTGGTGGATTGCATGGAAATAGATTACAAAAAGGTGATATTTTACCTTTTTGTAAAACTGAAAAATTAAATAAAACATTTTTAAAAAAAGAGTTTATCCCAAAATATGAAAATGAATTAGTTTTAAGAGTTATTCTTTCTTATCAATATAAAGATTTCTCAAAAGATGAGATAGAAAAGTTTTTTTCATCTGATTATTTTGTAACAAAAGATTTTAATAGAATGGCTTTTAAACTTCAAGGAAATAAAATTAATTGTGATATAGATGGGATTATCTCAGAAGCAATTGCATTTGGCTCTATTCAAATCCCAAAAGATGGGCAACCAATAGTTTTGTTAAAAGAGAGACAAACCATTGGTGGTTACCCTAAAATAGGAACTATATTAAATATAGATTGTTTTAGATTATCTCAAGCAAAAATAGGAACAAAAATAAAATTTCAAGAGATTTCTTATAATGAAGCTTTACTAAAGACAAAAGAGTTTTATTCCTCTTTTTCTTGAGTTAATAATTTTTCAAAAACCTCTTTTGATTCTTGAGCTTTTTTAAATGGAGAAAGTTTAAACACATATTTAGCTTTAATAAAAAGTCCAGAATTACTTTTTAATGTAGTATTTGACAATAATTGTTCCAAATTTAAAATAGTGTTAAGAACTTCTTTTTTATGTTTTTCAATATCAGTTAAAAATATTAAAAATTTATTTTCATTGTATCTAACCATATTAAAATCTAATTTTTCAGTTTCTAATTTTTGGTTAATAAATTTTGATGCGAAAATAAGTAAGTTATTTGCTAAAAGTTCTCCATATTCATCTTGAATATATCTATAGTCAATTACATCAATTAATAGACACATACCATCTTGTTGAAATAAAGAATTAGCATCTAAAAATTTATTATAAATCCATTTTTTATTGAAACTATTTGTAATATCATCAAGAAAAAGTTTATTGTTTAAATTTTTAATCTCTTTTTCCAATAAAAGCATTTTTTTATAAACATCAGTTAAAGCATTTACATCTTTATTTAATATTGCATTTAATGATTTTTCTGAATTCTCACTAAGTGTAACAGCACTTGACATAATCAAATTCATATAATTTTCTATTACATGAAAATCTTCTGTAATTAAATCATTTAACTCTTGTTTAAAATTTTCATCATCTAAATCTATTTCTAATGCTTTTGCATGATAATTAAATTTATCAAAATAACTAGAAGGAAGTATTACATCATTGTTTAAAAGGTCATTTATTGTTAAATTAGTTATCTTTTTTAGTTGTTGTTTCAATTTTCTCTCCAAAAAGTTCTTGAATACTCATAGGTTTTCCAATATGATACCCCTGTGAATAGTCAATTTCTATATTTTTTACATATCTTAAAATCTTTAAATCACTTACAAATTCTGCTACAACTTTGATATTTTGTTGTTTTGAAAATAAAACAATACTTTTTATCAAGTTTAAATATATATCTTCATCTATTCTTTTAATTAATGAACCATCAATTTTTATATAATCTATATTTAAATTAAGTATATTTTCATAATTAGAAAATCCAGTACCAAAATCATCTATTGCAATTCCAACACCAAATTTTTTTATTTCATTTATGAAGTCATTTACAATATTAAAATTTGAAACTTTTTCACTTTCTAATATTTCAAGTGTAATATATTCTCCAACATTATTATCTTTGATTTTATCAATTAAAGACTTATTTATATGAGGGTTTAATATATCAATATAATCAATATTAATACTAACGTGAATTTTATATTTTAATATATTAATGATTATTTTATCTAGTAGAATTTCCATAAGTTTATAATAGAGTCTACATTTTTTTGCCTTATGTATAAAAATATTAGGCATTATAATATTTCCATCTTTATCAAAAATTCTCATTAATGCTTCATATTTAACTATTTCATCTTTTTTATTATCCATTATGCCTTGAAAATATGGTTCTACAAGATTATGTTCAATACTATAATTTATAATATCAAGAAGATTTTCATTTGCTGATTCATTTTTATATAAAAAAGAGTCATAATACATATAATGTAGAAAGTTCAATTTTGCATTATATACTGCTTTTTCTGCATAGATTTTTATATTTTTATCTGCTCCCTTTGAGCAACCAATTGTTATATCAATATTTATCGTAGAATCACTATCTAAGAGTTTAAAATTATTTGCAACCACACATTCATATATGATATTTTTTAAACTTACAATCTCTTCAATAGTTAAATTGTCAAATATTAGAATTTCAAAAATATCAGCATGGGTATTTTTGATACTAATTTTAACATTTCGTTTAAGAGATTTTTTAATAAGTTCTTTTGTTTGGTTTTTGAGAATAAAAATTAGTTGCTTAATCAGATAATCGCCATTTCTGAAATTATAAATAGCATTTAAATCTTTCATATATAAAATATCAATTAGGAAAAGTGTTGAAATATTATTTTTATTAAAAAATTTATTTAAAAAACTATCCAATAACACCATGTTCCCTTCCAATCTAAATAATGGGGATTATTGTATAGCAATTATCTTTAATTATTATTAAAAAATTTATTTTCTTATTGTATTGATTATTGAAATTTAAAATTTAATAATAATTTAGATAGAATCGCTACATTTTATAAAATAGGATTATAAAAATGAAAAAAATTAATATAAAAGATTTAGAATTAACTATAGATATTACATATATTTTAAATTTATATGCTTCAAAAACTCCAATTATTATTGATGTGGATGGAAATATTTACACAAAACTTGAAGAAGTTGTTAAAAAAGCTATTATTTATAAAAATATGGATTTAAAACAATTTCCTCAATTATTGGATGCAAAGACTATAACATCTCAACTTTTTAGTGAGTACAAACCAAATATCACAGGAACAATCTGTAAGATTAAACCAGTTTCTAACTGGCAAAATATTATTGATATGAATAAAGAAAATATGCTTTATTTTGATCATCAAAGTGATGGTGTAGAGATGTTTGAGGATAAACAACTTGAAGATTTTGGTTGGAATGCAACGGTTTTAGAGATAAATTATAGAGAAATTTGTGAATTTATTGAAGATTATTGTGAAGGAATTTTACTTTGTTATGATAATGAAATCCAATTTAATGGTTTTGTAATCGTTGAAGATGTAAATGATGTAAGAGTTAGAGTAAAAGAGTTTATTATAAATAAAGCAAAAGAAAATATAGATAAACAATTAGTTGATACAAAAGATGAAGATGTAATTGAGGCATTGGAGTTTTTTGGAATAAAGGTGGCATAAGTATGGAAGAGTTTATAAGAGATTGGGGTTATATAGCTCTATTTTTATACTCATTTGGTGGTGGATTTATTGGTCTTGCAATCGCAAGTGTTTTATCTTATTCAGGTGATTTAAATATTTATTTATCAATTTTAATTGCTGGTATTTCAAATTTTATTGGTGGACAGTTTTTATTTTTTCTAGCAAGAAAAAATAAAAATTATGCAAAAGATATGATGAGAAAGCATGGAAGAAAAATTGCATTAACCCATCTTTTGATGAGAAAATACGGCTCTTTTGTGATTTTTATTCAAAAATATATTTATGGAATAAAAACTTTAGTACCACTTGCAATGGGAATTACAAAATATTCAGCGATAAAGTTTTCAATTTTAAATGCAATAGCTGCATTTTTATGGGCTTGTGTGATTGGATATGCAAGTTTTATTGGCGGAGAATACTTACTTGCTATGGGCGAGGAGTTTAAATATATAGGTTTAGGATTAATTATTTTGATTATTTCTATACTTTCATTTTTATTTAGAAAAATAGAAAAATAAAACACTTAGTCTGTTTATAGTTTTAGGTATAATGTATCAAAAACTATAAAGGGCTTCCCATTTTAATCGAAAACTTTTCACAATTAAATCTTCCAAAAGATTTTTTAACAAACTTAGACTCTCTAGGTTATACAAAATTAACAACAATTCAAGAAAAAAGTTTACCTTTAAGCTTAGATAATAAAGATTTAATAGCTCAAGCAAAAACAGGTTCTGGAAAAACAGTTGCTTTTTGTATCCCAATAATAAATAAATTAAATATCAAAAACTTTAGAATCCAATCTTTAATTTTAGCTCCAACAAGAGAATTGGCAAATCAAATAGCATTGGAAATTAGAAAACTTTCACGACATATTCATAATTTAAAAGTTCTTACACTTTGTGGGGGAACACCATTTAAACCTCAAGTTTTATCTTTAAGTCATGGAGCACATATTATTGTTGCAACTCCTGGACGTGTATTAAAACATATTGAACAAAATAATATTGACTTAGAAAATATTAACACTTTAGTTTTAGATGAAGCAGATAAGATGCTTGATATGGGATTTTATGATGATATTATGTCGATAATTAATACCTTACCAACAAAGAGACAAACTCTTCTTTTTTCAGCAACTTATGAAAAAAATATAGAAAAACTAGCTTCGAATGTTTTATTAAATCCAGTTGTTGTAAAAGTTGAAAATGAAGAAAAAGTGCATATAAAACAGGAGTTTTATTATATTGATGAAGAGAATAAAACGGCGTTTATTCCAGCACTTATTTCATCAAATAAGGCAAAATCAATTTTAATTTTTTGTAATATGAAAATAAAATGTGACAAATTAGCTGATGATTTATATGCTTTAGGTTTAGATGTTTTGACTTTACACTCTGACTTAGAGCAAAAACAAAGAGATGAAACAATAATTCTTTTTTCAAATAAATCATATCCTATTTTAATTGCAACTGATGTTGCTTCAAGGGGACTTCATATTGATGATGTGGATTTAGTTATAAACTATGATTTATCATTGGATGAAAAGATTCATACACACCGAATTGGAAGAACAGCACGAGCAGGAAAGGGTGGATTAGTAATCTCATTATATACACAAAATGATTTTGATAGGGTTGAAATTATAAAAGAGACTTTTAGTGATATTGAAGATAAAAGTATAGATAGTGTAGAAGATGATTTATCTTACAAAATTGATTCTGAATTACGAACAATTTTTATTAATGGTGGGAAAAAGCAAAAATTAAGAGCAGGGGATATTTTAGGTGCATTAACTGCTGGAATTGGTTTGCAAAAAGATGATATAGGAAAAATTGATATTTTAGATTTTGCTTCTTATGTTGCAATAAATAAAGAGAAAATTTCTTTTGTTTTAGAAAGATTATCAAAAGAAAAGATTAAAGGTAAATATTATAGAATTTACGAAAAATAATAAAATAAAGGAAGGCTATTTTGTTTAAAAATACATTATTCCTTAAAATAATTCTAATATTTACTTTACCAGCTTTAGGGATTTTATACTTTAGTTCAGTTTTAGTTTATGAGAAATTAGAATCATCTACAGAAGTAGATAATATAAATAATAATTTAATTTATCTTAAAAATTTAGAAAAATTAATTGACTCTTTACAGAAAGAAAGAGAACTAAGTGTAATATATTTTTTACAAAAAAATAAGAAAATAGAATTAGATGAAATAAGATTGGTAAGTGATGAAAAATATAAAATCTTAGAATCTTTAGAAGGAAAAATAAGTTTAGAAGATAAATTTATTCAACTAAAATCTAAAAAAATAGAATTAGAACGATTAAGAGTTAATATTGATAAATTTAATATTTCTTTAGAAAAATTTTTTCAAGAATATAATGAATTTAATAGTATGTTATTAAAGACATTTACTTTTTTAAAACCTATAAAATCAGATTTTTATTTTAATAATGAATTTAAAAATATTGTTGATTTCTTAAATTTTAAAGAATTTACCCAAATAGAAAAAGATATAGTTTATACATCATTTTTGAATAAAAGAATAAATGATAAACTTTATAATATATTTATTAAAAACTCTTTATTGCAAGATATAAACGATGATTTATTAACAGTTCAGAAATATAATTCACAATTAAATCAAGAATATGTGAATAAATTATTTACATTGAAAAATAATATTATAAATAAAAATTTCTCACAGTCTGAGTTATCAATTCAAGATTGGGAAATTATTTCTAATAAGAATTCTGAATCTTTAAAAACAATATATCTAGGTTTAGTTTATTCTTTAGAAAAACATATAGTTATATTTGGAAATAATGCAAAGTTAGAAAAACGCAAAAGTTTGATATTTTTATTTGTTTCTTTTTCAACTTTAATTAGTTTACTTTTTGTTTTGAGAAACATAATTTTTAATGAACAAAAAAGTTTTTTACAAATTCAAAAACATAAAGATGTATATAAGTTACTTAATAAAGCGAATAAATTTTTATTAAAAAACGATAATAAGAAAAGGCTATTTTCAAATATCTGTGAGTTACTTTCTGAAAATGAAAAGATTCAATTTTCTTTTATTTTTGATTTATCAAACAAAGAGATTGTAGCAAAAGATGGTGAATTAAAAGAAAAATTATTAGCTTATGCAGATTTATATGCAGACAAAAGCAGAGACAATATCATTTCTAAAACTATAAAATGGGAAACGAATAGTATTGTTAATAATTTTTCGGAAAAAGATATTTCTATTTTTTATAGTGATGCTGAAACTTTAAATATTAATTCTATGGCATGTTTCCCAATTAAAAAGTTCAATAAAGTTGTTGCTACATTAACAATCTATTCAAATGAATTAGGTTTTTTTGATGAAGAAGTTGAAATTTTATTTGATAAGTTAATAAGTGATGTTACGCATTGTTTGGAAAAAATAGATTATGAAGAAAATAGATTACTTCAAGAAAATGAGTTAAGATTATCTTCTTATGCTTTTGAATCAAGTGAACCTATGATTATTACAAATGATACTGGTGATATAGTAAAAGTTAATCAAGCATTTTGTAATACTATGGGTTATTCAAAAGATGAAATAATTGGTAAAAATCCAAGAATATTTAAATCTATGCATTTTGATAAAAGTTTTAAAGAAACACTATCTAGTAGCCTTAAAATTAAAGGATTTTGGAGTGGTGAGATTTATAATAAAAAAGCAAATGATGAGATTATTCCATTACGAAGTACAATAACTGCAATAAAAGATAATGAAGGTAAAATAACCCATTATTTAGGTCAATATATGGATATCGGTGAACAAAAAGATAAGGAAAAAGTTTTAAAATATCAAGCTACACATGATAATTTAACAGGATTACCAAATAGGTTATTACTTCTTGATAGAATAGAACATGCAATCACAAAGGTTGTGAGACATAAAATAGTTGGTGGATTGATTTTTATTGACTTAGATAATTTTAAAGAAGTTAATGACACACTAGGTCATGATATAGGAGATGCATTACTTATTCTGGTTGCAAAAAAAATCAAAGAAATAATAAGAGAAGAAGATACAATTGCTCGAATTGGTGGAGATGAATTTATAGTTTTACTTGATAATGTAGGAAATAATAAAATAGATGCTAAAACAAATATGACAAATCTTGCAGAAAAAATAAAAGATACATTAAATTCAATCACACATATTGAAGGACATATAAATATATCAACTCCAAGTATTGGAATCACACTTTTTAGTGATGCAAGTGTTAGTGTTAAAGATATTATAAAACAAGCTGATACTGCTATGTATGTGGCTAAAAAGCAAGGTAAAAATTCTATTGAGTTTTTTGATTAAGCCATTGATTAATTGTTTATGCTAGAATTGCGCCTCAGAAAAATTTAGTAAGGATTATTATGAAAAGCGCAACAGCAAGACATCTATTAGTTGATAGTGAAGAATTATGTTTAGAATTAAAAAATAGAATAGCATCTGGTGAAAAATTTGAAGATATAGCAAAAGAGTATTCTTCATGCCCATCTGGTTCAAACGGTGGAGATTTAGGTACATTTTTTCAAGGACAAATGGTTCCTGAATTTGATGCAGTTGTATTTAATGAAGCTGTAAATGTGGTTCATGGTCCAGTTAAAACTGACTTTGGTTACCATTTATTAGAGACTACTTCAAGAAGAGACTAATTTTAAAGCTCTTCTTGAGCTTTAGAAACTTCCTCATCCCACAAAATTGAAACTCCATACTCTTTATTTGGAATCACATATTTAAAATATTCACTTGTTCCTCGTCTTCCATGAAGTCTAATCACTACCTGTTCATCTTCAAGTAATTTTTTCATTTCATATTTTGAGAAACTTCTTTTATTCCATTTTAAAAAAGCGTTTGAATATACTCTAAATGTACAAGTAGAATCACTTGTAAAAACAAACTGATCACTATCATCATAAACTTTTTTTGCATTTTCACAAGTGTATAAATTTACTTTTTTGCCATTGGCTGTGCTTTTTATAGCTTGAACATTTCCTTTACAATAAGGACATTTTCCTAAAATCATATTTTAAAACTCCAAATATTTAATAAAAGAATTTTACTAAATATTTAAAGCAAGGGTAAAAAATATTTCATTTTGTAATATCTTTTACCTTTTATGGAGCAAGTCTTGAAATACTCCATGAATTATCATCTTGTAATTCATATAAAAATCTATCATGAAGTCTATCTTGCCCACCTTGCCAAAATTCTATTTTTGTTGGCTTAATTATATATCCACCCCAAAAATCAGGAAATGGAACTTCACCTTTTACAAATTTTTTTCTTATTTCATCAAATTTTTGCTCAAGCAGACTTCTTGAACTTATTACTTGACTTTGGTGTGAAACCCAAGCACCAATTTGACTTCCTTTTGGACGTGAGAGAAAATATTTCAAAGATTGAGTTGTAGAAATTTTTTCTATGTTTCCTTCAACTTTTATTTGCCGTTCTAAATCAAGCCATGCAAATAAAGCTGCAGCTTTTGGGTTCTCTTCAATTTGTTTTGCTTTTGTACTTTTATAATTTGTAAAAAATACAAAACCAGTTTCATCAAAGATTTTTAATAAAACAGTTCTAATACTTGGCATCATATCAGTTCCAACAGTAGCAAGTGAAAAAGCATTAGGTTCAGTTAGTTTTGCTTCCATTGCTTGATTAAACCAAAGTTCAAACTGTAAAAAAGGGTTTGGGTTTAAATCTTTTATATCTAAACCTCTTGTTGTATATTTTGCTCGTAAATTTGTTAAATCCAAAATTTATCCTTTGAATTAATTTATATTATTCTACTCCAATATAGATTTTTTCATTCCCCAAAAATGTCAAATAATATATTTCTTAGCTCTATTTTCATCTCTTGAGTTAAATATTTTTTATTTGAATACAAATAAAATGGAACAGTATTTCTCATTGAGTGTTTTAATCTTTTTCTTAAAGTTGAAATTTCATCAATATTTATTAGTTCTTCCCCATCATAAAGGAAAAAATCCTTTGCAATTCCCAATTTAAATGAAACTATTTGATATGAGAAGAATAAATCTTCACTATTTGCTTCATATTTTTTGATAAATTCATCCAAAGCGATTTGAAGTTTTTTTAGGTTTATTGTTGTGATATAACCAAAACTTTCTCTAAATTTATATCTTTCAACAGTTGTAAAATCAAGAACTTTATAAAACTCATTTAGATTTTTCCAAGGAGTTCTAAATTTTCTTTTCCCAAATAAAACCTCTTCAAAACTATACATATACTTTATATCTTCAGGAGTTTGAACATCTTTATCTTTTATTTCAAAATATTTAGTTTTAAATAGTGAAATTAACCAATTCTCATCAAGCATTGAAATAGTATCTAGCTCTTTTGTTTTATCAGGATTTTTAAAATTCCACAACATTGAAATATTGTTTGATATTTTCTCATTTATATCACCTGATTCAAAATACTTATTCGATAAATATTGAACTACACTTTCAAGTAAAGTATCAGTTTTTGCAATTCCATAATTGAAAATTACTTTTTTATAAAGATTAAATCTCATCTCAAGCATATGTTCAATATCAATTAAACTCATATCATAAAAACTCAAATGAAATTTTTCATCTTTTTCTACTAAAACAGCTTGTTTCGTGATTCGTATATGGTCATTTGGACCTGTTATATATCCACTTGCTAACATATCTCGATTTATATAATCAAGTCTATCAGCATCAACTGTGCTATCTATAAAATTATGCAAAACTTTAAAATCAAAACCTTCAAAAACTTGCTCATCTAAAATCAAGATTGATAATCTTTTGATTAGTTTCAAATACTCTTTTTCATAAGATTTTACAAGTAATTCTTCAAGCTCATAATCAAAAAGTAATTTTAAAAGATTTTCTCCTATAGCCTCATGTAAAACTTCTTTACTATTATTTGTAATCTCTTCATAATTGTTTTTGAATCTAAGCTCTTTTTCACAAAGGTCTTCTATTTTTTGTTCTTTCTCTTTTATTTTGTCATAAACTTTTTTTAGAGCATATTCAACTTGGTGTGAAAAAGGCAGATGTCCCACATCATGAAGTAGGGCAACAATTCGTAAGGTTTGTAAAAAAATAGTATAAGTTGCCCTTTGGGCTTTTGATTTTGTGGGAATTGTAAATTGATATAAAGCTTTATTGTCAAAGTACTCCATATCATCAATACTAACTTTTAGATTTTCCTCTTTTATTATTGAAACAATTACTTTTTTTAGGCTTGATAAAAAATCATTTTTTGTTTTTTTATCGGCATTTAAAAGGG
>ERZ650302.1712-NODE-1712-length-12123-cov-14.954176_pt1 | contig 12123 bp, 9 predicted proteins | sample MGYA00376238_ERZ650302 | MGnify/ENA primary metagenome ERZ650302 (study PRJEB26733, sample SAMN07839298) | wastewater metagenome | biome: urban; feature: wastewater treatment plant; material: waste water | place: USA: North Carolina | collected 2016-04-28 ... | reverse complement strand
TATGCGGCAGTGAACCAGGCGGCACGCAGTACGTGGTGCGCCGCTCTTTTCTGAGCTGCCTATGCGGCAGTGAACCCAGACGATCAGCATGGCAGTCAAGATCGCCATTTTCTGAGCTGCCTATGCGGCAGTGAACGATCAATTAACGCCTCGGGCACTTGCCCGTGTTTTCTGAGCTGCCTATGCGGCAGTGAACGCATCGACTGGCCCCGCGCTGCCCCGCCGCAATTTCTGAGCTGCCTATGCGGCAGTGAACTTGAAGTCTACCCTCCCAACCACTTGATTTTTAAAGAACATTCCCCATCCGAGCCAGAACACCCCAATTCCTGGAGTGTTCCGTAAGTGCTTGATTTGCAAGGCCCTGCTCCAGGCCTCGCAAAAAAGGGGCAAACCGACTTAAAACCAGGGCACGGTTGCCTGGTGCCCCAGGCCATAGGCGTTGAAGGCTCCGGCCGCAGGCTGCAGTTGAAGTGGGCCGTGCTCCACGCACAGGCAAAACGGCTGGCCTGTGCTGCTGCTGCGCAGTTGCACAAACGGCAGATCGGGGCGGCGCTCTACCGCATCGGGGATGGCGGCTGCGGCCTGTTCGGCAGTTTCGCCCTTGCGTTGCATTCGGCGGCGGCGCAGGCGGTCTGCGTTGGTCTTGAACTGGCGGCGGCTCACGGTGCGGTGCTGTGCGTGAGCGGGCACCGGCAGCAGTTCGCCCGCCTGCGTGTGGTCGCGCATGCCTTTGAGCCAGTCTTGCTCCATCAGGCGCTGCAGCGCCTCGGGCGTGCCGTGCAGGCGCAGCACCGCGCCCAGGCTGCGCTTTGTCAGCGGCTGGCTAACGTGCTGCGGGTAGCTCACCCCAATGTCGGTAGTCTGCCCCTGCACCAGCGCCCGGTGCAGTTTGGCCACCAGCGCGCCCAGCAGGTGCGCATGGCTGAACTCTGGGTCGGGCAGCAGGGTGATGTTGATGTAGTGTGAGGTCATGGAGAGCGCCTCGCGCATCAGCTGGCGTCACCAAACACGCCGCCACGGATCAGCACTGCCATCACAAAATGCTGCTGCTCCACGGGCGGCACCTGGTCCTTCAACAGCCAGTTGTCCAGCAGGGTGTAGAAGTCCAGCTTTTGCTTGGGCTGGCGGTAGGCCTTGCCTTGGGTGGTGACGGAGCCGTAGGGCTCCACCGCGATGGGGCCCAGTTCTTCAGCGCCTTCGTACCAAGTGTCGATGGTGCGGATGGCGTTGCCGATCTTTTGCGAGTGGATGGCCGCCACGCCGTCCACGTGGTACAGCGTCTTGCTCTTGCCAGCACTGTCCTTGTCCAGAATCAGCTCTTGCGATGGGAACACCTCTTGCCCCGCACCCTGGCGCACAAAGGCCGTGATACGCAGCAGCACATGCTGTGATCCGGCCAGCCCGGCAGCCATCGCCTGGCCCAGCTCGTCGAGGCCTTTTGCTTCTGTATTGATAGCGCCTACCGCCCGTGTATTAAGCGCCAGGGCATCAAAAGACCATGTATGCGCAGCCTGCCCGTTCTTCATCTGCTCCACCGTCACTTCTACCTGCTCGGCCCCGGCGCGGTTGCGCCACAGGAAGCGGCCGTTGGCCAGGTTGGCCGCGTAGCGCCGGGCCAGCTCGCCAAAGCCGTGCTGCTGCACATAGCCCTGCACGGTGGCCAGCAGCTTGGCCTGGTAGGCCGCGCTGTTGCAGGCCGATGGCGTGCCCGCGCCGCCCAGCACGCGCAGCGTGAACTGCACCTTGAGCGTGTCGGCCTCAGCGGGCAGGGCAGCCACGTCCACGGTTTGCAGGTTGGGGTTCTCGATGGCGGCGTCCAGCTTGGCGGGGTCTTGGTCTTTGGCCTTGAGGCGATTGCTGATGGTGCCGCGCACAGACTTTGCGCGGACAGTGACGGGCTGCCAGGCGTGCGACTGTGCGCGGTCGTCCCAGCGGCCTGCGTGGAAGACGGCGTCAGATGGGTCCAGCTTGCGTTCAAAGGCCAGGACGGATGCGGTAGTGAGTTTGTCGGTCATGGTGTCAATCTTTCAAAAACAGGTGTGTTGAGTGCGAAGGGGCAGATATGCGGGGCTCAGGTGTAGGCATAGGCCTCGTCGTCATCCAATTCGTCCAATTCGTCCAGCGTGTCGGTGGTGGGGTTGCCGTCTGGGCCAGCTTCAGCGCCTTCCGACTTGGCGGGGTGGTAGCCATTGCGGCAGCGGTACAGACCCTGCGCTTCGTCGGCTTCGGCACGCCACAGCAGTTGGGCCAGATGCGTCAAACGGTGCGGGCTGATCCACTCGCCCAGGGAGTAGACCGATTCCACAAACAGCATGGGTACGCTGGCATCGCGTGCATTGCGCACGGTGCCGGGGGCGTGGCTGGGCGTGAGCGCCGCATAGCCCACGGGGATGGGCACGACCCAGCCGCTGCCTTTGCGGCGCTGCGGGTCTGCCCACTTCACCTGCCCATCGGCTGCGGGGGCTTCCCCGTCAGGTACGACTGGCGCGTAGTTGAAGCGGGCCGCATGCAGCCAGGCGTCCAGCAGCGTGGCGTCGGGCTGGGTGGTGCGCAGCGCTTGCAGGCGCTCGGCCAACAGGTCGTCGCGCCCCACCAGGGCAAAGCCCGGCAGCCACTGCCGTCGCCATTGGCGGAACTCCTTCTCTGCCGCCGCAGGGTCCTCAGGCACGACGGCCATCCAGGGCCGCACGCGCTTGCCTGGCACCGGGCGCGATGGCAGCACGCTGCCGCCCGCCACGCGCATGCCGGCCAGGATGTGACCCGCTTGCGCAGCCCATTCGTCCAGCTGTGCCTGGTTGCCTTGCACCAGTGCCGCCGGGGTGCCAGGCGTGCGCTTTTCTGACACGGCCAGCACCAGCGTGATCTGCAGGTGCATGCGGCCTTCTTCCACGATAGCGGCGGTGCTGCCGTCTTTGTCCACCGGGTTGCGCGTGAGGTTGAAGTTGCGCACGTAGCCCTGTGTGACCTGCTCCTGATGGTGGTGGCACACCACGCCCGCGCCCTGCAGTTGCAGGGGCATACCGGCCTGCGCCAGCTTGCGCTCCAGCGCCCACATTACGCCCGTGAAGGCGGTGACAGACGGGAAGCCGTGCGTAAGCGGGCTGCCAATGGCGTTGGCGTTTTGAATGCGCAGGTGGGGCAGGACGAGGATGGCTTGGGGTTGGTTCATGGTTGTCCTCCTTTGCGCGCTCCGCGTATGCGCTTTCGGCGCTCACGCAATTGCTGGGAAAAGCCATCTTCGTCCGTCAGCAGTTCTTTCTTCCATGCACGGAATTCAATATCGCTGAAGCTCAGCTTTCCCTCCAGTCGTGCATTGAGCCAGTTGCCAAAGCGTGTGCCAATGGCGTCAGGCCACTCCATGGCCAGCCAACGGTTGGCAAAGTCATCTTCTTCTGGCAGCTCGGCGCGCAAGGCATCAAGCCATGTCTGCTCGTCTTCGTTGAGTGCTGAAAAACGCGGATCGTCTAATGTCCAGCCAGGCGGCAGAGCGTGCTGTAACTCTGCAGCCATGTTCACCATTTCATCGACCAGCACATCTACCAGTTCTTTGCGGTGGTCACGCGTGTCCTTGACTGGATTGGGGTTGGACTCCAAATAACGCCGCAGCGTTTTTACTGTTTGGCGCACCAGCGGACGCGAGTCAAAGTAACGGGTGAAAACAGAGTCCGCATGGGTGGGAAAACGCTGCGCGTTGACTTTCCATTTCGGCGGCAGCGACGAAAGCAGGTAGTTCATGCCCCGACGCTCGCTGTTGAGCTGGCTGATGTTCTGCGGCTTGGTGCCGCCCATGTTCTGCACGGCCAGGCCGGGGTAGTCGTGGAACACGCCGTCATGCACCTTGCGCTCGCGCCGTGCTTGGCGGGCGGCCTTGTTGGCCTCGCCAAAGCGGTCTTCCTGCACCTGGGCATGGACTGCATGCGCCAGCGATGTGGCGTACAGCGGGGCCAGCAGGGTGTAGTGGGCGTCGTCGCAGGCGTCAGTGCCGGTGAGCCAGTAGAGCTGCTTGGCCAGCGTGTGACTGCTGGGGCCTTCGGCGCGGGGCTGGGTGAGCGACACGAAGGCATCGCGCAGCGCCTGCGCTTGTGCCGGGTCGGTGTGCAGCGCAGCCAGTGCATCGGCATCCTGCGCCAGCAGGGCGGTGAGCAGGCTGCGCCCGTTCACCTCCAGCTTGAGCATTTTGTACACATCCAGCGCCGCAGCGTTGCCCACTACATCGCCCACAAAGCGCTCACCCAATGCGTGGCTGCCCAACTCGGCCAATGGGGGCAGGGTGCGGGGCTCCACATACAGGTTGGTGCCCCGCGCGTCGGGGTGGATGGGTTTGAGGGAGTGAGTGACGGCCTGGATTTGCTCCACGCGCTTGGCAGCGCTGGTCAGCCACACATCATGGGCGAACGAGGCAATCACCGCATCGCGTTGGGGATCGTCAGGCTTGAGCTTGTCGAGCTTGGCTTGCAATCGTTCTTGCAAGAAGGCGCTGATGGCTGCTCGGTAGCCTGCCTTGCCACCTGTGTCAGGGGCTTCAGACATGGGAATACCTTTCCAAAAGGGTTGGAAGCTAAAATTCCCCGGTCAGCACAGAACCAACCGGGGATGTGAAAACGGCTAGGTAGCCGACAAAGCCCTTCTGAGGGCGTGAACGCTATCCACTGTGACCTCACTTTCTTGTTGGTGCCGCGAAGCACGTTGTTGATAAAACCCGAATGCAGGTTCCAGCTGCATTCGGGTTTTTATTATGCTCAAAAAATCATACCAGTCAATGACCAGCTGAAATTTTAAGATGTAGCCTGAAATTTTTGCAGTCGATGAAGATGTACCATCCCCTTACTGTCGACTAGACAGCTCAGAAAAGTCACTGACCTGCTGACATTCACTGCCGCATAGGCAGCTCAGGCTTTCTTGCTAAAGCCCAAACGCTCATTCCACCGCCAGCCCGCTTGAGATTCAGGCAGGCTGGCTGTGGCATAGCGTTCTGCGCAGTGCTCCAGCGACAGGCCCTGCGCTTGCGCCAGTGCAGCCAGTTCCTCCATCAAGCCCACCTGCGGCCAGGGCGATACGCTGGGTGATGCCAGTTGCGCTGCGGGCACCGGGTGGCACAGGCTTTGGTGGATGGGTACATAGAGCTTCTCGTAACGCCGTTCCCCGTCTTGCACGCGGTGCAGCAACAGCGTTTCTTCCTCTTCGTCCGGCAACAGTGCCACGTCGTCGCGTTTTTGATCGTCCTGGCGGAACCGCTGGAACTGCGGCAGCAGGCCGGTCAGCCATAGGGACCGGGGCGTGTCGGGCTGGGGCTCGTGCCAGTGCAGGCAGGCCGCATGCGTGGGCGTTGCGGTGCCTTGGGGCTTGGGCAGCAGGCTGTCGTGCATGCGGGCGTGCTCCAGGTCGGTCCACCGGCGGCTGGGCAGCAGCTTGTTGTCGGCTGGCACGGCAATGCGTGGCTGTGCGTCTACCGCCCAGGCTGCGTTTGTGCCGATCGCTCGCGCCAAAAGGTCGTGCAAATGGTGGGACTTGAGCTGGAAGGGCGCATGCTCTGTCTCAAACCCCGGTTTCTCGTAGGCAGGCTTGTCAGGCATTTTGTAGTGGCGCAGGTTACTGTCCAGCACCACCATGTTCACCCCGCCCACGGCCCCAGGCCGGTGCCGCCGCACGCGTCCGGCCAGCTGGATGAGCGAGCGCATGGACGAGGGTTCGACCACGGCCCAGTCGTAGTCGTGGTCTCGGCCCACTTCGGTCACGGGGCTGCCCAGCACGATGAACAGGTGGTGGGGCTCGGGGTGGCTGTCAATGAGGGCGCGCAGGGCCGGGCGGTGCAGCGCAGGGTCGTGGTCGACTCTGGCGCCTCGGCGGTTGAGCAAGGTGTCCAGCTGCTGTTCGATGGCCGAGCGCAGCAGCAGCGGGAACTGCGAGTGGTACACGCACAGGTGAATGCGGACCTGGCCTTGCAGTTCTGGCGGCAGTGCGTCTGGCGCGTACATGGCGAGGGCCACGTCGTACAGCGGGGCAATGTTGGCCATGCGGATAAGGCCCAGACTCACGCGCTTGCCGCTGGCCGTGTCGGTGCTGTGGTTGTGGGGGTGCTGGTGCAGTTGCCACGCCTGTTCCAGCACCAGGCGGGCAAAGTCTTTGCGGCGTTCGGCTTCTTGCATGCCGTGCCAGGTGTCGGGCAGGGGCGCAATCTGCGCGAGCCGCCGCACCTCGGCCTGCTGCAGCTTGGCAACACGCTTGTGCACGTACCGGGTGTGCGCTTCGCGGAAGGCAGCTCCGTCCGCGCATCCTTGCGTGGCTTGGTGGAACTCGTCGATCCACAGGCAGCAGATGTTCACAGGCTCGCTGGGCCGTTCGCTGCGGTGGCGCTGGTACACGGACCGCCCGGCGCGGTAGGCCAGAAACAGCCCTTCCACCAGCGCGGGCGGCAGCGTGGCCGATGACAGCAGCACGCGGCTGCCCAGCAGGCCCGCCCAGTGCACCAGGCGGGTGAGGGCGGGCAGGTCGGCCATGTCAAAGTCGTCGGGCTCGTCCAGCACCAGGTCGCCGGTCAGCAGGCGCAGCATGGGCGCAATCTGGCGGCCACCGCGCAGGCTTTCGGTGGCGGGGGTGAGGTGGTCTACGGTGCAGACCAGCAGGGGCGCGGCAATGAGGGCGTGGGCTTTGGCGTCGTCGGTCAGGCGCTGCAGCAGCGGGTGCTGGTCGTTGCCTTCGTAGAGCACGGTGCCCGCTTCGTCCAGCAGTGCTTGGCCGGATGCGGAGCCGGTGGCTTCGGCCTGCTGCTCCCAGTATTCAAACAGCGCCCGGCTGGCCGCACCGCCGACCTGGATGGCCAGTTGCTCGTCGCTCAGTTGCAGGTCGTTCTGGAACACGCGCCCGGTTTGCAGCGTGAGCGTGCGCAGCCCCATGGCAAAGGCGCAGCGCAGGCCGGTGCCCGGGTCGGCCAGCGCATTCATGATGCGGGCATTGCCCAGTGTTTTGCCACAGCCGGTGGAGGCCATGTTGACGATGAATGCGCCACCGTGCGCTGCGCGGGCGCTCACGCTGGCGGCCAGGTCGGCGGCTTTGTCTTGCCAGGCAAAGCGCGGGTCGGCGCTTCGTTTTTTGAGGGGCTTGTGGTTTTTGAGCGCGGGCAGGCTGCGGGTGAGGCTGGGCAGGGAGCGCGCCACCAGCGTGGCATGGGCCTGTACGCCCAGCAGGTGCTCGTCCAGCGTTTGATTGAGAAGTGGGCTCTGGCGCTTATCCATCAAGCGAGAGCAGCTATTATTTTGATAGTAATTGCTGCGCGTGTTGGCGTACAGCGGGTAGTCTTTGCTGAGGTGCGGGGCGCGTGCTGCCGGGTCGGTGAGGCTGGAGTAGTGGTGGTCGGCCAGCATGAGGCACAGGCGCGCAACGTGCATGGCAAAGGGGTCGTGCAGCACCGTGCCTTGTCCAGCGGTTTGCGACAGCTCCAGCAGTTTGCGTGCGTAGCGGCCGGCCTGTTTGCGCCAGGCAGGTTGGGTGACGGGCAGCCCGTGCGGGAAGTGCCAGTGGGCTTGCACAGTGGAGGGCTCGGTGCGCTCGCGTGGCTCGTTCCAGTCGGCGCTGATACGCAGCAGCATGTCGTCCACGACGTTTGAATTTAGGAAGCGGGGGCGCGCCCCAAAGCGGTGGTGAATGCGCCTTTCGTCTTCCGTGTCATGTGGATCTACGTCTTGTGACTTCTCTACCGGCAGGCAGGGCAGGCGGTGGTGGGTGAACACCAGCCACGCCACCGCCTGGGCCAGCGGCGGCAGGCGGGCGAACGGCAAATGCTGCTGGGCCTGGGGCTCATCCAGCCCATCGCGCAGCAGCCGTCCGCCTGCATGGTCCAGCCACTCAGCCTCCAAAGCCTGCGCATCGGCGTCCGCGTCGGCATGGGCCGCCAGCCGTTGCAACCAGCCCGCGTCATCGTCCTGCCCCACAAAGGCCTGGAAGAGCCGTACCGACACCCATTCATGGCGGTAGTGGTTGCGCTCGCGCGGACCGGGGTTTTTGAGCTTGTCTTGAAACGCCTGTGTGGCCTTGCCCAAGTCGTGCAGCAGGGCGGCGAGTGCGGCCAGGGCGGTCATCAGCGGCAGCTGGTGCCAGGCGTTTTCGTCGTCCGCGCGCAGCACGTTGCTGGCTGTGGTGTTGGTGGGCACCGCGCCCTGGTCGTTGAACTGGCTCGCATCGCCCACCACCCACAGCAGCTCACTGTGGTCGCGCCCACGAATCCAGTGGCAGGCTACGGCGGTGTTCTTGCGGGCCGTTTGGCGCAGCAGCTTGCGCACGGTGTCCAACCCGGCCTGGGTGATGGGCGTTTGCCAGGTGCGTTCGCCGCGCCGCTCGGCAAACTGGTCGAGGATGCGGCGGGTTTCTGTCAGTGCGCGCTTGTTGCACTGGGCAATGAAGAGCACATTCATGGTGCGGGGCGGGCAGTCGCGTGTTGCGCGGTGGTGATAGCGATGGTCTTGAGGGTATCGATCATGAAATCCAGCGATTCGCTTTGCGTCAATGTTTCGATGCACCGCCGCCGGAACTGTTGTTCATCGTCGCCCTGCATGGCCGACAGAAATGCCTGGGGCAGTATGACTGCGTCCTTCACCAGATCTGCCGCATCAAAAACCAGACCGCCTCTTCGTGTTTTGCCATGCAGCACGGCCAAGCCATGCGGCAAACCCAGTACCCAGGTGGCCGTGGCGCCGAGGCCGTAGGCCAGGTAGTTGCCGTGGTCCAGAAAGCGGTTGGCGGCGTCCGTGCCGCTGCCACGCTTGGCCCTTGTGAATTCACCGTACTGTGTGGCATCGACCGCCAGCTTGAAAAGGGCCTTGGTGAGCTGGGCTTCGTCCGTGAGCAGGGCGGTCACATCGGGGGCGGTGGCAATTCGTTGTCCGAACTGCGCCGTGAGTGCCTCCAGTCGCCCAGCGTCCACCGCAAACCCGACCTCCTGCAGGGGGCGTTTCCGCCATTGCTCCCGCAGGCGCCGCAAGCGGGCTGTCTGCAGGGCCTTGGCGGCCATCAGGCGCAGCTCGTCGTCAAACCAGAACTTGACCCAGGCCTGCAAATACTCAGTGGGCCGGTATTCCGACTGGGGTGCGAACCACGCCACCTCAATACCAATCTCGTTGGCGCTGAATAGTGGCGTACCGCCCCCACCCGCGAAACCCACCAGCACGCCGGCCTTGGCCAGCTCGCGCATGGCCGCTTGGGTGATGGATGTGCCTGTGCCCAGCAGGATGCTGGTGGTGTTGGCAATGGGAATGTTCCAGTAAAGGCTGCGCTTGCCCGTGTCGGTGACATATTCCACGCGGCCACCTTTGACCAAGACCCGGCAATGCTCCAGGTAGTAGAGGTTGGCCCGCTTGGAGTGCAGGATGGTTTTCAGGTCGGAGGATGCAATGGATTCCATGGCATCAGTTTTGACCAAAACATCCGGCAAATCACGGAATATCTGGCCGGGCCGTGTCAGGCCTACTGGGACGCAGCTGATCGCTCAGGTCAGCGCTCCCCGTGCATCCACGCGGATGATCCGCTCCACCACCCCGTCCATCAGCCCGCCGCGCACGCCGATCAAAAAGTCGTACAGATTGACTGTGGGATCGCAATGACCCGGGATGAGCCACAGCATGTGCCCCAGGCTGGGCAGGCGGGCATCGGGCGCGTCCGCGTAGAGCAAGCCATGCTCGTCGCCCCCATTGGCATAGCGCAGGGTGCGGTCGGCGGGCAGCAGGGCCACGGTGGGCAGGCCCGAGTCGATGGCATGGCTTTTGTGGCCTGCGTCGCACACCGCGTGGGTGTCGCGCACCGAAACCACCTGGGTCTTGACGTACAGCGCGTGTTCAAACGCGGGCTGGGCCGGGTCGCGCTCGTTGCGGGCGTAGTCGGCGTCCATGAACAGGAACGAGCCGGCCTGCAGTTCGCCAAATACACCGCTGGCGGCCTCATGCACCAGGGTGCCGGTGCCGGAGCCGGTGATCAGGGGCACGGCAAGGCCCTCGGCCTCGATGAGTTGGCGCGTGTGATAGGCCGCCTCCACCACCTTGGTGATGGCCTCGCGGCGGCCCACGCTGCTGGACAGGTGCTGGGCTCGGCCATGGTAGGCCTGCAGGCCCGCAAAGCGCAGCCGGGGGCTGCGCGACACGGCCAGTGCGAGGGGCACGGCGGCCTCGCCCGGCGGCACGCCGCAGCGGCCCTGGCCCACGTCAATCTCGACCAGCACATCCATGCCCGCGTCGCTGCCAGACTGTGCCATCGCTTCGGCCAGGCGCTCGATGCCCTCCGCGCTGTCCACCGCCACACCCAGGCGGCCGCCCCGGCTGGCCAGGGCCGTGGCCAGCCGCGCTGCGCGGTGCAGCTTGGGCATGGCAATCACTTCGTTGGTGATGGTGATGTCCAGCACGCCGCCAGCGGCCAGGGCTTCGGCCTCTGACACTTTTTGTACGCACACGCCCTGTGCCCCGGCTTGCTGCAGCAACAAGGCCAGCTCGGCGCTTTTGTGCATCTTGGCGTGGGGCCGCCAGCGCACCTGGTGCTTGCGGGCGAAGTCGGCCATGCGCTGGATGTTGCGGTCCATGGCGTCCAGGTCCACCACCAGGGCGGGGGTGTCGATCAGGTCTACCCGCTGGCCGATGAGGGCGGCGAGGGCGTCAGGCGTGGTTTTCATCGCGTACGGCGTTGTCCAGGTGCTGTGTGTCGGCCCAGCCCACCAGGCTGAGGCCGTCGGGTGTCCAGAGCAGGCGGTTGATGGCCGCATTGCCCAGCTGCCAGGTGCGCGGGGCTTGAATGTCCTGTCGGGTGGCGGCGCGGTACAGCACGTCCAGCACGCCGCCGTGGGCCACCAGCACGATCTGCCCGCCCACATGTTGGGCTGCCAGGGCGTATGTGGTGGTGGTGATGCGTTCGCGCAGCGCGATCAGCGATTCGCCACCCTCGGGCGCAAAGGCGGGGTCGCGCTTGCGCCAGCGGTAGGCTTGTTCTGGCTCTTTGGCTTCCAGCTCTTCAAAGGTGTGGCCTTGCAGCACGCCAAAGCTGCGTTCACGCAGGCCCTGGTGGGCGGCCAGCGGCGCCTGTGTGGTTTCTGCGATGGCCTGGGCCGTGACCCAGGCGCGTTGCAGGTCGCTGCTGTAGATGGCGTCGATGGGCTCATCGGCCAGCGCCAGCGCCGCCTGGCGGGCTTGCCACAGGCCCACGTCGTTCAGCGGAATGTCCAGATGGCCCTGAAGGCGGCTGTCCACGTTCCAGGCGGTTTCTCCGTGGCGGATGGCGATGATGCGGGTGGCGTCCATGCAATGTCAGGGCTGGGTCGGTAAGGGGATGCGCACCTGGCGCGGGCCTTGGGGTGGCTGGGGAAAGCCGGTGAGCGCGGCGTCGAACAGCACGCCGTACACCGCGGGGTCAGACACCCACACGTCTTCGTGCACGGCCGAGGTTTCGTACACCACCTCCTGCGTGCGCGCATCGCGCATCACGATGCTGACCACGCGCCGGTGCAGCGGGGCGGGTGCACCCACCTGCCACAGGCCGCTCATGCCCCAGCCGCCACGCCCGCCGTACCAGCCCCAGCCGCCAAAGGCCCAGGGCGGGTGATCATCAAACGGGTCGCGGCGCGGAGTGAAGCCCGCCTGCACGCCCAGTTGCACCACCCACTGGCCGCTTTCATCATTGCGCTGCAGCCCGGCGCGCGCCAGGGCTTGCTCGGCCAGCGCCAGGATGGGGTCGAACGAGGGTGTTTGCTGCGAAGGCAGGCGCTCCAGCCGGTACGTCATGGGCAGCTGGGCGGTGGCTGCGGCGGGCAGCTTCGAAAAGCTGCGCACGTCGCCTTCCACCACGCGGTGGGTGGCACAGCCAGCCAGCACGGCGGCCATGCCCAGCAGCACGGCACATTTCTTCCATTGCAAAGTCATCATGGCAAGTCTCCTGAAGCGGTTGCGGTGGATGGCTGCAGTGGTGCAGCGCGCTGGCTGGGGTGGCCTTCAGGGGGAACGGCCGCCTGGCTATAGATTCAAGCAGTCAGAGCGTGAAGCTGGGTCAAAGATTCCTCAACCGATCTGCACCACCTGCACGCCGGGCAGTGTGGGCGCGGGCGCAAACTCTTCCTTGTCAAACGCCTTGTCGCCGTTTTCGTCGGCCACGCCGGTG
>ERZ650302.1705-NODE-1705-length-12155-cov-13.997273_pt1 | contig 12155 bp, 12 predicted proteins | sample MGYA00376238_ERZ650302 | MGnify/ENA primary metagenome ERZ650302 (study PRJEB26733, sample SAMN07839298) | wastewater metagenome | biome: urban; feature: wastewater treatment plant; material: waste water | place: USA: North Carolina | collected 2016-04-28 ... | reverse complement strand
TTGCTTTTAAATCTACTATTTCAAAAGCTGGTCATAATGGAATTATGATAAAAGGCGCAAAATCAATAGAAGCTTTAAGTAATGCTGATACTTTTGTTTTTGATAAAACAGGAACTTTAACTGGTGGAGAATTAGAAGTAATTTATGTTGAATCTTATGATGAAAAATGGAGTGAGGATAAACTTTTAAATCTTACAGCTTCAACGGAAGAACACTATTTTCACCCAGTTGCTGAAGCTGTTGTAAAAGCTGCAAAACAAAGAGGTTTTGTTCATATGCACCATGAAGAAGTTGAATTTATTGTGGCTCATGGAGTAAAAACAGAAGTAAAAGGGAAATCTGTAATTATTGGAAGTAGGCATTTTTTAGAAGATGATGAAAAAATTGATTTCACTGAACATAAAGATAAAATTGAAAACTCTTTAAGAGATGGAAGAACTTTACTTTATATAGCTTATGATGGAAAACTTTTAGGAACTATTACTTTAGCTGATGAGTTAAGACACAATTCTAAAGAAGCAATTTCAAAACTAAAAAAATTAGGTGTTAAAAATATCATAATGCTAACAGGTGATACAAAACAAAAAGCAGAAATGATAGCAAACGAATTAGGAATAGATGAAGTAAGAGCTGAACTTTTACCTCAAGATAAAGCAAAAATAGTAAAAGAACTTATGGAAAGTGGTAAAAAGGTAGCTTTCGTAGGTGATGGAATAAATGATGCTCCAGCACTAATCTCAGCTCATGTTGGAATTTCAATGAGTAGAGGTGCTGATATTGCAAAAGCAACTGCTGATATTTCTTTACTAAAAGATGATATTATGGCTGTTGTTGAAGCAAAAGAGTATGCGAATAAAACAATGAATTTAATTAACAATAATTTTAATGCAACAGTTGGAATAAACTCTTGTATTTTAGCAGGTGCTACATTTGGGATTTTTTCTCCAATCGTAACAGCAGTTTTACATAATGGAACTACTATTGGATTATTGTTTAATTCAATAAAAGGTGTTAATATAAAATAGTAATATGATAATAGTTATCAGTTTTATTTAAGATTTCTTTGATAGAATTGTGATAATTATTATCAAAAGGATTACTATGCCTATTTTATTACCACTTGCAACAGCATTAACGGCGATTTTAACAGTAAAAACTGTAAATAAAACTATGAAAACAATAGAACGAAGAAAAAAAAGGAAAGAAAGAGATGAAAGTTGATTTAGAATTTCAAAAAGAAGCTGCAAAAATTGGAATGACAGCAACACTTGGTGCTACTGTTGTAACTTCTATGTTTATGAAAAATGGTGTTGCTAAAAAAGTTCATGTTGTTGCAGGTGTTGCATTCTGTGGTTTTGCACTTTGGCATCATATGTTATATCAACCAAAAAAATCAAAAAAAATAAAAGAAATAAAACCTCAAATAGACTAACTTTAAACTTCAGTTAAGATTCTTTATATTATGATAATGATTATCAATATAAAGGAATCAAAATGTCTAATAATATTTTTTTAAATAACAATTTAGATGAACAACTCTTAAACAAAATCTTTTTCACTTTAATAAATGAAGATAAATGGGATACTTTATTTGAAATATTATCTCTTAAAGTTATTGATGTAAACACAAAAGATTTTAGAGGAAGAAATGCTTTGTTTTGGGCGATTAACAAAGGAAATATCGTTGCAATAGAAAAGCTAATGCAACTTAATATTAGTACAGAAGTTTCACCTAATTTATCTGCTATTAATTATGCTGTTTATAAAGACAATGTAAAGATTATAAAATGCCTTAGAAATTGTGGAGTGAATATAAATGAAATAGACGATGTAAACTCTACACCTATTATTTATGCTGTTTTGTATAATAAACTAAATAGTATCAACTATTTAATTGAAAATGGTGCAAATTTACTCCATGAAGACTTTTTGGGAAATAGTGCTTTAAATCTTGCACATAATCTAAAAATAGAGTATTTAATTCAAAAATTTGAAACTCTTCAATCAAAATAAAATCTTCTCTTTTAAGAAAAGATTTTATTTCAAATCTATTCATATCGTAAAGCGTCAATAGGATTTAATCTTGCTGCTTTTCTAGCAGGGAAATATCCAAAAACAACTCCAATTAAAGTTGAAAAGAAAAAAGATATCATTATTATTTGATTATTTAAAATAAATGCTAAATCCATCATAGTTACTATTCCATAACCAATTCCTAAACCTAAAATTATTCCAATAACTCCGCCCATTGTTGATAAAACTATTGCTTCAACTAAAAATTGTAATAAAACTTCATTTTCCATAGCTCCAATAGCAAGTCTTGTTCCTATTTCTCTTGTTCGCTCAGTTACTGAAACTAACATAATATTCATAATTCCAATTCCTCCAACAAGTAAAGAAATTGCTGCAATTGAACCTAAAAGATAAGTTAACATTTTTGTTGTTGAAGTCATAGCAGAAAGCATTTCTTCCATATCTCGAATATGGAAATTATCAGGTTCATCAACTCTTAAACTTCTTCTTTCTTGCATTAAAGATGTAATTTCAATTTTTGCATTTTCAATGTGTTTACCATCTGTAATTGAAATCAAAATTGATGAAATATCTTTATCACCTTTTATTTTTTGTTGAAACATTTTAAGGGGAACTATTACTATTTCATCTTGATCATTTCCAAAAGCAGCAGCTCCTTTTGATTTTAGAACTCCAATAACATTACAACTTAAATTTTTAAGCCTAATATTTGTACCAATAGGATTTTCTTCACCAAAAAGTTGTTTAACGATTGTAGTTCCAATAATACAAGAAGATTTCCCACTATTAAGTTCACTTTCATCAAAAGTTCTTCCATCTGTTACTTCCCAATCTTTTATAATAAAATAATCATTATTTGTTCCAATTACAGAAGCACTATTACTTTTATTTCCGTAAACAATATTCATTCTACTTGAGTTCTCAGAAGCAACAGCTTTTATATTTTGAACTTCATTTTTTATAGCACTTATATCACCTTCTGTAAATGGTTTTGCACTATTATCTTCCCTTGGTGGTCCACGTCTTTCTTGTCCCACTCTCAAAGTTAGCATATTAGTTCCAAGTTTTGAAATACTCTCTTTTACATTAGCAGTTGTTCCATCTCCAATCATTACCATCGCAATTACAGAAGCTACTCCAATTACAATTCCTAAAATAGTTAAAAAAGATCGTAAAATATTTCTTTTTATCTCTTTTATAGCGATTAAAAAAGCATTTGTTAACATTACTTAAATCCTTTTTTTAAACTATCTTCAATATGTCCATCTCTAAAATATATAACCCTTGAAGCAAAAGCTGCCATTTCTTCTTCATGTGTTACCATAATTACAGTGATTTTTTCTTCTTCATTTAATTGTTTTAATAAGTTCATAATTTCCATACTTTTTATACTATCTAGATTTCCAGTTGGCTCATCTGCTAATAGAACTAAAGGATTAGAAACTATTGCTCTGGCAATCGCAACTCTTTGTTGTTGCCCACCAGAAAGTTGAGCAGGAGTGTTATAAACTACACTTTGAAGCCCTACTTTTGTAAGGGCGTCTAATGCCATTTCTTTTCTTTTTATAGCTGGAATTTTTCTATAAACTAAAGGTAATTCTACATTTTCTAAAGCACTTGTTCTTCCTAAAAGATTAAAGCTTTGAAAAACAAATCCTAAAAAATTTCTTCGTAAAAGTGCCATTTGATTTCTATTTAAATCTGCCACATTTATACCATTAAATAGATATTCTCCGCTACTTGGTTTATCTAAACATCCTATCATATTCATAGCTGTTGATTTTCCACTTCCACTAGCTCCCATAATAGCTACAAATTCTCCTTCTTTTATAGAAAAATTTACTCCATTTAAAGCATAAGTTTTTGCATCTCCATTACCATAAGTTTTAACTATATTTTTGAATTCAATAATAGTTTTTTTATTTTCCATTATCACTCTTTTGTGAAATAATCAGCTCATCATCAACTTTTAAATCATTTGATTCAATAGTTGTTACTTTTCCATCTGTTTCTAAAATTTTTACCATAACTCTTTTTGGTTGATTATTTTCTAAAACATATATAGGCGTAAACTCTTTTTTACTTAAGTCTTTTGAAGCATTTTCACCAGCAACTCGTCTTGGAGGTTGAACTAAATTCATAGTATTTGCTTTTTGTTCTGATTGAATTTTTGGTTTAAATCTTAATGCTCCATTTGGAATCATCAATTTATCAAAACTTTGTTTAGTATTAATTTGAGCAGTTGCTGTCATTCCTGGTCTTAAAAGTAATTCTTCGTTATTAACTCCAACAACCGTTTCATAAGTTACTACTCCATTTACAGTTACAGGATTAAGTCTAACTTGTTTTATTTTTCCTTTAAAGTTTTTATTAGGATACGCATCAACTGTAAAAGTTACATCTAAATCTTTTTTAATATCTGCAACATCAGATTCATCAATACTTACTATTAAATCCATTTGAGTTAAATCTTTTGCTAAAGTAAACAGTTTTGGTGCATTCATAGAAGCAGCCAAAGTTTGTCCAACTTCAACAGCTCTATTTAAAACTATTCCTTTTATAGAAGATTTTACATAAGCTTTATCAAGGTTTTGTTTTGCAGTATTTAAAGAAAAAGAAGATTGTTCAACTTTTGCTTTTGCTGCTTCAAAAGAAGAAACAGCACTTTCATAAGCAAATTTTGCATCATCAAGTTCATTTATTGAAGGATATTTTCCACCTGAACTATTGTACATTTTTAAAGTTCTATCATAAACTGATTTTTTATTTCTTAGATTTACTTCGCTCTCTTTAAGATTAGCTTTTGAAATACCTAAACTTGCTGTTTGACCATCAACTTCTGATTGTAGTTTTCTTGTATCAAGAATTGCTAAAAGTTGTCCAACTTCTACCTCATCATTAAAATCCACATAAATCTCTTTTATTGTTCCTGATACTTCAACTCCTATTTCAACACTATTAGTTGGGTTCAAAGTTCCAGTTGCACTAACAATAACAGATAAATCTCCTCGCGTTACTTTTTTTGTATTATATAAATTAACTTCTTCTTTTTTTGATTGATTTGCGAAAAAGAAGTAATAAACACCAGCGATTAAAAGTAAAATTATAAAAATTATAAAAAAATATTTTTTCTTTGAATTTTTGTTTGAATAACTCTTTAATTCATTTTGTAAATTTGTATCCATTAGATATCAGCCTTTGTTTTAAAGTATAATTTTGAGTATTGAAGTTTTTTGTTAATATCATTTATTTCTAAATCATATTCATTTATTATTTTTGTATTTTGTAAAATTTCTAAATCAAAATCTGAGGTCATTCCAGCAGAATTTGAACTTTTATTTACCATAATTAAGTCATCATATAACTTTAAATTACTATCTATTGTTTTTTCATACTCATCATAAGTATTAATTTGAGCCAAAATTTGTTCATATTCATAAACTAACTCATTTTTTATATCAGTTACATTTACTTTTTGTTTTAAAACTTCAAGTTTAGATTTTTCAAGTTTTGCATCTTTTGTAATATCAAATAAAGGCATAGACATATTCAAACCAACTGAACCATTTTTACTCTGTTCATCTGCATTTTTAGTTAAATCATTATTATCTGAATATCCAGCATTTGTATTTAAACTAACTTTTGGTAAATAAGAACTTTTTAGTTGATTGTAACTTGTATCAAGTAATTCAACCCTTGAATTTTCATATCTTATATTTAAATTATCTCTTAAAAACTTCTCTTTATCAATAATTTTAAAATCAATTATTTCTATTTCATTTGATTTAAAACTTGTATATTTTGAAAGTTCATACTCTTTGTCTTTTAAAGAATTTTTTAAAGAAATATTCTCTTTTTGTTGATTGTTTTTTGACATAATTGCATTATTAAGTTCAATAATATCAACTCTTCCTGCTTCATATTGAATCTTTTTTAAAACAAGTTCAATATCTTTATTTTTTAATGAATAATCACTTTGTTCTATTTGGAGTTTTAATTTTTTTATAGTTAAAAGCGTTTCATATATGGTTTGTAAAATTTCAACATTTTTATTTTCCCATGCTATAGTTTCTGAATTTAACTCATCTTTTGCATATTTAATACCAAATTCTATTCCACCTGATTCATATACACTTTGAGAGAATCCTATAGAAACACTTTTGTTAAAAGAATCACTCTCTTTTGAGAAAGAGTGACTTCTTGTTAATCCTGAATTTAAATTGATTGTTCCAATCCAATCATCTTTTGCACCTTCGTACTTTTTTTGTATAACTTCTTTTTCTATCTGTCTTAACTCTTTTTTATCTTTTTGTAAAAGATCTAACTCATTTGCAAAAAGTAAAGAACAAAATAAAGAAGGAATAATAATTTTTTTCAAAAAAACTCCTTTTTTTAATTATCGACATTGTATATGATTTATTTTAATGAATCTTTAACAAAATATTAACTTTTAATTTCAATTAAGATAATTATTATCAATATTATATTATGATTGCCTTTATAAAAAGTAAAAAGGATCGCAAAAATGGATATGAATATAGAAACTCTGAAACATTCAGTTGACTATGGAGTAATAGGACTTCTTGTTTTTATGAGTTTTATTGCTGTTTGGTTTTTTATAGAAAGAATAATTTTTTACAAAAAAATTAATATAAAAAATTATAAAAATAAAAAACATTTAGATGTTGCACTAACAAAACATCTTACTATTATTGGAACTATCGCTTCAAATTCTCCTTATATTGGACTTTTAGGAACTGTATTAGCAATTATGTTAACATTTATGACAATGAGTAATGGTGATATAGAAGCAGCAAAAATTATGGCATCTTTAGCATTAGCTTTAAAAGCAACTGCTGTTGGTTTAGTTGTAGCAATTATTTCTATGGTTTTTTATAATATTCTAAGCAGATATGCTGAAGTTTTGGAGAGTTTATATGAAACTGAAGAAATATGATTCAATAAATGTTATACCATTTATTGATGTTTTATTAGTACTTTTAGCAATTGTTTTATTAACTTCTACATTTATTACAAGGGGAATTATTCCTATTTCTTTACCAAATGCCTCAAATGCAGATAATCTAAAACCAGATAAAGAAATAATCCTTGTGATTCAAGAAAATGGTGAAATACTTCTTGAGAATAAAATAGAAATTTTAGAAGATGTAGAAAAAATAATTTTACAATCATCAAAAGAAACACCAATACATATAAACACAGATAAAAATACAAAATTTGAATCTTTTGTTCAAGTTTTAGACATGTTAAAAAAACATAACTATTCAAATGTTTCTATTGTGACAAAAAAATGACTAGATATTTAAACTCTTTTTTTATAACTATGGTTTTATATTTAATAGCTGTATTTTTTCTTTTTTTTGTTTTTGCTGATTCTGTAATTGTTCCTGAAAAAGTAGAAAAAAGTATTTCTTTAAAACATATCACATTTGTTCAACAAGAGCCTACACCAGAACAGCCTGTTCAAGCTGAGCCAGAACCTGTTGTAGAAAAACCTGAACCAATAATTGAAAAGAAAAAAGAAAGACCTAAAAAAGAGAAAAAGCCAGAGCATAAAAAGTTTGAACATAAAAAACCTATGCAAGAGCCTATAAAAGAGACTACTCAAAAAGTAGAAGAACAAAAAACTGAAGTTGTACCTCAACATCAACCTGTAAAACCAGCAGAAAATACTCCTGTTGCACCAAAAGTTGATACAAATGAATTAGAGAATATAGAAGCACAATATTTATCTAAATTAAGATCTCAAATTGAAAAAAATAAGGTTTATCCTAATTCTGCGAAAAGGTTAAATCAAAATGGAAAAGTTTATGTAACATTTATTATTTCAAAAGATGGTCAAATAACAAATATTAAAATTAATAAAAGCTCAAACTTTGAAAAATTAGATGAAGCTGCATTAAAAATTTTAGCTGATATAGGAAGTACAGAACCTATTCCTAAAGAGTTAAATAAAACTAGTTGGGAAATAACTGTACCAATTGTTTATCAAATCAGATAATACTTATTTCAATCATAACTAAAGAAATTTATCTTTAGTTATGAAAACTCCTCGATACTTAAGAAAGCCTACAATACATTATTTCATCCACAACTGCTCTTGCAATTTGTTTTGTTTCAACAATAACATGTTTTAAATGCAGACCTTTTAAAGCATCTTTTTCTGCTTCTGTTGTAACAGTTACAATAGTTTTACTATTGTGTGTTAAATCATTAACAGCTTCACAAATAAGATGTAATATTTCAGGATTATTAACAGCAACTATAACAGCTGATGCTTTTTTAATATTTATTGAGTTTAATATATGTCTTTGAGCTGCATTTCCAAAAACTATTGGTTCTCCTCTATCTTTTCCTATTTGATAAAACTTCACATTATGCTCTAAAATCACATAATTTTGACCAAATGTTTTTAACTCTTCAACAATTGCTTGACCAAATCTTCCATATCCTAAAACAACAACGTGATTTTCTGTATCTCCTGCAACATTATATGTATTTGTTATCATCATAACGTCTTCTGGAATTAATCTAGCTGTTGCTTTTGAAAGATTTTTTAAAATTATTGGAGTTAAAATCATTGATATTACAATTGTTACTATTAATATTTGAGAATATGTTATATCTATTAAATTTTGACTTCTTGCTAATTCTAAAATTGCTAATGAAAATTCTCCAATTTGAATCAACGAAAGTGCTGTTTTAAAAGCTGTTCTTTTATTATCTTCGTATCTAACAAGAGCATAAATAACTCCATACTTTAATCCCATTACTAAAGGTAATAAAACTAAAATAATCAAAATATAATCAGTAATTATTTTAAAATTAATTTGCATACCAACTGTTATAAAAAAAACACCTAAAAGAATATTTCTAAAAGGAATTAAGTCTGCTTCTACTTGATGTTTAAATTTTGTTTCAGAAATCATCATCCCAGCTATAAATGCTCCCAAAGAGTAAGAAAAACCAAAATAATAGGCCAAATACGCAGAACCAACAGCAAGTAATAAAACAGAAGCCACAAAAAGTTCATCTGATTTTGTTGCAGATACATATCTTAAAAACGGTTCAAGTAAATATTTCCCACTAAAATAAAGTAATGATAATAAAACAATAGCAGCAAGAATTGTTTTAGCAATTGTAAAAACTAAAGAGCCTCCATTTTCTGTCATAGAAAAAAATGAAATCATTAATAAAATAGGAATAACTGCTATATCTTGCATTATTAAGATTCCTAAAACTCTTCTTCCATAAGGTTTATTTATCTCTTTTGTTTCATTAAATGTTTTTAAAACAATTGCTGTTGAAGACAAAGACAGTGCCATTCCAATAATTAAAGAAGTCTGTGTTTCAAAACCAATTATAAATTTTGAAATTATAAATACAAAAAGAGCTGTAATAATAATTTGTAAACTACCTGTAAAAAAAACCTCTCTTTTCATTTTTTTTAGGTGATTTAAAGAAAATTCCAATCCTATCGTAAACATTAAAAAAACAACACCAAATTCAGCTATTTCTCTTAGTTCATGATTATCAACTGCTGTATGTAAATCAAAGCCATACGCAATTATTGTTCCTGTTAATATATATCCAATAATGGTTGGTAAGTGTATTTTTTTTAATATTAAATTTAAGATTAAAAAATATAAACACTCCATATGTTAATAATTATTTTATGGATGTTTATTTTAAATCTAATGGATTGACGGATGAAGTAAATTATTTAAATAGGAAATCAAGATTTTGGTTATATAGAAATTTAGATTATATTAGACATAATATAGGTAAAAATGATACATTACAAAAAATTATAGATAACTTATTTACAGAAAATAATATAGGTATAGCTAAAATAGATATATTAAAAAAGATTGGATTTGATAAAGATAATTTACCTTATAAAGAAATAGTAGTAAACCCTAATCCATATAATCCAAACTATAATAAAGATACTAATGTTAATATACCAGATGAGATGATGAAAGATGTAGATACTATAACAAGAGATGAAGATAGTAAAGTAGTTCATATCTCTATGAAAGATAATTATACATTTTATCCAGGTAAAGTTGAAGCTATAGTTAATAACTGGGCTTATATGTTAAAACATAATATATTTAACGTACATAAAAATTTTACAGACCCTAATATAGGAATAACATCTTCTAATGGAATGAAGATAGGTACTATAAAAGATTATGTAGACCCTATAACATCTATAAGTTATAAGTTAAATAGTTATACAGCATTTTTAGTACTATTAAAACTATTATTACATTTAGATAAAAAAGAAGATTTAAAACTAAATAAAATATATTTTAATGGAATTTTAAATAAAGAATATAATATTGATAATTTAGAACTATATGACGACGGTTATAGTAAAGATATTATAAATAATTTACATAATAAAATGCCTGATACACCAACAGTTATAAATAGAGAAGATGAATTTAAATCTTATATGGATAAATATTTTGATTTTAAGACAGATGTTTGGACATATATGGCTAATGTACAAAATAGTTCTATAACTGGAAATATTAAATTGTATGGTAATATGGTAGAGATAGAAGATAGTATGGTTATAACTACAGAAGATAAAACTATTGATGAAATTTTAGCGGATTTTGAAATAGATTATATTTTAGGAAATGGTTATGATTTAATATTAAGTATAAAAGCGTTAATAAGTGTTTTTACAACATTTATAGACGATAGTGAGTTTTACCAAAAAGAGGCGGAACAGTATAAGATATTATTATCTAAATTAACATCTTATACAATACATCCTATAAACCAAACGGCTAAAGATACTAGTATTAATCTTTATGATAATATGCCAACTATTTTTAATACTAAAAATCCATTATCTACTATATTAGATATGTCAGCTACCCCTTTAGAAGATATAGAACTAATATTAGATAGCTATCTAGATGATTATGTTAATATAGTAAGTAGTTATATAAATAAAACCATGGTTAAAGTTTGTGGTTATAGAGATATTTCTGGTGGTATGGGTATATATAGTAATTTAAATGTTATTAGAAATATACCTATTAATATGGTAACTGTATTAGATACATGTTATGATATATTAGACGAAGAATGGAAAGATGAATTTATACATGGTGTTAAATTATCAGCAATTCCTTTAGAAGATGAAGTGGTTATAGATAGTGAAATTGAACACTATAATACTATTACTAATATTAGTAAAAATAGAACAAACAATAATATTACTAGTATGGAATATATTACTGGTAGTTATGGTAATATAGTTAAAACAGATATAGTTAATAAACCTGTTAATATAATAAATGTACTTGATGAAAATACATATGATATATTAGACGAAGATTTTACAGATACTATATTTACAATTAAACCAAATGATGTTAAAATTAATACATCTTTTGTACAAAGAACAAAAACAAAAATGATATTTACTATAGACGATATAGTTATTTAGGAGAATGTAATGAGTCTACTTACAAATAAAGGTAAAGAAGCAATAAGTACTGCTATTAGTAGTTCTAGCCAGTTCTCATTAGTTAGAATTGGTTTTGGTGATAAACAAGGTTCTATAAATAGAAAATTTGTCGAGTCTGATACTTCTTTAGTTAATGAAAAATTTAGAATAAATCTAGATAGTGTTTATTATTTACCAACTGTAGATAATAACACTATATTAAAAATTACAGCAAATTTAACACCTGAACAATCTGCTACTATGGAAGCAGTAACAGTTAGAGAATTTGGTATATATGATAATTTTAATAATTTATTAATAGTGGGTGATACAGTACCTACTATAACTAAAGATAGTAATAACAATAATGGTATAGATTTTGAAATAAATTTAACTTTACCAACTAGTGAAAAAGTAGCTAAAGTATTAGTTACTAGTAAAGAAGGTGAATTTTCAAATGCAGAAAGGATAAAACTTAATAACATAGAAGAAGGAGCTACTAAAAATAAGACAGACAGTTTTTTATTAGATAGAAAAAACCATACTGGTAAAATAGATATTGATAATGTTGATGGGTTAGTAACTATTTTATATAGTTTGGAGACTGTAGAGGATAAGTTAGATA
>ERZ650302.1703-NODE-1703-length-12169-cov-9.217847_pt1 | contig 12169 bp, 5 predicted proteins | sample MGYA00376238_ERZ650302 | MGnify/ENA primary metagenome ERZ650302 (study PRJEB26733, sample SAMN07839298) | wastewater metagenome | biome: urban; feature: wastewater treatment plant; material: waste water | place: USA: North Carolina | collected 2016-04-28 ... | reverse complement strand
AACAATGATAGCAGCAAATAGATTTGATACAAGGATTATTTGGGATGAGTAAAGAGTTAGAACAACAAGTTTATGAGCCAAAAATAGAAAAAGAGAAAGCCGTTTCATTTATTTGGATTTTACCTTTGATTATTTTAGGAATTTTAGGTTGGATTGCTTATGAATCTTATATGAAAAAAGGTACAAATATTACAGTTGTATTTAAAAGTGCCGATGGACTAAAAGAGGGTGTTACACCTTTGGAGTACAAAGGTTTACAACTTGGAAAAGTTACAAAAATCTCTATGCATGAAGATTTAAGAAGTGTAAATGTAAATATTTTAGTTGATAATGAAGTTGCAAAATATGTGGCAAGTGAAAGTTCTTCTTTTTGGATAAAAAAACCAACCGTATCACTTACAAAAATTTCTGGATTAAGTACATTGATAAGTGGTTATAAAATTGAACTATCTCCAACTTATAAAACACCTGAAGAGTACAATAATGGAAAAACTAAATATGTTTTTGATGGTCTTGATACTCAACCAAATAATGAATATGACAATGACGGATATTATATTTCATTGATTGCAAATGATAAGGATAATGTAGAAGTTGGAACTCCTATTTTTTATAATAATTTTCAAATAGGTGAAATTGTTGCAAAAGAGTTTGTATTCGAAAAAGTATATTTTACAGCTTATATTTATGATAAATTTAATTATTTAGTAAATAAAAGTTCAAAATTTGTAATGAATGAAGCTTTAAAAGTAAGTTATGGTGCAAGTGGATTAAATATTGAGTTAGGTTCTTTGTATTCTGCTTTAGTAGGTGGAATTACAGTTATTACTCCAAATAAAGATGATGAAAAAATCTCAAAAGAGGACGCGTATGTTTTATATGCAAAAAAAGATGATTTAAAAAACAAAGAGTTTTTCAGTATAAATTTTATTGATACAAACGGAATAGAAGAGAATACTCCTATTATTTATAAAGGTATAGAAATAGGAAAAATAACTCAAGTAAAGTTAAATAAAGATAGTTTAAATACAAGTGCGTTTATTTATGAAGAGTATAAGTATTTATTGACTGATAAAACTAAGTTTTTTGTTGAAGAACCTATGATTTCTACTGATGGAATTAAAAATTTAGGAAATATTGTAAAAGGAAATTTTGTATCGTTAGATTATAAAAAAGGTGAATTTAAAAACAACTTTATAGCGATTAACAAAAAAGATATAAATAAAAGTGCTACAAGTATAAAAGTTGAACTTTTAAGCGATAGTTTAAATTCTATTAGTAATAAATCAAAAATTTATTATAAAAATATTGAGATAGGAAAAGTTGATGATTATGCTTTAACAAGTGATTTAAAAAATGTGAAAATTTCTATATCTATCGATGAAAAATACAAAAATCTTATAAATGATAATAGTCTTTTTTATGATATGAGTTCAAAACTTGTAGAGATGAAAAATCTAAATTTAAATTTAAATTATAGTGGAATAGAACCTTTATTAAATGGTGCAATAGGCTTGATTTCAGATAAAAAAGATGAAAATAAAGTTGCAAAAAAAGAGTTCAAATTATATAGTTCATTCAAAGATGTTGAAAAGCTAAGAAGAGTTAATAATACAGGTTTTGTAATAGAAGCAGACTTTAACAATAGTTTTGAGATAAAACCTGATATGGCAATAATGTATAAAAATCAAGAGATAGGTTTTGTAAGAGATATTAAATTTGATGATAATAAATCAAAGGTAAATCTATTTATTTATACGGCATATAAAAAATATATTACAAATAAAAGTAGATTTTATAAAAAAGGTGTTGTAAATTTAAAAGCTAGTTTAAGTGGAGTTTTATTTGAAGTTGATAATTTCTCTTCACTTCTTAATGGCTCAATTAATCTTGATACGGATTCAAAAGTAGGTTTTGATAAATATCAAATTTTCCCAAGTGAAGATGAGATGAAAAACTCAACAAATAGCATAACAATAGTTTTCAATGATGTTGAAGGTTTACAAGAAAACTTCTCTCAATTAACTTACAAAGGTGTAAATATTGGGAAAGTTACAAAAGTAAGATTAAATGAAAAACAACAAGTAGAAGTAAAAGCAATTATTTATAATGACTTTGATTCTTATGCCAAAGCTGGAACAGTTTTTTATCTAAAAAAACCTAGAATTTCACTTCAAGAAATAGCAAATGCAGGTTCAACAGTTATGGCTGTAAATATTGGAGTTATAAAAAGTGAAAATCAAGCATTACAAACAAGATTTGATGGCTTAGAAACACAACCTTCAGTTGATAAATCACACTTTGGAACAGTATTTAAAGTTGAAGATGCAACGGCTTCTAGTGTAAATGTTGATGCACCTGTATATTATAAAAATGTTCAAATTGGAAAAGTAAGTAAAATAGATTTAAGTGATGATGGCTCTAAAGTTGTGGTTGATTGTTTGATTTATGATAAATACAAAAAATTTATAAGAAAAAATTCTGAATTTTATGACATAAGTGGTTTTGAAATGAAATTCTCTATTTTCTCTGGCTCAAAGGTTGAATCAAATACATTTACAAGTCTTTTAAAGGGTGGATTAGTTGTAGTTACTCCTTATGAATATGCAGAAATTGCAAACCCAAAAGATAAATTTACTTTGGTAAAAACTTTAAGGGAAGATTGGAAAAGTATAAGTCCAAGTATTAAGTGATAATTTTATAAAAACTCTTTATTTAAAAGCATTTTTTCGATAGAGTTAGCAAGATATATTGATTTTAGAAATATATCTTTCTTAACTATATCTAAGGGTGCTTAATGCTAGAAAATAAAATAAATAAGCAAACAATTTTAGTTGTAGATGATACTCCTGATAATCTCTTTTTAGTTTCAAATTTATTAAAAGATTTATATACTGTAAAAGTTGCCAATAGTGGCGAAAAAGCTCTAAAATATCTCAGTGAATCCGTTATACCTGATTTAATACTTCTTGATATTATGATGCCTGTTTTAAGTGGATACGATGTAATAAAAAGAATAAAAGAGAATCCTTTATTACAAAATATTCCTGTTATTTTTTTAACTGCAAAAAGTTCCGTTGAAGATGAGAAAATAGGATTTGAATTAGGTGCTGCTGATTATATAATAAAACCTATTTCTCCACCAATTCTTCTTGCTAGAATTAAAACACAACTTGAAAACAAAGCTGTTGCAGATTTTTTAAAAGATAAAAATGAATTTTTAGAAAAAGAGGTTCAAAAAAGAACCCAAGAGATTATTGCAATCCAAGATGTAACTATTTTTGCAATGGCATCTTTAGCTGAGACTAGGGATAATGAAACTGGAAATCATATAAGTAGAACAAGTGCTTATGTGAAAATACTTGCTTTAAAACTACAAAATCATCCAAAATTTAGAAATTTTCTTTCTGATGATATGATTAATACTTTATATAAATCAGCACCACTTCATGATATTGGAAAAATTGGAATTCCTGATTATATATTGTTAAAAAATGGAAAATTGAGTTTTGAAGAGTTTGAGATTATGAAAACCCATACAACTTTAGGAAAAGAAGCAATTGAACATGCTGAAAATCAGTTGGGATATGAGGTTGATTTTTTAAAAATAGCAAAAGAAATTGCTTATTTACACCATGAAAGATTTGATGGAAGAGGTTACCCTTTAGGAATAAAAGGTGAAGATATTCCAATAAGTGCTAGATTAATGAGTATTGCAGATGTTTATGATGCATTAATTAGTGAAAGAGTTTATAAAAATAGTATAGAACATAAAAAAGCAGTAGCAATAATGAAAAAAGGGAGAAACACACATTTTGATCCAAATATTCTTGATGCTTTTTTAGAACTTGAAAAAGAGTTTGAACAAATAGCAAAAAGTTTTGCAGATGATTCTACAAAGGTTGAAGTATGAAGAAAGTTCTTTTTATAATTCTGTTTTTACCTCTTTTTCTAGTTGCAAGTTTTAAAGAAACACTTACAACAGAAGAAAAAAATTGGCTTGATAATCAAAAAATTATAACTATTGGAGCTATGGATAATTGGGCTCCTATAAATTTTGTAGATTATAAGAATAAAGCTTCAGGAATAGGTGCATCAATTGTTGAAATATTAAATACTAAATTAGATAATAAATTGCAAATCAATTCAGCAGATTGGTCTTCTATTTATGAAAAAGCAAAAAATTCTCAATTAAATGCAATATTAGATATAACTCCTAAAAAAGAGAGAGAAGAGTTTTTTTATTTTACTAAACCATATTTACAAATTCCACATGTAATTGTTTCAAAAAATACACAAAAACCTTTTTTATCTTTAGCTGATTTAAATGGTAAAACAGTTGCATTGGAAGAGAATGTAGGAACAATAACTGATTTACAAAATAACTATCCAAAAATAAATATCAAAACTTTTAAAAATACAACCCATGCATTAGATGCAGTTTCAAGGGGATTGGCAGATGCTTATATTGGAAATAGAACAGTTGTAAATTATAAAATAAAAGAAGAACTAATTGACAATATTAAAATAGATAGTATTGATTCAAGTAGGAAATCTTCCATCTTAAGTATAGGAGTTTCAAAACAGTTTCCAATATTATTTTCTATTTTACAAAAAGCAATGGACGAAATTTCAGCTGAACAGTGGAATGAAATTAGAATAAAATGGGAAGATAAAACTGTAGAAGTTAATGATAATAATCAAAAAGTTGAATTGACAAATGAAGAAAAAGCATGGTTAGAAGCAAATCCAGTTATAAAATATGCTGCTAATCCAAATTCTATGCCTTATGAGTCTTTTGATAAATCAGGAAATCATATAGGGATAATCTCTCAACATTTAAATTTAGTAGAAAAAACTTTGGGTATAAAATTTGAAAAAATAAGAATTAATAATATCCAAGAAACTTTAGAAAAAGTAAAAGAAGATAAAATAGATATTTTCTCAAATTATTGGAAGGCAGAAGAATCGTTTCAAGATACTTATGTGTCAATTCCATTGGATGTAAAAACTCCAATAGTTATTTCTGGTAAGAAAAATAAAAATCAAGAATTTATTATCTCACTTTCTCAAGTTAAAAATGAAAAAATTGCTGTTGTAAAAGATTTTTTCTATTTAAAAGAGATTTATAAGTTATATCCAAATTTAAATTATGTGGAAGTTGAAAATGCAACAATAGCATTTCAAGGAGTTTCATCTGGAACTTATGATTTAGCTCTTTGTTCTTTACCACTTGCTACTTATACTATTTCATCTTTAGGGCTTATAAATGTTGAAATAATTGGGAAAACAGATACCTATATGCAATTGAGTTTTTTTATAAAAAAAGAGTTGGTTGTTTTTAGAAATATTTTGGAAAAAGTATTATCAAAACACTTTTCTAGTGAACTTTATGAAATTATGGGGAAATGGGAAACGGTTACTAAAAAACCACAAATTGATTATTCAATTATTGTTCAAAGTTTTGGTTTAATATTTTTTGGATTAATTTTTTTAGTGGTTTGGAATTATCAGCTTAAGAGACAAGTTTCAAGAAAAACAACAGAACTTTCTAAACTTTTAAAATTTTTTGATGAAAATGTAATTGCATCAAAAACTGATTTATCTGGAAATATAACTTATGTAAGTGATGCTTTTTGTAAAATAAGTAAATATTCAAGGGAATCATTAATAGGTCAAAATCATAGAATTACTAAACATGAAGATAATAATCCAGAAATATTCAAAGAATTATGGGAAACTATAACTAAAGGAAAAGTTTGGAGAGGAAGAATTAAAAATAAAACCAAAAATGGTGGGTATTATTGGGTTGATACAGTAATAGAACGTGATTATGACTTTAATGGGAAAGTAATAGGATATGTCTCATTAAGGCATGAAGTTACAGCTCAAGTCGAACTTGAAAAATTAAGTGAAAATCTTGAAGATATTATTAGACAAAGAACCATAGAACTTTATCGATTAAATACACAACAAAACGCAGTTTTTAATACAGTAAATGTGGGAATTCTTTTTGTAAAAAATAGAATTATTCAAGAGATAAATAATAAAACATGTCAAATCTTTGGTTATGAATATGATGAAATCATAGAAGCTCCTACTGAAATGTTATATATAAATAAAGAAGATTTTGAAAAAGTGCAATTACATTATGAAGTAGTAAAAAGAGGAGAGGTTACTACTTGGGAACAAATGTTTATTAAAAAAGATGGAACTAAATTTTGGGCAAGAAGTACTATGCAAGCTATTGATATAAATACTTTATCAAAAGGTGTTGTTGTAACAATTGATGATATAACCCTTGAAAAATTAGCATTAGAAGAGATAAAAAAAGCAAAAGTTCTAGCAGAAGAGTCTACAAAATCAAAAAGTGAATTTTTGGCTAATGTAAGTCATGAAATTAGAACACCAATGAATGCAATAATTGGAATGTCATATTTAGCTTTACAAACAAATCTTGATGAAAAACAAAGAAGTTATTTGCAAAAAATAGATACAGCTTCAAAAAATCTTTTGGGAGTTATAAATGATATTTTAGATTTTTCAAAAATTGAAGCAGGTAAATTGAGTATTGAAAAAGTAGATTTTTCTTTAGATAATATTCTTGCAAATATTTCAAATCTTTTTGCATTCCAAATGGAAGAAAAAGGACTTGAACTTTTATTTGATATTGATATGGATGTTCCAATGGCTTTAAGAGGAGATGAATTAAGACTAAATCAAGTGTTAACAAATCTTGTAAGTAATGCTATAAAATTCACTTCAAAGGGTGAAATTATTATAAGTATCAAATTAATTTCAAGAGATGAACAAAATGTTGAATTGAAATTTGATGTTAAAGATACAGGTATTGGTATTTCAAAAGAACAAATTGAAAAACTCTTTACATCATTCTCACAAGCTGATAGTTCAACAACTAGAAAATATGGAGGTTCTGGATTAGGACTTGCTATTTCTAAACAGATTGTTGAGTTAATGGGTGGAAATATAGGTCTTCAAAGTACTCCTAATATTGGAAGTGATTTTTATTTTACAATCAAATTTGAGTTACAAGAAAAACAAAAAAACTTTTCACAAACTACAAATATAAAAAATTTAAAAGTTTTAGTTGTGGATGATAATGCATCTTCAAGGGAAATTTTAGAAAATATTCTTAAATCATTGAAATTTGAAGTAAAAGCAATATGTTGTGGTAAAGAAGCAATAATAGAATTAAAAGAAGCAAATAGAGAAAATAGTTCTTATAATTTGGTTTTAATGGATTGGATGATGCCTGAAATGGATGGAATTGAAACTATTATAAAAATAAATGAAGATAAAGAAATAGCCGATATTCCTACTTTTGTAATGGTGACAGCTTATAATAAAGATGAATTAATCGAAAAAGCAAAAGATGCTCATGTATTTGGCTTTTTGGAAAAACCAATAAGTCCATCAACGCTGTATGATACTATTTTAAAAGCTTTTGGAAAACAGATAGTTTTAATTCCAGATGAAAATATAAAAAACAATAGTTTTAATGAAATTAAAAAAATGCTTCATGGGTCGAAAATTCTTTTAGTTGAAGATAATATCCAAAATCAAGAGATAGCTTTAGAGTTTTTACAAAAAGCAAAAATAGAAGTAACCCTTGCAAATAATGGTAAAGAAGCAATAGAAATATTACAAAGTAAAGAAGAGTTTGATGCTGTTTTAATGGATTGTCAAATGCCAATTATTGACGGTTATGAAGCTACAAAATTAATAAGAAAAGTTGAGAAATTTAAAGATTTACCAATAATTGCAATGACTGCAAATGCAATGCAAGGAGATAGGGAAAAATGTATTGATTCAGGAATGAATGATTATATTCCCAAACCACTTGATTTTATTTGTTTTTATGATATTTTAGAAAAATGGATAAAACCAAAAGATAGTAAAGAGTATTTTGAAGATGAACTTGAAGATGAAAAAATTGAAACTAATATTGAAAATATAAAAATAGAAGGAATAAATATTTCTCAAGCTTTAAGTAGAATGGCTGGAAATGAAAAATTACTTTTAAATCAACTAAAAAGATTTGTTGAATCTCAAAATTTATTTGAAAGAAAGATTCAAGAGTATATAAAAAACAATGACTTAGAATCAGCTATTAGAGAGGTTCATACATTAAAAGGTCTTTGTGGAAATATTGGAGCAAACTTATTATTTGAAAAGGTAAAAAGTTTAGAGGTTTATCTAAAGGAAAAAGGTTTTGATGATAAATATTTAGATTTACTTGAATCAATAAAATTAGATTTAAATATTTTGATAAAAAATATTGAGAAAAGAGTTGAAATATTTTTACCAAATCTGAAACTTGATGTGGAAAATAAAAATCTTGATAAAGAAGAAATAAATAGTTTATTAAATGAGTTACAGCAATTATTAGATGAACTTGATTCTAATGCTATTACAAAAGCTAGTGAGTTAGAGGCTTATTTAGGAAAATATGGATATATAGAAGAAGTAGAAATTTTGATGAATTGTATAAATGAATTCAATTTTGACAAAGCAAGTGAGTATCTAAAAATTTTAAGAGAAAAAATATAAAAGAGATAAGATTACAAAAATTACACAATTGCACAATAAATAGTGTAGTATTTAGTTTTAAGATTAAAAAAATTAGGAGAATATTTGAAGAACTTTGTTTCTTATAATAAATTTATTAGGAATGTAATATTTTTATCTGTAATTTATATCATTGTACTTTTCCTTTTTTATGGGAAATTTATACAATCAACAAGTATTGAAAAAAGTATAAAAGATGACTCAAATATTATAGGTGAATTAGTTTTTAACAATTTGTATACTGTTATGAGAATGGGTGGAGATAAAAAACTTCTTGATGAAACCATAACTAGAATTGAAGAAAAAATTCCTAATATAAATATTAGTATAGTAAAAGAAAATATTTCAAATAGAGAAATTATAAAGACGACAGAAATAACAAAGAAAGAAAATACTATTCAATTTAGTATGCCAATTTTATTTAAACAAGAGTGTTTAGGATGTCATACAAAAGCAAAAAATGATGACTTAGCGGGAGTTATGTATATAGAACATGCAATTTTAGATATAAAACTTTCTTTAAAAGAAATTTTAATGATGATATTTATTTTATTTATATTAGTTATTTTAGTGTTTTTTAGCACTTGGATTTATTTTCTAAGAAAACATATCATAATGCCAATAAATAAATTAATTAAACAAATTTCTACACATAAAACTTACAAAGATTTAAAAACACCAATTTTTATAGATACTAAAATAAAAGAAATAAAACTTTTGGAAAAAGCCTTTAATAAAAAAAATGTAGCATTATATGAGTCATCTAGTAAATTGGAAGAATCAAGTAATATGGACATATTAACAGGGATTTATAATCGTAAAAAATTTGATGAATATTCAATTTTGATTCTTGGGGATTCAAAAAGATATAATCATACTTTTTCCCTTGTGGTTATTGATTTAAATAAATTTAAAATAATTAATGATACTTATGGACATGCAATGGGAGATAAAGTATTAATCTTTTTTAGCCAACTAATTCATAAATCAATTAGAGAAACAGATTATTTATTTAGAATGGGAGGAGATGAATTTTATTTATTATTAACCAATACTTCTGCAAATAATGCCGATGTAATTATTAAAAAATTACGAAATAAATTGAGCAATGAAAAATTTATTTATGAAAATATTGAAATTGAACTAAGTTCTTCTTTTGGTACTGCTGAATATGGATTGGATGGCTTAACCATAGATGAATTAATTGTTATAGCTGATTTTAGAATGTATGAAAATAAAAAATCATTACATAATATTAAGGAATGAAATGTTATTTGAAAACGAAAAAAAGCTATTAAAAATTATAAAATATGCTCCAACAATTTTTGTTTTGTGTATTACAATTTTTATTTTAGCTATATCTTTTTTTGATAATAAAAAGAAATTTGAATTGGATAAAGAAAAAATTCGTTTAGAATTTACTCAAAAAAATGAAGAAAATATAAAACAAAGAGTTTATGAAGTTTATGATTTTATTAAAAGAGAACAAGAACATACAGAACATGAATTAAAAGATACATTAAAAGAAGCAATTGATACAGCATATAATATAGCTGATAATATTTATAAAAGTAATTCAGATAAAAATATTGAAGAGATAAAAAAACTAGTTGTTGATGCTTTAAGAAATGTTAGATTTAATAATGGTAGAGGATATTATTTTATCTATGAAAATAGCGGTAAAAATATCTTATTACCACATAATACCGAGCGTGAAGGTAAAGATTTTTGGAATTATCAAGATGCAAAGGGGTCGTATATTATAAAAGATATGACAAATCTTTTATCAAAGAATAATGAAGCTTTTTATGAATGGTATTGGTACAATCCAACAAAACCAGATGTTCAAAGAAAAAAAATCGGATTAGTAAAGAATCTCGAGCAATTTGGTTGGTTTATAGGAACTGGTGAATATTTAGAAGATTTTGAAAAAAGTGTACAAGAAAAAGTTTTAAAAGATATTAGGGAAATAAGATTTGGTAATAATGGATATATATTTGTTATTAGTTATGATTCAATTTATTTAAGTCATATTAGAAAAAACTTTATTGGTCAAAATGCCATTACAAATAATGATACTGTTGGTATAAAAAAAGTTATAGAAGATTTGATAGAAATATCTAAAAAAGGTGAAGGTTTTTATTCTTATGTACAAAATAAAAAGCCTGATAATGAACAACCAATTAAAAAAGTAAGTTTTGTAAAAGGTTTAGAAAATTGGTCATGGATGATTGGAACTGGATTTTATGAAGATGATATGCAACAAGCAATAGATGATAAAAGGGATGAATTAAACAAAGAATATAAAGAATATTTTGTTAAAACAATTGTTTTTACTATGATTTTAATTTTGGCTCTTATGATTGTATCTATGTATTTTACAAAAATTCTACAAGAAAAATTTCAAAAATATCAATATGAAATTACAGAACACATTAATGAAAAAACAAAACAACAAAATTTAATTGCACAACAGTCAAAAATGGCAGCTATGGGTGAAATGATTGGTAATATTGCACACCAATGGAGACAACCATTATCATCAATTTCAACATCAGCAACTGGAATGAAGTTGCAAAAAGAGATGAATATTTTAGAAGATAAATTCTTAATTCAAGGACTAGATCAAATAAATAAATCTGTGCAGTATTTATCAGAAACTATTGACGATTTTAGGAATTTTTTCAAACCAAATAAAAATAAAAGTGAATTTAATATTCAAGATACTATTGATAAAGTTATAAATTTACTTAATTCTCAATTTATCTCTAATGGAATAAAAATCATTAAAAGTGGAAATGATATAAAAATAAATACCTTTGAAAATGAATTGATTCAAGTGATAATTAATTTATTAAATAACTCAAGGGATGAATTAATAAAAAAAGATTCAAAAGATGAAAAATTAATTTTTATTGGTGTTTTTGAAGATAAAAATAATTTAGTATTAGAAATCAAAGATAATGCTGGTGGGATTTCTGAAGATATAATTGATAGAGTTTTTGAACCATATTTTACAACGAAATATCAATCACAAGGAACAGGGATCGGACTTTATATGAGTAATCAAATAATCGCAGGGATGGAAGGTTTCATAAGTGTTTTAAATGAAGAATTTGAATTTGAAGGAAAAACATATAATGGTGCCGTTTTTAAAATAACTATACCTTTGGTAATGAAAATTTAAAATAAGGGATTTACCCTTATTTTATATAATTACTTTTTTTATCGACTGTGTCTAACTCTTGTCCAATTTCTTGGTATCTTTTGAAGTAATATTTTACAAATGAGTTAATTTTCTCATTATTTGGCATGAAATATTTTTTAGTTTTTGTAGCGTATCTATTTAAAAACTGCGTTGCATCAATTTTGTCTAAATAGTGTTTTGCTAAAGCTGTATAATTTTCTATATACCAAGCTTTTAAAGCTTCATATTTTTCTTCACTTAAATCAATATTTAATTTCTTATTCTCTTCATCCCAAGCTAAAACAGCCGTATCAAAAAGACCATTTAGGTGAATTAGTCCTTCACAATAATAAGGTTGAACTTCATCAACTTCCATCCAACCAATAAGCCCAA
>ERZ650302.1702-NODE-1702-length-12171-cov-14.232915_pt1 | contig 12171 bp, 11 predicted proteins | sample MGYA00376238_ERZ650302 | MGnify/ENA primary metagenome ERZ650302 (study PRJEB26733, sample SAMN07839298) | wastewater metagenome | biome: urban; feature: wastewater treatment plant; material: waste water | place: USA: North Carolina | collected 2016-04-28 ... | reverse complement strand
TTTATACAATGATATGATGAGAGATGAAAATATTTTTAAAGCAGTTTTAAATGCTATTTCATCTTTTAATAAAAATATAAAACTTATGGTTTTATCAGGTCCAAAAAATGAAGAGTATGAATACACAGCAAAACTATATGATATAAAACTTCTTTTTGAAGTTTTTGCAGATAGAAATTACAATGATGATGGAACTTTAGTTTCAAGAATGGAAGAAAATGCAATTATTCATGAAGAATTGGATGTTTTAGCCAGAGTTGTAAATCTAAAAGAAAAAGGTTTTATTACAAGTATAAATGGACATATGTTATTTCTAAAAAGTGATTCTATTTGTGTTCATGGAGATAATGAAAAAGCTCTTGAATTTATAAAATTAGTGAGAAAAGCCCTTTATTGATGAGGTTTAAAATTGCAGGAGTTGATTCTTTAATTATCTATTTTGGTGACAAAATAGATGAACAAACAGCAACAAAAGTAAAAAAAGCTTATTTATGTTTAAAAAATCTAAACCTTGAAGGGTTAGTTGAAATTATTCCCTCATATACTTCTATTTTTATCCAATTTGATATTTTCAAATATGATTATAAAAGCTTAGAAAATCTATTAAAAAACTCTATTAATTTGAATATAAAAGATGATTTTGAAGAAAAAATTATTACGATAGATGTTTATTATGGTTTAGAAACAGGTTTTGATTTACAAAAAATAAGTCTTGAAAAATCACTTTCTATTGATGAAATTATACAAATTCATACTTCTAAAATCTATGATGTTTATGCAATAGGATTTTTACCAGCTTTTGCATATCTTGCAAGTGTAGATGAAAAAATATCAACTGCTAGATTGGAAACACCACGAGCTTTAGTTCCAAAAGGAAGTGTTGCAATGGCAGATTCTCAAACAGCTATTTATCCCCAAAACTCTCCTGGTGGTTGGAATATTATTGGAAAAACTGCTTTAGAATTATTTGATAAAAATTTAGAGAATTTATCAATTTTTGAAGTAGGAAATAAAGTAAAATTTAATTCTATTTCTAAAGAAGAGTTTTTATCTCAAGGTGGAATTTTATGAGTTTAGAGCTTATAAATAATCCATTTTTTGTAACACTTCAAGATAGAGGAAGATTTTCTTATGCTCATTTGGGAGTTACAAATTCAGGTGTTATGGATGAATATGCTTATTTTATTGCGAATAAATTATTAGAAAATTCCCTTAATACCAATGTTTTAGAAATAGGGTGTTCAAATGTGATTTTTAAAGTACATAAAAACACAACTTTATGCCTTACAGGTGCAGATTGTGAATTTTTTATTAATGATGAAAAAAAAGAACTTTGGCAAAATTATGAAGTTAAAAAAAATGATATTATCAAAATAGGTAAAATTTTAAGTGGAAATTGGATTTATTTAGCTGTTTTAGATGGTTTTTTAATAAAAAAAGAGTTTGGAAGCAATAGTACAACACTAAAAGAGAGTTTAGGTGGAATAGATGGATCTAGGCTTAAAAAAGGCGATATTTTAGCTTTTAAAAAAAGTAGAAAAATATCTAAAAGATTCCTAAAAAAAGAGTTTATTCCAAAATATGAAGACAATTTAACTTTACGAGTTTTATTATCATATCAATATGAAAATTTTCTAAAAGAAGAGTTAGAAAAGTTCTTTTTATCAAATTATGTGGTTACTAAAGATTTTAATAGAATGGCTTGTAAACTTAGTGGAAATCCAATAAACTGTGATTTAAATGGAATTATTTCAGAAGGAATTGCATATGGCTCTATTCAAATTCCAAAAGATGGACAACCAATAGTTTTATTAAAAGAGAGACAAACTCTTGGTGGTTATCCAAAAATTGGAACGATTTTAAATATTGATTGTTTTAAATTAGCTCAAGCAAAAACAGGTACCAAAATAAAATTTCAAAAGATTTCTTATGAAGATGCCCATAAAAAATCAAAAGAGTTTTATTCTTTATCTTGTTTAGTTAATAATCTTTCAAAAATTTCTTTTGATTCTTGATTTACCTTAAAAGTACAAACTCTAAATTCATATTTAGCTTTTATAAAAAGTCCTGAGTTACTTTTCAAAGTTGTACTAGATAATAATTGCTCTAAATTTAAAATAAAATTTACAACATCTTTTTTTTGTTCACTTGTATTTTGTATAAAAATTAAGAATTTATTATCGTTATATCGAACCATTTCATATTTAAAATCTTCATCTTTTAATTTTTGTTTAATAAATTTTGTTGCAAAAATCAGTAAATTATTTGCTAAAAGTTCTCCATACTCTTTTTGAATATAATTATAATCAATAACATCTACTAGAACACAAATACCATTTTGTTGGAATAAAGCATTCTCATTTAGGAATTTTTTGTAAATCCATTTTTTATTAAAAGTATTAGTAATATCATCTACAAAAAGTTTATCATTTAGATTTTTTACTTCTTTTTCTAAATTAAGCATTTTTTTGTATATATCATTTAAAGAATCAATATCTTTATTTAATATTGCATTTGTAGCATTTTTTGTGCTTTCTTGTAGGCTTGTAGCACTTGATGCAATCAAGTTCATGTAATTTTCTATTGCTTGATAATCTTCCAGAATAATCTTGTTTATTTCATGTTTAAATTTTTCATCATCTAAATCTATTTCTAACTCTTTTGCATGATAATTAAATTTATCGAAATAAGTAGAAGGAAGTATGATATTTTTATTTAAAAGATCATTTATCGTTAAGTCAGTTATTTTTTTTAGTTCTTGTCTCAAATTTCTTCTCCAAACAGTTCTTGAATATGCATTGGTTTTCCTATGTAATAACCTTGTGAATAGTCAATTTGTATATTCTTTACATATCTTAAAGTTTTTAAGTCGCTAACAAACTCAGCAACTACCTTTATATTTTGTTGTTTTGAAAACAAAACAATACTTTTTATTAGATTTAGATAGATATCTTTGTCTATTTTTTTTATTAGTGAACCATCAATCTTTATATAATCAATATTTAAATTTAGGATATTTTCATAATTAGAAAATCCTGTCCCAAAGTCATCTATTGCTATTTTAACACCTAATTTCTTTACATCATTTATAAATTCATTTACAGTATCAAAACTTGAAACCTTTTCACTCTCTAATATTTCTAGTGTTAAATATTCTCCAATATTAGTATTTCTAATTTTACTAACTAAAGCTTTTTTTATTTGAGGATTTAAAATATCCGTATAATCGAGATTTATACTAATGTGAATTTTATATTTCAAAATATAAACTATAATCTTATCAATTAAAATTTCCATAAGTTTATTATATAGTCTGCATTTTTTCGCTTTATGGATAAAAATATTAGGCATAATCATACGCCCTTCTTTATCAAATATTCTCATTAAAGCTTCATATTTAACAATTTTATTTGTTTTATTATCCATAATTGCTTGAAAATATGGTTCTACTAAATTATTTTCAATACTATAATTCAAAACATCAAGAAGATTTTCATTTATTGATTCATTTTTATATAAAAATGAATCATAATACATATAATGAATGAAGTTTAGTTTTGCATTATGTAGGGCTTTTTCAGCGTAAATTTTTATATTTTCATCTTCACTTTTTGCACAACCAATTGTTATATCAATATTTATGGTTACATTATTATTTAAAAGTTTGAAGTTATTTGAAACAATACTTTCATAAATGAGATTTTTTACAACAACAATTTCTTCAATACTTAAATCATCAAATAAATAGATTTCAAATACATCAGCATGGGTGTTTTTAGTTTTTATAGAAATATTTCGATTTAGTTTTTGTTTTATGAGTTCTTTTGTTTTATTTTTTAAAATAAAGTCTAGTTGTTTGATTATAAAATCACCATTTTTAAAATCATAAATGGCGTTTAAATCTTTCATATATAAAATATCAACTAAAAAGAGAGTTTTAATATTATTTTTCTTAAAAAAAGTGTTTAATATTTTCTCTAGTAACACTATTAACCCTTCGTTGAACTTAAATACGAATAGATTATATATTATTTATCTTTAATTAATGTGAAAAAAAATTTATTTTTTTAAAATTTTAGATTTAATAAAACTTTGGATAGAATCGCCACATTTTATAAATAGGATTATATAAAAATGAAAAAAATAAATATAAAAGATTTAGAACTTAATATTGATATTACACATATTTTAAATTTATACGCTTCAAAAACTCCAATTATTATTGATGTGGATGGAAATATTTACACAAAATTAGAGGAAGTTAAGAAAAAAGCAATAATTTATAAAAATATGGATTCAAAACAAATATCTTCAATGTTAGATGCAAAAGCAATAGCCTCTCAGCTTTTTGCTGATTATAAACCAACAATTGCTGGAACAATTTGTAAAATAAAACCTGTTTCAAATTGGCAAAATATTATTGATTTAAACAAAGAGAATATGCTTTATTTTGATCACCAAAGTGATGGAGTTGAGTTATTTGAAGATAAAGAACTTGAAGATTATGGTTGGAATGCAAGTGCTTTGGATATAAATTATAGAGAAATTAGTGAATTTATTGAAGAGTTTTGTGAGGGAGTTTTACTTTGTTATGACAATGAAATTCAATTTAGCGGATTTGTAATAGTTGAAGATGTTAATGATGTTAAACAAAAAGTAAAAGAATATATAATAAATAAAACAAAAGAAAATATCAAAGAAGAAACAATTGATGTAGAAGATGATGATGTTATTGAAGCATTAGAATTTTTTGGAATAAAGGCGTAATTTATGGAAGAATTTATTAGAGATTGGGGTTATATAGCTCTATTTTTATACTCATTTGGTGGAGGATTTGTAGGACTTGCAATCGCTAGTGTTTTATCTTATTCGGGGGATTTGAATATTTATATTTGTATTGTAATTGCAGCTATTTCAAACTTTATTGGTGGTCAATTTCTATTTTTTCTTGCTAGAAAAAATAAAAATTATGCAAAAGATATGATGAAAAAATATGGTAGAAAAATTGCCCTTGCTCATCTTTTGATGAAAAAATATGGCTCTTTTGTAATTTTTGTACAAAAATATATCTATGGAATTAAAACTTTAGTTCCACTTGCTATGGGAATTACAAAATATTCAGCTATAAAATTCTCAATTTTTAATGCATTAGCAGCTATTTTATGGGCTTGTGTAATTGGATATGCAAGTTTTACAGCTGGTGAATATATTTTAAATCTAAGTGAAGATTTTAAATATGTAGGTTTATTTACAGTTGTTATGGTGATTTTAGCTATTTCTTATGTGTTTAAAAAAATAGAAAAAAAATAGACCTTATTTAATAGTACTTTGTAGTTTTGGATATAATATATCAAAAACTATAAAGGGCTTCCCATTTTAATCGAAAAATTTTCACAATTAAATCTTCCAAAAGAGTTTCTTTCTAACTTAGAAACTTTAGGTTATACAAAACTAACAGCAATTCAAGAAAAAAGTTTACCTTTGAGTTTGGATAATAAAGATTTAATCGCTCAAGCAAAAACAGGTTCAGGAAAAACAGTATCTTTTTGTATTCCAATATTAAATAAAATAAATATCAAAAACTTTAGAATTCAATCTTTAATCCTAGCTCCAACAAGAGAATTAGCAAATCAAATAGCACAAGAACTAAGAAAACTTTCAAGACATATTCATAATTTAAAGGTTCTTACACTTTGTGGTGGAATGCCTTTTAAACCTCAAGCTTTATCTTTATCTCATGGAGCTCACATAATCGTAGCAACTCCAGGACGTGTATTAAAACATATAAAAGAAGAGAATATTGATTTAGAAAATATCAATACTTTGGTTTTAGATGAAGCTGATAAAATGCTTGATATGGGATTTTATGATGATATTATGGAAATTATTAATACTTTACCAAAACAAAGACAAACACTTCTTTTTTCGGCAACTTATGAAAGAAATATTGAAAAATTAGCTTCAAATGTTTTATCAAATCCTTTAATTGTAAAAGTTGAAAATGAAGAAAAAGTTCATATAAAACAAAAGTTTTATAATGTGGAAGAGTCAAATAAAACAGCTTTAATTCCAGCACTTATTTCATCAAACAAAGCAAAATCAATTTTGATTTTTTGTAATATGAAAATAACTTGTGACAAATTAGCTGATGATTTATATGATTTAGGTTTGGATGTTTTAACACTTCATTCTGATTTAGAGCAAAAACAAAGAGATGAAACAATAATTTTATTTTCAAATAAATCATATCCAATTTTAATTGCAACAGATGTGGCTTCAAGGGGGCTTCATATTGATGATGTGGATTTAGTTATAAATTATGATTTATCATTAGATGAAAAAATTCATACTCACAGAATTGGAAGAACGGCTCGTGCTGGAAAAGGTGGAATGGCAATTTCTTTATACACTCATAATGATTTTGATAGAGTTGAACTTATAAAAGATACTTTTAGTGATATAGAAGATGAAAGTATCGATAAAATCGAAGATGATTTAACATATAAAATTGATTCAGATTCTCGAACTATTTTTATAAATGGTGGAAAAAAACAAAAATTAAGAGCTGGAGATATTTTAGGTGCATTAACTGCTGGAATTGGTTTACATAAAGAAGATATTGGCAAAATTGACATTTTAGATTTTGCTTCTTATGTGGCAATTAATAAAGAAAAAATCTCTTTTGTTTTAGAAAAATTATCAAAAGAAAAGATTAAAGGTAAATATTATAGAATCTATGAAAAATAAGCTATAAAGGAAAAATCTATTGTTTAGAAATACATTGTTCCTTAAAATAATTTTAATATTCACTTTGCCCGCTTTGGGGATTTTATATTTTAGTTCTGTTTTAGTTTATGAAAAAATTCAATCATTTAATGAAGTTGATAGAATTAATAATAATTTAACCTATTTAAAAAATACAGAAAAATTAATAAGTTCTTTACAAGAAGAGAGAGAATTAACTGTATTACAACTTTTAAAAAAAGATGAAAAACTCTCTTTAGATAAAAGTAGAAGTTTATCTATAAAAAATTATGAAGAATTAGAAAGAAATTTAAAAAGTTTAAATTTTGACAATAGATTTTCTCAATTAACATCTGAAATAAATAAAATAGTGCAATTTAGAAAAAGAGTAGATAAATCAGATGCAACGATAGATGAAGTTTTCGAGCAATACAATCAATTTAATAAAATATTATTAGATTCATTATCTTTATTAAAACCCATAAAACTAGCTTTTGATTTTAATAGTGAATTTAGAAATATTGTATATTTTTTAAGTTTTAAAGAATCTACATATATTGAAAAAACAATGGTTAGCACATATTTTATAAACAATAAAATCAATGATAAGCTTTATAGTATGCTTATGAAAAATTATTCATTACAAGATATAAATAAAGATTTATTTTTAAATAATACAAATTTAGAAATTGTTCAAAAATATAATTCTAAGTTAAATGAAGAGTATTTTAATAAAATATTTATTCTAAGAAATGGAATTAAAAATAAAAATTTCTCGCACTTTGAGTTAACTTTTGAAGAGTGGGAAAGTATATCTGTTGAAAATATTGAATCATTAAATAATATTTACAAAAATTTAGTTTATTCAGTTGAAAAGCATGTAACAAAATTTGAAGATGATGCCCAATTGGAAAAACACAAAAGTCTTATCTTTTTGTTTGTTTCTTTTGCAACTTTAATTAGTTTATTGTTTGTATTAAGAAATATTATTTTCAATGAGCAAAAAAGTTTTTATAAAGTTCAAAAACACAAAGAAGTTTATGAATTGTTAAATAAGGCAAATAAGTTTTTATTAAAAATCAATGATAGAAAAAAGCTATTTTCTAATATCTGTGATTTATTATCTGAAAGTGATAAAATTCAATTTTCTTTTATTTATGATTTATCATCTAAAGAGATAATAGCAGAAGAGGGTGCTTTAAAACAAAAACTGTTAACTCAAAGTCATTATTACAATGATAAAAATAAAGATAATATTATTTCTAAAACTATAAAATGGGAAACTAATATTATTACTAATAATTTTTTAGAAAGAAATATTTCTATTTTTTATGATGATGCAAGAATTTTAAATATTAATTCAATGGCTTGTTTCCCATTAAAAAAATTTAATAAAGTAATTGGAACTTTAGCAATTTATTCTAATGAAATAGATTTTTTTGATCAAGAAGTAGAAATTTTATTTGATAAATTGATTAATGACGTAACTCACTGTCTTGAAAAAATTGATTATGAAGACATTAGATTAAAACAAGAAGATGAATTAAGATTATCTTCTTATGCTTTTGAATCAAGTGAACCTATGATTATTACAAATGATGTGGGTGATATAGTAAAAGTTAATCAAGCATTTTGTAATACAATGGGTTATTCAAAAGATGAAATAATAGGTAAAAATCCAAGAATTTTTAAATCTGTTCATCAAGATAAAAAATTTGGTGATTCTTTGTGGAATGAACTCAAAGTTAAAGGTTTTTGGAGTGGAGAAGTTTACAACAAAAAAGCAAATGATGAAATTCTTCCACTAAGAAGTACAATAACAGCAATAAAAGATAAAAATGGAAAAATCACTCACTTTTTAGGTCAATATATAGATATTGGAGAACAAAAAGATAAAGAAAAAGTTTTAGAATATCAAGCAACACATGATAATTTAACAGGTCTTCCAAATAGGTTATTATTACTTGATAGAATTGAACATGCTATTACAAAAGTTGTAAGACATAAAATGGTTGGTGGATTGATATTCATAGATTTAGATAATTTTAAAGAAGTTAATGACACTTTAGGACATGATATAGGAGATGCTTTACTTATTTTGGTTGCTAAAAAAATCAAAGAAGTAATAAGAGATGAAGATACAATTGCAAGAATTGGTGGAGATGAATTTATCGTTTTACTTGATAATGTTGGAAATAATAAATTAGATGCAAAAACAAATATTACAAATCTTGCAGAAAAAATAAAAGATAATTTAAATGCAATCACACATATTGAAGGGCATATAAATGTATCAACTCCAAGTATTGGAATTACACTTTTTAGTGATTCAAGTGTTAGTGTAAAAGATATTATCAAACAAGCAGATACAGCTATGTATGTGGCTAAAAAACAAGGTAAAAATGCTATAGAGTTTTTTGATTAAGAAAGTAATCAACTGCTTATGATAGAATTCCACTGATTAAAAATTATACAAAGGAAATATTATGAAAAGTGCAACAGCTAGACATCTATTAGTTGATAGTGAAGAGTTATGTTTAGAATTAAAAGAAAGAATTGCAGCTGGTGAAAAATTTGAAGATATAGCAAAAGAGTATTCTTCATGTCCATCTGGATCTAATGGTGGAGATTTAGGTACATTTTTTCAAGGACAAATGGTTCCTGAATTTGATGCAGTTGTATTTAATGAAGCTATAAATGTAGTTCATGGACCAGTTAGAACAGATTTTGGTTATCATTTATTAGAAACAACTTCAAGAAGAGATTAATTAAATCTTTTCTTGATTCTCGCAAACTTCTTCATCCCATAAAATAGAAACTCCATACTCTTTATCTGGTATTGCATATTTAAAGTATTCGCTTGTACCGCTTCTTCCATGAAGTCTTATTATTACTTGGTTTTCTTCAAGTAATTTTTTCATTTCATACTTTGAAAAACTTCTCTTATTCCATCTTAAAAATACATTTGAATATACTCTAAAAGTACAAGTTGAATCAGCTGTAAAAACAAATTGTTCACTATCGTCATACTCTTTTTTAGCATTTTCACAGGTATATAGATTTACTTTTTTGCCATTTGCTGTGCTTTTTATGGCTTGAACATTTCCCTTACAATAAGGACATTTTCCTAATATCATATTTTAAAACTCCAAATATTTAATAAACGGATTTTACTAAATATTTAAAATTTATTCCAAAAATATTTCATTTTGTAATATCTTTTATATTTTATGGTGCTAATCTTGAAATAGTCCATGAATTATCATCTTGTAATTCATAAACAAATCTATCATGAAGTCTATCTTGCCCACCTTGCCAAAACTCTATTTTTGTAGGTTTAATAATATATCCACCCCAAAAATCAGGAAAAGGAACTTCACCTTTCACAAATTTTCTTCTTATTTCATCAAATTTTTGCTCAAGCAAACTTCTTGAAGTTATAACCTGACTTTGGTGTGAAACCCAAGCTCCAATTTGACTTCCTTTTGGGCGTGAAAGAAAATATTTTAAAGATTCAGTTGTTGATATTTTTTCTATATTTCCTTCAACTTTTACTTGTCGCTCCAGTTCAAGCCAAGCAAAAAGAGCAGCTGCTTTTGGATTTTGTTCAATTTGTTTTGCTTTATTACTTTTATAGTTTGTAAAAAACACAAAACCTTTTTCATCAAAGATTTTTAGTAATACAGTTCTAATACTTGGCATCATATCAGTTCCAACGGTTGCAAGACTAAAAGCATTTGGTTCTGTTAGTTTTGCTTCCATAGCTTCATTAAACCAAAGTTCAAACTGTAAAAAAGGGTTTGGGTTTAGATCTTTTATATCTAAACCTCGTGTTGTATATTTTGCTCTTAAGTCGCTTAAGTCCAAAATTTATCCTTTGAATTGATATTTTTTATTCTAGCAAAATCAGAATTTGTTTCATTCCCCAAAAATGTCAAATAATATATTTCTAAGTTCAGTTTTCATCTCTTGTGTTAAATATTTTTTAGTTGAATACAAATAAAATGGAACTGTATTTCTCATTGAGTGTTTTAATCTTTTTCTCAAAGTTGAAATTTCATCAATATTTACAAGTTCTTCTCCATCATACAAATAAAAATCTTTGGCAATTCCTAGTTTAAATGAAACTATTTGGTATGAGAAAAATAGGTCTTCAGTGTCACCTTCATATTTTTTTATAAAATCATCTAAAGCAGTTTGAAGTTTTTTTAGATTTGTTACAGTTATATATCCAAAACTTTCTCTAAATTTATATCGTTCAACTGTTGTAAAATCAAGAACTTTGTAAAATTCATTTAGGTTTTTCCATGGACTTCTAAATCTTCTTTTACCAAATAAAACTTCCTCAAAACAGTACATATATTTTATATCTTCAGGTGTTTGAATCTCTTTATCTTTGATTTCAAAATATTTGGTTTTAAAAAGTGAAATTAACCAGTTTTCATCAAGCATTGAAATAGTATCAAGCTCTTTTGTTTTATCTTGGTTTTTAAAATTCCATAACATAGAGATATTATTTGAAATTTTTTCATTTATATCGCCAGATTCAAAATATTTATTAGATAAGTATTGAACTACATTTTCAAGTAAAGCATCAGTTTTTGCGATTCCATAGTTAAAAATTACTTTTTTATATAGATTAAATCTCATTTCAAGCATATGTTCAATATCAATTAAACTCATATCAAAGAAGCTTAGATAAAATTTATTATTTCTTTGTACTAAAACTGCTTGTTTAGTGATTCGTATGTGGTCATTTGGACCTGTAATATATCCACTTGCTAACATATCACGATTTATATAATCAAGCCTATCAGCATCAACTGTGCTATCTATGAAATTGTGTAAAACTTTGAAATCAAAACCTTCAAAAACTTGCTCTTCTAAAATTAGAATTGATAATCTTTTGATTAGTTTTATGTACTCTTTTTCATAAGATTTTACAACTAACTCTTCAAGTTCATAATCAAATAGAAGTTTTAAAAGATTTTCTCCAATGGCTTCATGTAAAACCTCTTTGCTATTGTTTGTGATTTGCTCATAGTTCTCTTTGAATTTAAACTCTTTTTGGCAAAGTATCTCTTCATTTTGCTCTTTGTCTTTTATTTTTGTATAAACTTTTTTTAGTGCATATTCAACTTGATGTGAAAATGGCAGATGTCCCACATCATGAAGTAGGGCAACAACTCTAAGTGTTTGTAAAAGAATTGTATAAGTAGCTCTTTGAGCTTTTGATTTTGTGGGAATGGTAAATTGATATAAAGCTTTATTGTCAAAATATTCCATATCATCAATACTAACTTTTAGATTTTCCTCTTTTATTATTGAAATAATTACCTTTTTTAGGCTTGATAAAAAATCATTTTTTGTTTTTTTATCGGCATTTAAAAGGGCATTTTTAAACATAAAAGAGGCTAAATGCATGGT
>ERZ650302.1694-NODE-1694-length-12191-cov-15.944298_pt1 | contig 12191 bp, 10 predicted proteins | sample MGYA00376238_ERZ650302 | MGnify/ENA primary metagenome ERZ650302 (study PRJEB26733, sample SAMN07839298) | wastewater metagenome | biome: urban; feature: wastewater treatment plant; material: waste water | place: USA: North Carolina | collected 2016-04-28 ... | reverse complement strand
CCAGCAGATTGGTCTGGTCGGCAATGTCCTTGATGGTTTGCACAATCGAGGTGATCTGCTCCGAGCGCTCGCCCAGCGCCTGTACATTGCGCCCGGCTTCTTCGATGCTGCCAGCCATGTCTTCAATGGCGCCGACATTGCGGCGCACGGTGTCTGAGCCGGTGTGCGACAGCTCGGCGGTTTCCTGTGCCACGCCATAGGCAAAGCGCGCGCTTTCGCTTTCCTTGCGTTGTGCTTGCACGCGGGCGGTGATGTCCGAGGCAAATTTGATCACCGAAGTGACGGTTTTGCCATCAGTGCCAAACACCGGGTTATAGCTGGCTTCCAGCCAGCGTACCGAGCCATCTTTGGCAATGCGTTTGATCTGGCCTGTGAAAAATTCCCCACGTGCCAGTTGTTGCCAGTGGTGTTGATATTCTGCCGACTGGGCAAACTGGCTGTCGCAGAACATGCGGTGATGGCGGCCCTTGATATCCTCCAAGCGATAACCCAAGGTGGCCAGAAAATTGTCGTTGGCGTCCACCACGGTGCCATCCGGGGTAAATTCAATGACGGCCATGGCGCGATTAATGGCGTTCAGTCGTGCGCGTTGGCTGGCTTCGGCTTCGACTTGAGGGGTAATGTCGGCGGCCAGTTTGAGATAAGACTCCACTGCGCCTTGCGCATCCAGCACCGGTGCATAGGTGGCTTCCAGCCATACCACATGCCCATCCGCTGCCTGACGCCGCACCCGGCCGCAAAACGGCTCGCCCCGGCGCAGACGATCCCAGAATTGCTGGTACGCCGGGCTGGCCGTCTCTTCGCGCAGGCAGAACTGGCTGTGTGGTTTGCCCAGCACCTCGCTGGCCTGAGCGTAGCCCAGCGTGGACAAAAACTGCGGATTGGCCTCAATCACCTTGCCATCGCGATCAAAGCGCACCATGGCCATCGAACGGGCCAACGCCGTGCGTTCCGCCTGGTATTCAGTCAATTGTTGTTGCAGGGCTACGTGGGCTTGCTTCAGACGGGTATTGAACATCACGGGCTCTCTCAAGCGGTCGATCCGCGGCAGGAAGGAAAGAAGAAAGGCTGGATACGCTCTTGCGTGTATGACAGGAATGGCGCCAGAAAGGCGATATCTATATGCCTTGTTTGCAGATTTTAACACATGCGAATGTGGGCTTATACGGGGTTTACATCACGCCTACTGGACGGAAAATCACAAAATGTGATGTAAAAGCCGTAGAAGATGGCCTGTTTCATGTTGACGATGTTGGCATGTCTGCCTACTTGAAACGCTCTCTGATTCCACGTCCCTTGTCCTCCTTGCGCGATGTGCTGGCTTACAACCTGCGCGTCAGCCGGCTGGCGCGCGGCTTGTCGCAAGAGCAGTTGGGGTTTGCCGCACAACTTGACCGGACTTTCATCAGTCAGGTCGAGCGTGCGCGGGTCAATATCTCGCTGGACAATCTGGACAAACTGGCGCGCGCATTGGCACTGGATGCCCATGAATTGCTGCATCCACCATTCAGCGCCTGGACGCCACGCCAATTGGAGCGGCCTAGCAAGCAAAACGCCGTCAACCTGGCGGCTGACGGCGTAGAAGCGTGAGATCGATCGTGCGTGACAGGCTCAGCGTTTATCCCCGGTGTCAAAGCGGCGGATCATCGCCTGCAAATCCTCCGCCTTGCCGGCCAGTTCGGCAATCAGGCGCCCGGCCTGGCCGATTTCCTGAGTGGATGATTCAATGCGGGTGCTGATGCCCACGGTGCGTTCGGCCAATTCATGGGCGGTGGCAGACTGCTGCACATTGGTGTCGGCGATGCTGCGCATCATCTGCTCCACCGACTGGCTGGCTTGCAGAATGTCGTTCAGGCTATTAGCCGTGTCTGCCAGATGACGCTCGCTTTGTTCCGAACTGTCACTGACCTTGCGCATATTGTCCACTGCCGAATCGGTCACCACCCGGATATTGGCCACGATCTGGTTGATTTCTGCTGTGCTGTGGCCGGTGCGCTCGGCCAGCCGACGCACCTCGTCGGCCACCACGGCAAAGCCACGGCCGGATTCGCCAGCGCGGGCGGCCTCAATGGCGGCGTTCAGCGCCAGGAGGTTGGTCTGATCGGCAATCTCGCGAATGGTGTCGGTCACTGTGCTGATTTTCACCACAGATTCATACAAATCCTGGATAGTGGCTTGGGCGTGGCTGACGCTTTGCGCGGCCACCTGGGTTTCTTCGCGCGATTGCGCCATGTGCTGTGCGCCGGTCTGCGCCACCCCCGTGGCCTGGCTGGCTGCACTGGCGGCGCCGCTGGCGTGTTCGGCCACCTGGCTGACCGAGACGCTCATTTCTTCTACTGCGCCAGAGACGCCGGCCACTTCGTGCGATTGCTGGGCAAAGCGCTCCATCAACTGTGTCATCACGCGATGCAGGCCTTGGCTGTTGGCGTGCATCAGGCTGGCAGCGGCAGACAAGTCGTCGATCATGACCTTGATATGCACCTGCATGGTGGCCAGCCCGGCTTCAATGCGGCCGACTTCGTCCAGCCGGTCGGTGCTGAGATGCGAAGTGAGCTTGCCTTCGGCGATCAGGTCCAGTGTTTGGATGATATGTTTCTGGCGTCCACGGGCTCGCCAAGCGCGTGCGCTCATTGCTGCCATGATGATCAGCCCGATGATCACGCAGCCGGCTTTGATCCATGGGCTGTCGAGCAGGGCGGCCAATACGATCAAGATATTCAGTGCGCCCATCGACAGCATGCGCACAGCAAACACGGAGATGCCTCGCCGTTGCTTGGCCGGAATCACGCCATCCTTGCCCAGTTTCTGGTAAAACGCCTCGGCCTGGGCGATTTCCTGGCGGCTGGCTGGCGAGCGCACCGACATATAGCCGACGGTCTGGCCATCGTGCTTGACCGGCACGATAAAGGCGTTCACCCAGTAGTGGTCACCATTCTTGCAGCGGTTTTTGACGATGCCTTTCCAGGTGTCGCCGTTCTTGAGGGTGCGCCACATATCGGCAAAGGCGCCGGGCGGCATGTCGGGATGGCGGACGATGTTCTGGCTGGCGCCGATGAGTTCTTCGCGGTCAAAGCCGGACATGTCGACAAAAGCGTCGTTGGCGTAGGTGATCACGCCTTTGAGGTCGGTTTTGGTGACAATCGTGCCTTGGGTGAAGGGTTTTTCTTTTTGCGTGACAGGAAGATTTATTTTCATTTTTTTCAGTATGTTAAGTCGGTCTGGCTTGCGCGGCATGCTTGATTCAACGCGGCATCATGCCAGCGGTGAACAAACCCGAGCGCTTTTGGGCGATGCGCATGCATCAGCTCCCTGTGGCGGTTGATCTTGAACCGGCTGCACATGGCGTCATGTCAAGAAACAGACTCTAGAAAAGCAAACATAGGGTCTCGCCAGCAGGGCGGCCGACACAGCCTTCCTGGTCTTGTCGCGCTGCCTTCTGTGACCGCATGACTAAACCGAGTTCCCGCACTCGGTTTAGTGAGCCGCTCGAACTGTCGTTCAAGCACATGAGGCACATGGCGCAGCTGACGCATGAGTTTCACCTTGCCACAACACAAAACAGGCAGACTGCAGGCCATGGTCTGTCGCGGCATCTCACCGCTGTGGCAAAAATATTGCTAGCCCAGACTTACGATATGGTTCATGTCAAATGACATGATATTCGATTGGGCTAGAATATATATTCTATACTATATATTTCTTAAATGCAAGGCATTGCCCCAAAAAAAGCCGGAACTTGGCCAGCGCGCTATTTTTGATGTAAGTTCCGTAGGCAACCTTGATCCAAGTCAAGGATTGTGGGTGTTCCTAAGCCGTTTTTACCCTGTTTACGACCATTTGCTAATCTTTTTGCATGGTTTACCCCTGAGAAATAGACCAATTGCAATGGCATGATAGGTCCGGGGTGAATCATACATACGATTGAATTTTGGCGGCGCGCTGGGCTATTCACGGCCATATTGACGGCTGGCAAGATGTGGCGCGCTTTATCTTTTTTGTGACTATGCGCCAAGGGGCCGTGTATGCTGTTGCCGACTCCGGCGTGACAGAAACACATGCCGCGGGGTAGCGCATGGCGGGATTGGCGCTGAGCCCCCCATGTCCCTGGCTTTCGCCATGCCAATTTTTGTCAGGTCTTGCACAATCTAAGCCCAGCAACGTTTCTTGTGGATCATGATGCGCCTCACCCTCGACGCCCTTACTGTACTGGACGCCATCGACCGCAACGGCAGTTTTGCCGCCGCGGCCGAGGAGCTGCATCGCGTGCCGTCGGCGGTGACCTATGCGGTGCAGAAGCTGGAACAAGACCTGGGCGTGAGCATATTCGACCGGCGCGGCCATCGCGCCAAGCTGACGCCGGTTGGCCAAGCCTTGCTGCGCGATGGGCGTCATCTGCTGAATGCCGCCGTGGCGCTGGAGCAGCGCGTGCGCCGGCTGGCCTCTGGCTGGGAGACCGAACTGGCCATCGCCGTCAGCGATTTGCTGCCGATGGCGCCAGTGCTGGAGCTGGTGCGCGCCTTTGATGCCTTGGCTGCCGGCACGCAGCTCCGCCTGAGCCGCGAGGTGTTTGGCGGCAATTGGGATGCCTTGCTGGAGGCGCGCGCTGATCTGGTGATTGGCGCGCCCGGCGATGGCCCGCCCGGCGCCTACCGCGCCTGCCGCATGGGCGATATTCCTTTTGTGTTTGCCGTGGCGCCGCAGCATCCGCTGGCGCATCAACCCGGCCCGCTCAGCCTGGAGCAGGTGCGCGGCTATCGCGCGGTGGTGGCGGCGGATTCCTCGCGCCGCCTGCCGCCGCGCAGCTCACCGCTGCTGGCCGGCCAGGAAACCCTTACCGTGCCGGATATGGACGCCAAGCTGATGGCGCAGGCCGCCGGCTTGGGCGTGGGTTTTCTGCCGCGCTGGCTGGCCGAGCAGGCGGCGCGCGACGGCCGTGTCCGGATATGCGCGGTGGAAGCGCCCAACCCGCCAGCGCCGGCACATTACGCCTGGCGCGAGCATCGCCCCGGCAAGGCGCTGAGCTGGTTTCTCACGCAGTTGGCTGATTCGCAGGTACTGGCGCGTCTGCTGGGAGAGACAGCATGAGCGCCTTGGTGGTGCTGGGCGAAGCGCCAGCGCTGGGCTGGCTGGCCGAACGCGCCTTTCAGCAAGGTGGTGCAGTGTTGCGCGGTCATCACTGGCTGGATGCCATGCTGCTGGGCGGCGCGCGTTGTCTGCTGATTGGCGAGGGCTTGTTTGCCGCGCTGCCGTGGGCCGAGGCGCTGCGCGAAGGCGATGTGGTGCTGGATGTGTCCAGTGACTGGTTTGAGCTGCGCCCGGCGCGTGAGGTGCGGGTGCGCGAGTTGGGAGGGCATTATCTGGAGCTGGCCGGCCCCTTGGCGCCGTGGGGGGGGCAATACGGTTTTGCCCTGGCTGTTGGAGGCGCGCTGAGCGCGCACGACGCGGCGCGGCTGTGGCTGGATCGCCTGGCCCCCTTGCCTGGCGCCTGGTCGTCGGTGGGCGGCGCCGGCGCGGCGGCGTTCACCCGGCTGGTGGCCGAGGCGTTTCAGTTTGCCTGGCTGGGCGCGCCGGAACTGCCGTGCGCGCCGCAGGCGATCTGGATGCAGGTGCGTGAGCGCCATTTGCTGCTGGCCGAGCGCCTGCTGGAGGCCGCGCAGCGCTATCTGGCGCTGCATCCACAAGAGGCGTCGTTTGCTGCGCTGCTGGCCAGCTTTCTGGTGGAGGCGGTCAGCCTGGGGCGCGAAGCCGACGCCATGTTGCGTGATTGGCTGGCGGCGCAACGCCCCGCCGATGCTGCGGGCTGAGCGTTGCGCTGCTGCCTGCTTACACCCGCGCCAGCGCCGGGTTCTTGGCGAAATACTGACGAATCCCGTCAAATAGCGCGTCGGCGATCTTGTCCTGATGGCTGGAATTGGTCAGCTTGGCTTCTTCCGCCGGATTGCTGATAAAGGCGGTTTCCACCAGCACGGACGGAATATCCGGCGCCTTGAGCACGGCAAAGCCAGCTTGTTCGACTTCATTGCGGTGCAGACGGTTGATCTCGCCCAACTGGCGCAGCATCTGCTTGCCGATTTTCAGACTGTCGGCAATGGTGGCGGTTTGCGTCAGGTCGAACAGCGTGTGCGCCAGGTATTTGTCCTTGACGTTAAACTTCACCCCGCCAATCAGGTCGGCCTCGTTCTGGGTCTTGGCCAGATAGCGCGCCGCTGTGCTGGTGGCGCCTTTTTCCGACAGGGCAAACACCGACGAGCCGCGCGCCGAGCTATTGATGAACGCATCGGCGTGAATCGAGATAAACAAATCGGCGTTGACCTTGCGTGCCTTGGCCACCCGCACCCCCAGCGGAATGAACACATCTTCGTCGCGGGTCAGGAATACCCGCATATTGGATTGCGATTCGATGCGGCGCTTGAGCTTTTTGGCGATTTGCAACACCACGACTTTTTCTTTGGCGCCAGACGGCCCGACGGCGCCAGGGTCTTCGCCGCCGTGGCCAGGGTCCAGCACAATGGTGATCGGCCGGCCATTGCGCGAGGATTTTTTGCCGGATGACTTGCCGGCGCTGTCATCGGCGCTATCCTTGCTGCTGTCGCGCGCGGCGTTTTTGTCGGCTTTTTCGGTCTTTTCGCTCTTGTCGGCTTTATCTGCCTTGTCGTGCTTGTCGGCCTTGCTGTCCTTGTCTTTATCCTGGGCGTCGGCGTGCTTGTCGGTTTTTTCCGGTTTTTTCGCCGGTTTGTCGTCCAGCTTGCCCTGGTTGTAGTCGTTGAACAGCGCCAGCAGCGGGTCGTTGCTGGCCGACGGATACAGATCAATCACCAGGCGATGTTTGTATTCCGCCACCGGCGGCAGCAAAAACACCTGCGGTTCGATCTTGGTTTTCAGATCCAGCACCACCCGCACCGTGGTCGGGTTGAACTGGCCGGCACGGGCGGTCTTGATATAGGGGTCGTCGTCGCCCACTTTACCGTCCAGCGATTTCAGCGCGCTGTTCAGTTGCACGCCGTCGATGTCCACCACCAGGCGCTCCGGGTCTTTCATGGTGAAATGCTTGAAGCGCAGTGGCTCGGGGGATTCCAGCGTGATGCGGGTATAGGTGCTGGATGGCCACACCCGCACGGCAACAATCTGCCGTGCGCCTGCGGCGTGGCCCACGCGGGTCAGGCTCAGCAGGGCGGTGAAAGTGGCCGCGCCGATCAGTCGGCGGCGGGTGTGGTCAAAATCGACAGACATTGCTTTCCTCGAGGGGTGAGTGCGGTCACGGTCAGTTGACGGCCATCGCCGTCCAGATCCAGATGAATGGCCAGATCGGCCGGTGGCAGGCAGCCCTGGGCTTTTTCCGGCCATTCCAGCAGGCACAGGCTGTGCGGGCCAAAATATTCGGCAAAGCCGGCGTCGCGCCATTCGGCCGGGTCGGCAAAGCGATACAGGTCAAAGTGGTACACTGCCAGCGTGGGCAATTCATAGGGCTCGACCAGGGTGTAAGTCGGGCTGCGCACGCGCCCGACATGGCCAAGCCCAGCCAGCACGCCACGGGTCAGCGTGGTCTTGCCCGCGCCCAGATCGCCGTGCAGGGTGACGATCACGCCGCCGCCCAGCCCGCGCGCCAGTTGGCGGCCGGCGGCCAGGGTGGCGGCTTCGTCCGCCAGGCGCAATGACCAAACGCTGCTATCATCCATCCAATGCTTCCTGAACCTGCTCAAAACCGGGATTATCCCGAATTAGCCCGACAAATCAAAGCCTGGGCGCGCGACCTGGGGTTTTCCGGCGCCACCATCGGCCGCGCCGAACTGCCGGCCGAGGTGGGCCAGCGCCTGCTGGACTGGTTGGCGGCCGGCCATCATGGCGAAATGGACTATATGGCCCGCCACGGCCTGCTGCGCGCGCGGCCAGCTGAATTGGTGCCCGGCGCCTTGTCGGTGGTGTCGGTGCGCCTGCCCTACCGCGACCCGGCGGCGCGCGATATGCACGCCGTGCTGGCCGACGGCGACAAGGCGGCGATTGCCCGCTATGCGCTGGGGCGTGATTACCATAAAACCGTGCGCAACCGCCTGCAAAAGCTGGCCGACCGGCTGCATGCCGCCGCCGGGCCGCTGGGGTATCGGGTGTTTTCCGACAGCGCGCCGCTGATGGAAGTCGCCTTGGCCGCCCAATCGGGCTTGGGCTGGCGCGGCAAACATACTTTATTGATCCATCGTGACGAAGGATCGTTCTTTTTTCTCGGCGAATTGCTCACCGACCTGCCCTTGCCGGCCGATGCGCCAGTGGACGCGCATTGCGGGCGCTGCACCCGCTGTCTGGACGTGTGCCCGACCCAGGCCATCGTCGCGCCCTACCAGGTGGACGCCCGCCGCTGTATTTCTTATCTGACCATCGAACTGGCCGGGGCGATTCCTGAGCCCTTGCGCCCCTTGATCGGCAACCGGGTGTATGGCTGTGACGACTGCCAGCTGGTGTGCCCGTGGAATCGCTTTGCCGTGCCCACCGCCGAGGCGGATTTTGCCGTGCGCCATGGCCTGGACGACGCCAGTCTGGTCAGCCTGTTTGCCTGGGAGGCCGATGAATTTGCCCAGCGCATGGCCGGCAGTCCGATTTATCGCATCGGCCATGAGCGCTGGCTGCGCAATCTGGCGGTGGGCTTGGGCAATGCACCGTCCAGCCCGGCGGTGACGGCGGCGCTTTTGGCCCGGCGCGAACATCCCTCGGCGCTGGTGCGCGAACATGTGGCCTGGGCGCTGGCCCGTCACGGCGTGCTATGATGACGCCCTTTGCCGGCCGCGCGCCCGCGCTGGCCGCCCCAAACTGAAGTGAGACAGATGACCGCCTTGGACCGTCGCCCCATCGGGGTGTTTGACTCAGGGATCGGTGGCCTGACCGTGGTGCGCGCACTGATGGATCGGCTGCCGTTTGAAGACTTGATCTACTTTGGCGACAGCGCCCGGGTGCCCTACGGGGTGAAATCGGTGGCGACCATCGAGCATTTCACCCAGCAAATCGCCGAGTTTCTGCTCAAGCGCCAGGTCAAGGCGCTGATCATCGCCTGCAACACCATGGCCGCCGTGGCCGCCGACGTGGTGCGCCAGGTGGCCGGCGAGGTGCCGGTGCTGGACGTGATCGACGCTGGCGCGCGCAGCGCCGCGCAAGTGTCGCAGCAAGGCGGCATTGCCGTGATCGCCACGCCCACCACGGTCAATAGCAATGCCTACGCGCGCGCCATCCATCACTTGCGCCCGGATGCGCGGGTGTATTCACAAGCCTGCCCGCTGTTCGTGCCCTTGGTGGAAGAAGGCTGGCTGGACCACCCGGTGACCCGGCTGACGGCGGAAGAGTATTTAAAGTCGGTGCTGGTGGAAGACGTGGACACCCTGGTGCTGGGGTGCACGCACTATCCGCTGCTCAAGCCTTTATTGCAGGACGTGACCGACAACCGGCTGACCATTGTCGATTCGGCGGTCACCACGGCGGAAGCCACCGCTATGCGCCTGGCTGAGCTGGATTTGCTCAACCCGCAGCGCGGCATGCCCAATTATCAGTATTTTGTCACCGATATTCCTTTGCGCTTCCAGACCATTGGCGAGCGTTTTCTCGGCCGTTCGATCCGCCAGCTGGAAATGGTCAAGCTCGGCTGAGCCCACCCGCAGCATTTCACCACGGAGCAAGGCGCAGATGGACGACAGTGTATTGGCGGCGATGGCCAAATGGCCCAATGTGCCAGAGGTGTTCGGCTGGTTGAGCCTGGATGCGCGCGGCCAATGGCGGCTGCGCGGCGAGCCGCTCAACCATCCGGCCATGCTGGCCTTTATTCAGCGCAACTACACTTGCGACCGTCAGGGGCGGGCGTATTTTCAGAATGGGCCGCAACGGGTGTATGTGACGCTGGAGGCCGCGCCGTATATTGCCCGCTTTCGGCAGGGCAGTTGGCAGCTGCACGACGGCGAGCCGGTGCATTGGATAGGTGGGGCGTTTCTGACGCCGGACGGCAGTCTGTTTATCGACGCCAATCGCGGCAAACTGGCTGGGGTGGATGACCACGATCTGGACGCGGTGCTGGCGCTGTTGCGCACCCGGCAGGGCCAGCCGCTGGATGAAGCTGGTTGGGCGCGCTGGCTGGCGGGTGAGGTGGAGTATTTTCTGCACTCGCCGCCGCAGCCGCCCGTGCGGCTGGAGCAAACCGGGCTGGACGCCTTGCGCGAGCGCTTTCGCATCCAGCCCGATCCACAAGCCGATCAATAATTGGCCGGGGTCAGCACCGTATCCACGGCTTCGCCCAGCATGTCCGGGTAATCCCGGCTGTAATGCAGGCCACGGCTTTCACGACGGAGCGTGGCTGAACGCACGATCAATTCCGCCGTGTCCACCAGATTGCGCAGCTCAATCAGGTCATTGCTGACATGAAAGTGCTGGTAATACTCGTTGATTTCTTCCTTGAGCAAGTCAATGCGGCGCTGGGCGCGCTCCAGGCGCTTGCTGGTGCGCACAATCCCCACATAGTCCCACATCGAGCGGCGCAGTTCGTCCCAGTTGTGCGACAGCACCACTTCTTCATCCGGGTCGGTCACCCGGCTGTCGTCCCAGTCCGGAATCGGCGGAATCGACGCCAGCTCGGTTTTCAGGATGTTCTCCGCCGCTGCCCGGCCAATCACCATGCATTCCAGCAGCGAGTTGCTGGCCAGCCGGTTGGCGCCGTGCAGGCCGGTGCAGGCCACTTCGCCGACGGCAAACAGGTTTTCGACATCGGTCTGCCCGTTTAGATCAGTCACCAGACCGCCGCAGGTGAAGTGCACCGCCGGCACCACGGGAATCGGCTCCTGGGTGATGTCGATGCCCAAATCCAGGCAGTGGGCGTAGATATTGGGGAAGTGTTCCTGAATAAAGCTGGCCGGTTTGTACGAGATATCCAGATAGACACAGTCCAGGCCGTGTTTTTTCATCTCGAAGTCAATCGCCCGCGCCACCACATCACGCGGCGCCAGCTCGCCGCGCGGGTCGTGCTCCGGCATAAAGCGCGTGCCGTCCGGCAAACGCAGAATGCCACCCTCGCCGCGCACGGCTTCCGTAATCAGGAAAGACTTGGCGTGCGGGTGGTACAAGCAGGTCGGATGGAACTGGATAAACTCCATATTCGACACCCGGCAACCCGCCCGCCAACCCATGGCGATGCCGTCGCCGGTGGCGGTGTCCGGGTTAGTGGTATAAAGGTATACCTTGCCGGCGCCGCCACTGGCCAGGATGGTGTGATGGGCGGTGATGGTCTCGACTTCATCCAGCAGCTTATCCAGCGCATACACGCCATAACAGCGCTTGCCGGTTTCCCCCAGCTTGGCCGAGGTGATCAAATCAATGGCGATGTGATCTTCCAGCACGGTGATATTCGGGTGCGCACACACCTTGCGGCCCAGCGTGGTGGTCACCGCTTCGCCAGTGGCGTCGGCAGCATGAATGATGCGGCGATGGCTGTGGCCGCCTTCGCGGGTCAGGTGAAAGCCCTGATAGCTGACGCCATCGCTGTCGTCGCCATCGCGGGTAAACGGCACGCCCAGCTCAATCAGCCAGTCAATCGCCGCGCGCGAGTGCTCAACAATAAAGCGCGTGGTTTGCGGATTGCACAGCCCGGCGCCGGCCACCAGCGTATCTTGTATATGTGCTTCCACCGAATCCTGATCATCCAGCACCGCCGCAATGCCGCCCTGGGCGTAGGTGGAGCTGCCTTCCAGCAGATTCTTCTTGGTGATCAAGCCCACCTTGCGGTGCTCGGCCAGATGCAGCGCCAGGGTCATGCCCGCCAGCCCACTGCCAACAATCAATACATCAAAGTGCAGCATGAGAATTCCATCCTTACCGTGTTTGGATAGTAAAAGTACCACTTCAAAGGACAGATCAAAAGTCTGAATGTTGCAAAGCGGTGACTTTGCCCCGCTTTACCGCGCGTTCAGTAAGCTGTTTGGGAGAGCTGGAGGGGAAAAATGGCGGTTGCGCTGCCATTTGCTGGGTTTTTTACCAGGAGGAAAAGCGCTGAGGCAAGGCGGCAAAACAAGAAATCAGGCTTGTGAACGCAAAATGACGAAAATTTTGCAAAAATATTTTGCTTTAAATTCAGTATTTTATGGTGTTTTTCGCATTTTTCTGCAAAAAAGTGTGCTGCGGGGTGTTGACGGTTTCAGGGTCGGTGCGTATAGTTCGCATCTCTGCTGCTG
>ERZ650302.1692-NODE-1692-length-12205-cov-3.832757_pt1 | contig 12205 bp, 12 predicted proteins | sample MGYA00376238_ERZ650302 | MGnify/ENA primary metagenome ERZ650302 (study PRJEB26733, sample SAMN07839298) | wastewater metagenome | biome: urban; feature: wastewater treatment plant; material: waste water | place: USA: North Carolina | collected 2016-04-28 ... | reverse complement strand
AGGCCAAAGACGCCCGCCTGGAATACAACCGTTCCACACGGGAATGGGAGCTGAAGGAGAACCAGCACTGGACTTCCGAGAGCGACTGGTATGTATCGTCCAGCTATGCCGCTTCTCTGAAAGACGAGATCCCCGATTGGTTTTTGGACGATTGCCTTTCCCATGATTTTAGGCACTTTTTTCTTCATGGCTTTTGGCGATTTGGCTAAGCATGATGAAATCGCAACTGAGATTCCGATTGCCATGGTCGTGCGTGCTCAGTCAGCTCAGACTGAGACACAAAAAGCTTTCCTTGCTGAAATGGAAAAGGAAAAATTAGTTTCAATTAAGTCTTATTCAACAGAAAAAATAGCCGAGGAAAAATTAGAAGATGGTAAAATCAGCGGTTTATTCTATCTTAATCAGGATTTAAGTCTAACCGTCACCAAATCTGACTTGAATGCCAGTATTTTAAAGCTTATCTTAGATAGCTACAATAAAAATGTTGCGATGATTTCCGATATTGCAAAAGAACATCCAGAAAAGCTCCCTGCAGCCATTGCCACAATGTCTGATTTGAAACCTGCTGTCAAAGCTGTAGCACCAAATGGTAAAACCACCTCAAGTTTTCTGCAATATTTCTTTGCGCTGATCGCTTATGCTTGTTTATCTGGCGTCTTTTTAGGGGTTAATAATAGCTTTGAAACCCAAGCTAATCTATCTGCCCTAGGCGCGAGACGGAGTATTTCACCAACGCCTAAACTCACGTTGATTCTAGTTGATTTCATCGTGATTTTGATGGTTGATTTTATCAGTGTCCTGTTGCTCACGCTTTATATCACCAAGGGATTCGGCATTAGTTTGGGAGATAATCTGTTTGGAATTATCGTCACAGTACTCATGGGTTGTGTGATTGGTGTTTCTCTGGGTATTGTGTTAGGTGCTTCAAACAAGGCTTCCATCAATCTAAAAATGGGCTTGACTGTCGCCTTGACCTTGGTACCGTCATTTTTAGCAGGCCTCATGTTTCAAAACATGGGCATTATTGTTGAGAAATACTGCCCGTTACTTAATCGGATCAATCCCGCAGCCGTTCTGTCAGATGCCTTTTATTGCTTGAGTGTCTATGACAATCCAGCCCGTTATACTCGTGATATGTGGACCTTAGCTATCATGAGTGTGATCTGTATTGCCATCGCCTTTAGCTTGTTAAGGAGGGAACGCTATGACAGTATTTAAAGGATTTCTACTTTTACTCAAACGAGAATCTAAGTCCGTTAGCCTTTATCTCGTTATCTTTATCGCAATGGCGATTGTCGTACAATTTTCAATGGGGGACAATCAACCAACTGCAGTCTTTAGAAGCTCTGCAACCCGTATTGCCATAGAGGATCAAGATCAGAGTGCACTTTCTAAAAGCTTGGTCAGCTATCTGAAGCAAACACAAAGTGTCAAAAGTGATTTAGATATCAGTACGCCAGATAGGATCCAGGAAAATCTCTATTATAGTAATGTCTATAGTGTCATCAAAATTCCTGAAGGCTTTGAAAAAGCATATTTTGACAAGCAGACACCCTTAACATTAATCAACAAACCAGGCTTTGATAGTACCTATGTGACCAATCAAGTCAATAACTTCTTAAAAAGTGTTAAAGTCCTACACGAAAGTGGTGACTCAGTAGCACAAGCTGTGCAAAAAGTTGAGCGCTATGATAATCAAAAATCAAAAGTGACATTGATCGCCAAAAACAAGAGTGGTGGTGAAATGCCATTTCATAATTATCTCTTTCAGTACCTGCCCTATATTTTGATTTCCATGACAAGCTACTCGCTCGGTATCATCTTAATCATCTACGCAGAACCAGATAAGAAAAGAAGAATGCTTTGCGCCCCAGTTTCCTATCGGTCTATGAATTTACAGCTCATGTTGGGCGCTAGTATCATTGGCGTTGGGCTCTGGTTGCTTTGTGCGATAATCCTACCGACCCTCCTAAGTGCCAAATCATTTTTGGCAGATCCTAATCTCCCCTATTATTTGGTCAATGTTGCTTTGATGATCTTGGTTTCGTTGGCACTTTCTTACTTGATGAGTAAATTCATCCAAAGGGCTAATATTATTTCCAGCGTTACCAACGTTCTTGGACTAGGGATGAGTTTCCTATGTGGGGTATTTGTTCCCCTGTCGATGCTAAGTCCATCTATTAAGAAATTTACCCAATTTCTACCGGTTTATTGGTATGAAGAGACAAACGGTTTAATCGGGTATCAGACGACGTTTACTGCTGCACAAAAATTAGACCTCTACAAAGGCTTTGGCATTCAGCTACTGTTTGTCATTGCACTTCTAAGTCTAGGAATGCTCGTTGGTAAGCTAAGAGAGCAGAAAATTTAAATGATACGTCCAACATACAAAATAAAATCCGTAGGGGTTTTATTTTTTTTATGGCGGTCATAATCTTTGATTATGATGGTAACAAATGAAGTATGTTAAAATTAAATTATCTTGATTTAATATGGAAAAAGGAGATTTTTTAAATGAGAACCTATCAAAAAATTATTGTATCAGCTTTAGCTTTGAGTGCAGCAGTGGCTTTAGTCGCTTGCGGGAAGTCTTCAACAAATAAGTTATCTGAGACGTCTAAAACAACTGATGTCACGACCATTACCGTGGCAACGGATGCGGATACAAAACCCTTCACTTATTCTGAGAATAATCAAGCAACAGGCTATGATGTAGAAGTGGCGCGTGCCGTTTTCAAGGAACTACCCGAATACAAACTCAAAGTAGAGATTACAGATTTTGACAGTGTTGTCGCAGGCGTTGATTCAGGACGCTATCAGCTTGCGGCGAATGATATCGGTTGGAACAAGGATCGTGCAGAAAAATATTACTTCTCAGCACCCTTGTCTAAATCGAATAATGCCGTTGCGGTCAAATCTGATCTCAAAGTCAAAACCTTGGGCGATTTAGCAGGTAAATCTACAGAAGTACTCCCATCTGCCAATTTCACAACCATTTTATCAAAATACAATGATGCTAACCCAGATAAACAAGTTAAATTAAACTATGTTGATGGTAGCTATCCAACTGCCAGCCGATTAGCGGATGTAGACTCTGGCAAAATCGATTTCCTTTTATACGATGCTATTTCCCTTAAAACGATTATCAAGGACAAGGGTTTAGACACGCTTAAGGTTAATAATATAGAATCAGAATCAACAGATCCTCACGATGGGTTCGAGTATTTCTTATATACGAAAGATGAAAAAGGCAAGGAACTACAAACTAAGGTTGACAAGGTCTTGAAAAAGCTACAATCAAATGGTACACTCAAAGAGTTATCAGAAAAATATTTCGGTGGCGACTTTGTCCCATCAGCTGATGCCTACAAGTAATCTAACTGTCAGCAGAGGTCATCATCATAAGGCCATAACCCTATAGTATAGAAAGTTTTGATACACCATGAAAAAAGCAAGCAAAATAGCCTTGGGGATATTGGCAATCCTTGTATTAGTGATTGTGATGATTAGTGTCACAGTCAAAGGGCAGTACACCTTTACCGACTTTTGGACGATGTTTTTCGACAAGATTTTTAACTGGGAGGCCTTTGTTAGTGCCTTTAAACCCATCATCAGTCGTGTGCCAACGTCATTCATCATCACTTTGATTGCTATGGCAATAGGCCTTGTTTTAGGTTTATTCCTAGCCTTGATCAAACTCAATCGAATTCCCGTCTTGAATCAAATTCGTGCGCTCGCGGTCAGCTTTATCCGCGGCACACCGATTTACGTCCAACTTTTATTGACTTATACAGGGATTCCCTTGATCCTCAAATCAATCAATCTAAATTATGGCACGGCTTATAATATCAACGATATTTCGCCGATGCTTTTTGTCATTTTAACCTTCGCTTTTAATGAAGCAGCTTATAACTCCGAAACGATACGAGCAGCGATTGAGTCTGTTGATGTCGGTCAGATTGAAGCTGCAAAGTCCCTTGGCATGACAAATTTTCAAGTTTTTAAACGCGTGACCTTGCCAGAGGCAGCAACAGTTGCTGTCGCACCACTTGGCAATGCGCTCATGGGCTTGCTCAAAGGCACCTCTCTTGCTTTTGTTGCAGGGGTGATTGAGATGACCGCCGAAGCTAAAATCATCGGTGGCTCTAGCTTCCGTGTCTTCGAAAGCTATCTTGCCGTTGCCTTTGTTTACTGGGCCATTAACCTCGTCTTTGAAAACTTGATTCGCATTTTGGAGAAAAAATTACAGATTACACCCAAACAGAAAAATAAAAGCCGCTTGATTCAAACTGGTAATCCTTTTGATCACGGCTACGTGGACAATGGTGGAGGAAATGCCGCATGACCATCAAACTATCAAATTTATCGAAAAAATTTGGGGACACAGTCGTCTTGGATGATGTGTCTTTAGAAGTTGCACCAGGAGATGTGATTGCACTGATCGGTGCATCTGGTGCCGGAAAATCGACTTTTTTGCGTTCGATTAACTACCTGGAAGCACCTGACTCAGGCAAGGTTGACATTGATGGCTTACATCTAGATTTTGCAGCGATCAGTAAAGCAGATATTTTGAACCTTCGCCGTAAGACAGCCATGGTCTTTCAGCAGTTTAATCTTTTTGAGCGTCGGACGGCACTTGAAAATGTCATGGAAGGCTTGATCCAGGTTAAAAAACTAGATAAAGTAGTAGCAGCAACACAAGCCGCGCAAGAACTAGCCAAGGTTGGCCTATCAGATCGTATGGATTACTATCCAAAATTTTTATCAGGTGGGCAAAAGCAACGGGTTGGTATCGCGCGAGCACTCGCTATGAAACCAGAGTTATTACTTCTAGATGAGCCAACATCAGCCCTTGATCCAGAGCTAGTCAGTGAAGTACAAGAGTCAATCGTCCAAGCTGCAAAATCAGGGCAAACTATGATTATCGTCAGCCATGAAATGGATTTCGTTTATAACGTAGCGACCAAGGTGATTTTTTTAGAACAGGGGAAAATTATCGAGTCTGGTACACCAGAAGACGTTTTCTATGCGCCAAAACATCCAAGAACGAAAGCCTTTCTCGCGCGTCACACTAAAAATCTCGAAATGGGGAGTTTTCTTTAATGCAAGCTATTTTAGCCATCTATCTTAAATCTTTGTTGATCTCAGCTGTCCTTGTCCTAGTTCTCAGTGGTCTCTATATGTTAGGTACCATTTCCAGAAATTACGATAAGCCCTTAAGCGTCCGTCAAAACAAAATTTTTGACGTGTTGTTGATTGACATCTTGACGATTCCAATCTTGAGTTTCGCAGTTTTGGCTGTTTTGATTATTTTGAAGTCTAGATAAGTGCTAGATATAGAGTATAGCAGTACCTGAGGTAAGTATAACCGTCAAAAGTTAGATAAGAGACATCTAGCATTTGGCGGCTATTTTTAAGGATAAATTACAGTAAAATACAGGGTTTAAAAACAACCTAGAATATTTAATACCATATACTTGCATATTCAACGGGAGAAATATAGAATGTAATTACCATTTATATTCCTGAGATTGTGATCAAGGGCATATTAAAAAAAGTGAGGAAAAAAATGACTTTATATGATACAGTTGTTATCGGTGCTGGTCCTGGTGGGATGACAGCAGCAATGTACGCAGCACGTAGTGAACTGAAAGTATTATTACTTGAACGTGGCGCACCTGGTGGCCAAATGAATAATACTGCTGAAATCGAAAACTACCCAGGCTATGAAACGATTATGGGACCTGATTTGTCGATGAAAATGCATGAACCGCTTGAAGGACTCGGTGTTGAAAATGCCTATGGCATCGTCCAAAATGTTACCGTCAATGCTGATGGCATCAAACAAGTCATCACTGAAGATGAGGTCTTTGAAGCGAAAACTGTGATTATCGCAACAGGCGCGCAACATCGTCATCTTAATGTTCCTGGTGAAGAAGAGTACGGTGCGCGTGGCGTGTCTTACTGTGCGGTATGTGACGGTGCTTTCTTCCGTAACCAAGATATCTTGGTTGTCGGTGGTGGCGACTCAGCGGTTGAAGAAGCGCTCTTTCTCACACGTTTCGGTAGCTCCGTGACCATTTTACACCGTCGCGATGAACTTCGCGCTCAAAAAATCATCCAAGAACGTGCTTACTCAAATGAAAAAATTTCATTCATCTGGGATTCAGCGGTTGAAGAAGTTTTGGGCAATGACATGAAGATTACAGGCGTTCGGATTAAAAATCTCAAGACGGGTGAAATCAGTGAAAAAGAATTCGGTGGCTTGTTCGTCTATATCGGTATTGATCCGATGACAGATACAGTGAAAGATCTAGGAATCACGGATGAGATTGGCTGGATCATTACTGATCAAGGCATGCAGACTAATGTTCCAGGTATTTTCGCAGTCGGAGATGTTCGTCAAAAAGACCTCCGCCAAATCACGACAGCTGTCGGAGAAGGTGCACTTGCAGGTCAAGGTGTTTACAAATACATCACAGATAATGCTTGATAAATGAAGAAGAATCGAAAGGTTCTTTTTTTATTTTGAGCAATGTCATGATTTTTATGTTATAATGAAAATGTGATGGCTATTTCTAGCATCAGGATCTTAAAGGATGCTACTCATCCGACCTGATTAAGACAGAAATAACCAAATGTTGGATGTAGAAAGTCGGAGAAGATGATAAAAGTTATTTATGATATTTTAATTGCAGTCTTACTTATATTGTCAGCAGTTTTGATTGTGTCAATTATGATTCAACCCTCTAAACAAGACAGCGCTGCAAGTGCCTTTACAGGTGGTGGCGATGAATTATTTGAACGCCGTAAAGCTCGAGGTTTTGAAGCCGTGATGCAACGTTTTACTGGTGTGATGATTGGACTTTGGTTGCTTGTTGGTTTTGCACTAGTTGTTTTATCTACCAGATAATGACGGGAATCTCAAAACTTTGTGCTTGATGGCCGTTTAACGAGACTGGATAGAGAAAGCGGTAATTGCTTAACCTATCACGCCATTGTCAAAAACGATCTGAGCAGTGAGTAATAGGTGACCCTAAAGAAAGGCTGGGATAAAATCTCGGCTTTTTGTGTTATCACAACGAAATAATATGAGTTTCAAACTCTAAAAAATAGAAAGAATATATGAAATTAAGTAAAAAAGTAACTGATTTTTTGGCTCAGATGCCTTCAAAATCAATCTCGCCAAAAATGTTAGCAAACAATCTTGGATTAGCTGACGATGCTGGCGATTATAAGCATTTGCTCAAAACAATTGCCCAATTAGAAGAAAGTAAAGCTATCGAAGTGACAGCTGCGGGCAATATTGCCCTACCACAGCCAGAAGCAGAAGTTCTAGAAGGAACTTTCTCTGCCAATCCGCGTGGTTTTGGTTTCGTCAGAATCGGTGAAAATGAACCGGACGTCTTTGTGAAACGTGGCAACACGAAATTTGCCATGAACGAAGATGTTGTAGAAGTTAAAATCACGTCACCAGCTAATCCACTTAAAGGCAATGAAGCCGAAGGTAAAGTCGTGGCTATTAAGTCTCGCGCTGTGACAAGCCTAGTCGGTGAGTTTTACGCTTTTGACGAGGAAGAGAAAAAAAATAGCGGCTCGCTCTTAGGCTACGTTGTCAATAAAAACAAGAAAATTCCGTTTAGAACCAACATTTCTAAAAAAGGCTTGCACCCAGAAGTCGGGGATATTGTTCGTGTGGATATTACCCACTATCCTGACCGTGACTTTCCAGAGGTGCTCCAAGGCTTAGTTACTGAGATTATTGGTAAAGCAACGGATACAGGGATTGACGTTTTAGAAGTTTTGGAATCGCTCGGTATTCCATCACCATTCCCAGAAGACGTCATCGCTGAAGCTAATGCTGTTCCAGATGAAATCGAAGAAAAAGATATCATCGATCGTGTTGACTATCGTGATGAAATTACTTTCACCATCGATGGCGCAGATGCGAAAGACTTGGATGATGCCGTTCATATCAAAGCCCTTGATAACGGCAACATTGAGCTGGGTGTGCATATCGCCGACGTCAGCTACTATGTGACTGAAGGTTCTGCCCTTGACCGAGAAGCCCTCAACCGTGGGACATCGACTTACGTCACAGACCGTGTTGTACCGATGTTACCTGAACGCTTGTCAAATGGTATCTGTTCACTGAATCCGCGTGTAAATCGCTTCACGCAGTCATGTGTCATGGAAATTAACCCTGACGGCCATGTTGTTAATTACAAAATTTCTCAGTCTGTCATTAAAACAACGGAACGTATGACCTATTCTGATGTCAACGAAATGCTCGCTGGCAATCAAGAATTTTTGGAAAAATTTGCGGTGATTGCAGAATCAGTAGAACAAATGGCCAAACTCCATGCCATTTTACTCGGCATGCGTGCCCGTCGTGGGTCAATCGACTTTGAAACGCAAGAAGCAAAAATCATCGTCGATAAACTTGGTAAACCAATCGAGATTCAAGTTCGCAAACGCGGAACAGCTGAGATGATGATCGAGTCCTTCATGCTGATTGCCAATGAAACCGTTGCGCGTAGCTTTGCGACACGTGAATTGCCATTTATCTACCGGGTGCATGAGCATCCAAAAGCTGACAAATTAACCCGTTTCATTGATTTTGCATCAGTCTTCGGTATTCCTTTGAAAGGGACGCCTGAAAAAATGCAGTCAAAAGACTTGCAAGATTTCATGCTTCAAATCAAAGGTCAACCTGGTGAAATAGTGCTCTCGACTATGCTTTTGCGCTCAATGCAACAAGCGCGTTATGATGAAGATAACCTCGGTCACTTCGGTCTAGCTGCGGAGTACTACACGCATTTCACATCACCGATTCGTCGTTATCCAGATTTACTGGTGCATCGCTTGATCCGTGCTGAAAGCCATCCGACGACTGAAGTCATCGAGCATTTCGAAGAAATTATCCCTGAAGTGGCTAAGCTCACATCGTCTCGTGAACGCCGCGCCATCGATGCGGAACGTGCCGTTGAAGCTATGAAAAAAGCAGAGTATATGGAAAGTTATGTGGGTACCGAGTACGACGTGACGATTTCATCTGTGACACGCTTTGGTTTCTTCGTGTCGCTTCCGAACACCATTGAAGGCTTGGTCCACATGTCGACGCTGGGTGATGATTTCTACAACTTTAACGAGCGCGATCTGACCCTCAAAGGCGAGCGCACGGGCAAAGTGTTCCGCATGGGACAGCCTGTTAAAGTCAAGTTGGTGAAAGCGGATAAAATCACCGGTGATATTGACTTTGAACATGTCGACAGCGATTTAGACGTCGTTGAAGCTGTTGAGAAACGTAGTAGAGAGAGCCGGGGCGGACGTGATTCACGTGATAAACGCCCTGACTGGAAGAAAAATAAAGATAAAGACAAGAAACCTTTTCATAAAAAAGGCGGCAAACCTGCTAGAAAAAAATAGGAGGCCGTTTGTAAATGGCAAAAGATAAAGTCAAAGATAATGTTGTCGCCCAAAATAAAAAGGCGCATTATGACTATGAGATTACTGAAACATTTGAGGCGGGCATTGTCCTGACTGGCACAGAAATCAAGTCAGTCAGACAGGCACGTATCAATATCAGAGATGGATTTGCGCGGGTGCGAAATGGTGAAGTTTGGCTCAGTAACGTCCATATCTCTCCTTTCGATGAAGGTAATATCTGGAATGTTGATCCGACTCGGAGTCGTAAACTTTTATTGCATAAAAAACAAATCGCAAAAATTGAAGCTGAAATTTCACAGGCTGGCATGAGTTTTGTTCCCTTACGTGTCTACATCAAAGATGGTTTTGCTAAAGTCCTCATGGGTCTTGCCAAAGGTAAGAAAAATTACGACAAACGTGAAACGATCAAACGTAAAGAACAAAATCGTGATATCGCCAAACAACTGAAAGCCTTTAACCGTTGAGCAATCAACGGTTTTTTTGATATCAAAAAAATATTGTATAAGACAAGTGAAAAATTTACCAGTATAGGACCCATAAGATGAATTGACTAATTGCCTTTTATTATACAAACATATGAGTTTCAATCGTCGCTTATGAGATACACGTTTTTTTATAACTTAAAATATCTTGAAATTCTCCTCTAGTCTATAATTTTCAATACGTTCCTTTTTTTATATTTATTGTGTTAAAAAAAGAAGGAACATATAGGATAATATTATCCTATAATAGGTTGTATTACTTATTTTAAAAAAACTAAAGAAAAATAAGATTAGGGATAAATGAAAACATGAGGATATCGGTATTTGGCTTAGGCTATGTTGGCCTAGCAAATTCATTATTATTAGGGCAGCATGATGAGGTGGTAGGCTATGATACTGATAGTCATAAAATATCATTATTACAGCAAGGATGCTCACCTTTAGTAGATGATTACATCGAGTCATTTATTAAAGAGAAACGTTCAAATGTGAGCTATACTAGTGACTTTGAGCAGGCAGTCTTACACGGTGAGTACTTGGTGATTGCAACGCCGACAGATTATGATGAGTCAACAGACTATTTTGATACATCATCTATTGAAGAAGTGATTGGGAAGGCAATTCGAATCAAGCCTGATGCGAAGTTCATTATCAAATCTACGATCCCGATTGGCTATGTGGCTTCATTAAAAAAAATGTTCCCAAATGTTCAAACCATCATCTTTTGTCCTGAATTTTTGAGAGAAGGAACAGCGCTATATGATAATCTTTATCCGTCTAGAATTATCATTGGGGATACGACTGACGTAGCTAAAGAAATCGGTGCATTATTTTTGCGAAATGTGTGGGATGAAGAAGTAACAGTGTTATATACTGGTGAGACAGAAGCGGAGGCTATTAAGTTATTTGCTAATACTTACTTAGCACTTCGTGTCGCATATTTTAACGAATTGGATACTTTTGCTCAAATCAATGGACTTGAATCTAAGGAAATTATTGAAGGAATGGGATTAGATAGGCGCATTGGTTCCCACTATAACAACCCAAGTTTTGGTTATGGTGGTTATTGCTTGCCTAAAGATACCAAACAGTTAAAACAAAATTATCGTCAAGTCCCAGAGAGATTAATTTCAGCGATTGTTGCGTCAAATGATGTTCGAAAAGATTTTGTAGCCGATAAGATTATGGCGAAAAATCCTAAAACAGTCGGGATTTATCGTTTAACGATGAAGCATGGTAGCGATAATTTTAGATCTAGTGCGATTCAAGATGTCATGGCGAGACTAAAATCTAAGGGTGTTGAAATAGTTATTTACGAACCAACTTTGAATACCGCGCATTTTAATGAGAATAAAATTGTACATAGTTTAGAAGATTTTAAAAAAGTGGCAGAGATTATTGTCGCAAATCGCTGGGATGAATGTCTGAGCGATGTTGCAGATAAAGTGCACACGAATGATGTATTTGTAAGAGATTAATGGAGATAAGAAGATGAAGAAATTAGTCATGATTCCACTGGAATTCCTATTGGTTATAGCATTATTTAGCTTACCTGTTTTTATTCTTGGACGCAGTACTTATTTGGAGTTGCGGCATTTTTTACATCAAGATATTATTGAATTTATCTTATCAGGGAAATTACCCTTATTAGTAACGGTTTTAGTTATATTGATCAGTTTAATTGTACATTTTAGTTTTAAGCCGGATTTAAGGCGTATTGCTAAATCCCGTCTCTGTCATTTCCATAAGCGAAAATATAAATTAGGATATTGGGGTACTACTGTATCAAATAGTAAAAAACATGATTATTTTCATCGTCATGGTTTTGTTTTGTTTTTCTTGTTTGTACTAACGTTTTCTCTCATTTCTGCTTATATCTATCATCGTGTTTCTATTTCTAGTAGACATGCTCTAGTTAACATTATTCCTTTCTTTCTACTTTGTGGTGGTTTAGCTGTTTTTCATTTTTTAATTTCCCTGTTCTACACACCTTATGTTTTAGAAAAGGAAAGTAGAATAAAACGAAAAGTTCATGCTTTAATTCCAGCATATAATGAACCAGTTGAAAATTTAGAAAAGACTTTTGAGTCGCTTTTGCACCAAGAAACTTTACCAACTTCGATTATTTTGGTCAATGATGGTAGTACGTTATTTAACTACAATCAATTATCAAATCGATTTGAAGAGATTTTTAATCAAAAAGGTATTTTCTTTAAATCGCGAATTGTAAAATTAAGTTAGAAAAATAAAAAGGCATTTATGGTACACTCAAA
>ERZ650302.1691-NODE-1691-length-12208-cov-9.166543_pt1 | contig 12208 bp, 14 predicted proteins | sample MGYA00376238_ERZ650302 | MGnify/ENA primary metagenome ERZ650302 (study PRJEB26733, sample SAMN07839298) | wastewater metagenome | biome: urban; feature: wastewater treatment plant; material: waste water | place: USA: North Carolina | collected 2016-04-28 ... | reverse complement strand
GTTTTTTGACTGGCGCTACATCGTCTAGTTTAAGACATGATTGCCCGTTGAGTTCACGAACAGTCCGTTCCAAAACTACGTTAAATTGTTTTTTGATCCAGGCTGGTTCCACATCTGCCAGCTTTAATGCTGTATCAATCCCGATAGCCTTTAAATGTTTACTAAGCTGACGCCCAACCCCCCAAACATCTTCAACAGGCGTAATAGCCATCAGTTTTCTCTGTCTCGCTGGATCAGTTAAATCAACTACACCTTGCGTTGCTGGATATGTTTTTGCCGCATGGTTAGCCAGTTTAGCGAGGGTCTTCGTCGGTGCAATCCCGACACCGACGGAAATGCCAACCCACTGATAAATTATTTGCCGGATTTGCTGACCAAAGGCTGTCAGTTCAATACAGTGATTTACCCCCGTTAAATCCAGAAATGCTTCGTCTATCGAATAGATTTCTAGTTTCGGAGACAGCTCTTCAAGCGTTGTCATCACTCTGTTAGATATGTCGGCATACAGCGCATAATTCGAGGAAAAAGCAACAATGCCATGCCTAGCGACTTCATCTTGTAGCTTAAAGAATGGAACGCCCATTTTGATACCAAGTTGCTTCACTTCTTTAGATCTGGCAACGACACAGCCATCATTATTAGATAACACAACAACAGGCGTAAGTTTCAAATCAGGGCGGAATAGCTTCTCACATGAAGCATAGAAGTTATTGCAATCAACTAAAGCAAAGCATTTCATCTGCATTTTAGTGAACGAACAACATTGGTGACGACACCAAAAATCTCAAAATCATCGGATCCGGTGATCAAGATGGGATGGTAGTCCTCATTTTGAGGAACAAGCATCAGAGGCTCAAATTCAAGAGTCTTTACTGTAAATTCTCCGTTTAGGCTAGCAACAACGATATCACCTGCTTGAGCTGTTATTGATCTATCCACTACCAGCAAATCATCTGGAAAAATCCCGGCATTTATCATCGATAAACCATCAACTCGGAGAAAATAAGTTGCCGCCGGACGTTTTACACACAGCTGATTTAGATCAAGGCGTTGCTCTACATAATCTTGTGCTGGAGAAGGAAACCCGGCCGAAATACGCTCTAGGTATAATGGAAGATAGATTGGTGGCCAGATGCCTGCTTTGCTGAAGTGATACATAGTGTACTACATATACTGTATTTATATACAGTATATGTAGTACTGTGCATTTTTCAATACTGCTGAAATCATCATCGTTCGTTTCAGCAGCATCTATAGCTATAACGAGCACTGATTTGCCGAACTGAGCGTTAGTTCAGAACTAACGCATTCCTGCCCCATTCCGTTTTGACATGACATCTTCAACATCCATTGACCAAATACAGCTAATGCATGTCATCGATGATTATGTACGGTAGAAGAAGAACTAAGGCCATCCGTTTCTTTTGGTCATAGTTGTTGCAGATCAATATATGCTAATAACCTAAAACAAAGTTGCATATGAATCTTTCATTTTTCTGGTACATCTGACACCATCATTTAATCAAATCCTTCTTTTGATCGAGTTCAAAAGAGGTTGCAATGCCTATCTACATTTCCGTAAAGGTGCTCAAAACCAGGGTTTCTATTGAATTTTTCCATCTAACAAATTGGTGGTTTCTTGAGAAAGATATGGATGCTTATTCAGTTAAAGTAATTAATACAGATAAAGTAAATTTCAATACTTTTGAATATCTGGAAAAAAATGAGTTAGCTGTAGCTGCTAGTGGCCGGCTAGTACATGAAACTGGTGCTGCCGTTTTAGAAACAGAAGAACTAGCAACTCATTACATGAATGCTATCACTGCGAGACGATTCAAAGATGGTGATAAAAATTTTGAGGCTGAAGTAGTTAAGGTATCTGGCTCATCAACCATTTTTTTGGAAGCCGTGAATAAAGATTCGGTTGTTGTTTTAAATAAATTAGAAAAGTGGAATTACCCCACTGTTGATAGCGAAAGTAAACCAGATAGAGGTTGGATTATACATCTTGATATTCAAGATCATGATAATGATTTTTATCTCTTAAAAATTGGCAAAACTAGATTTACCGTGACTCAAGATAAAGATCTGGCAAAAAGATATAAGCAACATCAATTTGTACAAAAAGCACTTGAACACTTAAAAAATGTAAAAAACATTCGTGCTGTTGCTGTCGAAAGCTGATATCGACCATATGGCTTAACAGTAACAAGTTTGTGATATTCACCCAACAAATTGGGCTGGAGCGCCCCTCGCCTGGAATGCCGATAAACACAGGGGATTCCGAGCGAAAGGTGAAGAGTGAAGAGTATTTCTTCGTAAGCTTCGCATAAAAACGAAACAAAGGCATTGGGGAAGGCTGTTCTAGGCGAACAGTCCACTAGCGGCTATAGCGCCAGTAGGCTGTCTGTGGTTTGCCTGTTAACTGTCTGTCGTAAACAGCTTATGAATTACCAATTAGGAGTCTGATTAAAACAGGCAGATAATAACAGTTTCCAACATCATCAAACAGAAAAAGTATTACCTTGCCGCTATTGAGCAGCAAGGTAATTACGTACAGGATTGGCATACATCTCGAGAATTCTCTCTCTCAAGTAAGCTTCATCCTTATTTGGAAGGTCAATTTTCGCAAGCTGACCAGCCATATATTTTTCAAATTTTGCCTTATCTTCGGCAGTATATTCAGCCTGATGAGCAGTTGAGTTTTCAAGCAAATCAAGAGCCACATAGTTGCCCGGATAGAGGCGGTAGTTCTTGAATATCTGCTCATCCATGTAGGCGGCTACCTTATTATATATATCCTGCTTAGGCATATCAGGATCAAGACTGTCCAGATAATCATCAAGACATGGAGCTGCATGATAATGCACATGACCCTTATAACCGAAGATACCGGTCTGCATGCTTACCAGGTCATCCATTGGTCCCTTCTTCCAATCGGCATTATCGCGCTTCTGCTGGAACTCCTTTGCCTTCAGGAAATCGCATGGATCATATTCGTAACTGATAGAGAGCGGTACGAGATGAAGCTGTTTCAGGCGGTCGATAATGCTGCCCTCACCGCCCATCGACATCATCTGCAGAATACTCTTCTGGGTGCGGTCATTACTGTCCTTGGCCCTACCCTCGCGCTGGGCTATCCAGATGTTCTCGTTCTTCTCCTTGATGGCAAAATGCATATAGTCGGAAAGACGCTTGCTCGACATCAGCATCTGTCGCATGCTCAGGGCACGCTCTACGATAAACGCCTTGTTGACACGTACCAGGTCCTTGACCCAAGGAAGAGAAAGGAGATTATCACCGATGGCAATCTCACAGGTGGTCTTAAAACCGTTATCGATAAGAAGGACATCGAGGATGGCTGAATCGAGCACGATATCACGGTGATTACTGATGAAAGTATAATTACGGGTATTATCGAGCGATGTACAATCCATCTCGCAGCCTGTTGCTGCCTTCTTCAGAATGCCATGAACAAAATCGTAAGCAAAAGCCAACTGGAAATCCAGATTGGTCTTACATGCCTTCAACTTCTGGGCAATCATCTCGAAAGGTACTTGTGGATAGAGATAGGCAAGCACTTGTTTAAACTGATCGTTTGAAAGCAAACGGTCGAATACCTCTGGGAGATCTTCAGGCTCCCAAGGACGGATGGTATCAAATTCTTGAGGGATATTCATAATATATACCTATTAATATATATATGGCTCTGCGAAAAAATCGCAGAACCATATATGAGTTTGTTATTCTAGAACTGATTCTCCACAATTTCGCTGAGCACATCCTTGATATCAAGACCTGCTGCACGAACCTGCTGAGGAATGAAACTGGTAACGGTCATACCTGGAGTGGTATTGATCTCCAGCATGTTCACCTTGTCTTTACCATCCTTATCCTTAGAGATGATATAGTCGATACGGATGATACCGTTGGCATGAAGAATGTCGTAGATGCGTGATGTGGTCTTGGCAACCTCTTCTGCAGTCTCTGGAGAGAGACGGGCTGGAGTGATTTCCTGTACCTGACCGTTATACTTGGCATCGTAATCGAAGAACTCGTTGGTGGTAACCACCTCTGTAGCCGGCAGTACAACAGTCTTCTCGGCTGTCTTGTAGATACCCTGTGAAATCTCGGTACCATCAAGGAAGCCCTCGATCATTACCTCATTGCTCTCCATGAAAGCCACACGGAGGGCTGGAGCCAGCTGGTCAGCATTCTTCACCTTGCTCACACCAAAGCTACTGCCGTCAGCAGCAGGCTTTACGAAACAAGGCATACCGATGCGCTTGGCAATCTCTTCTTCATCATAAGCTTCACCGCGACGGAGCAAGATACTGTCTGCTACGTTTATACCGAAACCGCGCAGATAATTATTGAGCACATACTTATCAAAAGTCATTGCCTCTACCAGAACACCGCTTGTAGAGTATGGCAGATGGATAAGGTCGAAGTAGCCCTGCATCACACCATTCTCACCAGGCTGTCCGTGGATGGTGATATAAGCATAATCGAAATAGACATGCTTGCCGTTCATAACGAAAGAAAAATCGTTCTTGTCAATCTCGATAGTCTCACCATTATCCAAAGCGACATGCCAGTCGGTGCCCTTCACATCGACGAGATAAATATTGTAGCGCTCTTTATCAAAGAAAGAGTACAAACCCTGTCCTGAGCGCAATGATACGTCGTGCTCAGAAGAATCACCACCACATACGATGGCTATCGTTCTCTTGCTATTTTCCATAATTACTAAATATTTTTGAATGTATCTTGTGTGGTGCCAGCGATGAAGCCGCGCCACTTTTCTATTAATTGTCTAAAATCTTCCGGCCACTCACTGTCAAAATCCATCTGCTGCTTGGTTGTAGGATGCACGAAGCCGAGTGTCTTGGCATGGAGAGCCTGACGCGGACAGAGTTTGAAGCAGTTCTGGATAAATGCCTTGTAGCTGCTACTGCGCTGACCTCTCAGAATCTCTGTTCCGCCATACGTTTCGTCCATAAAGAGCGGATGACCGATATGCTTCATGTGAGCACGAATCTGATGGGTACGGCCTGTTTCAAGCACACACTGCACCAAGGTGGTATAACCGAAACGCTCCAACACCTTGTAATGCGTAACCGCCGTCTTGCCTATTCCGCTGTCCGGATCGAAGACCTTCATACGGAGGCGGTTCTTCGGATCACGGCCGATATTGCCTTCTATGCGACCTTCATCTTCTACAATGTTGCCCCAAACGAGCGCATTGTAACTGCGATGGGTAGTCTTGTTGAAGAACTGCTTACCCAGTGCGGTCTTTGCCGTAGGAGTTTTTGCCACAACGAGCAGTCCGCTGGTATCTTTATCGATACGATGCACCAAGCCCACTTCCGGATCATTGGCATCAAACTCAGGCATATCCCTTAAATGCCAGGCTACCGCCTGAATCAAGGTTCCATGAAAGTTGCCCGCACCCGGATGCACCACCATACCTGCTTCCTTGTTGACCACCATCAGCTGATCGTCTTCATAAACCACATTGATAGCGATTTCTTCAGGTTTGATACTCGTTTCATGACGAGGACGGTCGAGCATCAGAGTAACCAGATCATTAGGGCGCACCTTATAGTTGCTCTTTACCGGTTTACCATTGACATGGATGAATCCGGCATCAGCAGCCTGCTGAATACGGTTACGGCTCTGATAGGCCATCTTATCAGCCAGGTATTTATCGATGCGGACCGGATCCTGGTTGGCATCCACCTGAACCTTCCAGTGCTCATAGAGTTCATCTCCTCCTTCACCAGAAGCAGCGTTTCCTTCCTCCATCTGGAGTTCATCATCCAGTTCGTCCATATCTCCTGCATCATCAAACCCGAAGTCATCCTCTACAGGAGCATATACCTTATTATATATATAATCTAAAAATATCATTCGTATTACTATTGAATTCTTCACTCTTCACTTTTCATTTCTCCTACTCCACCACTTCCTTCTGATGGTGTTCATGCGAAGGAGCAGGCTCTGTGGCTTCCGTACCAGGAACCACCTCGAAGTTGTCTTCATGAGTTTCTCCGCTCATGTCACCTTCGCCTTCCATCACATCTTCTTCGCCGTGATAAACCGGATCTACCACATCGATAGAATCATCAACGCTCCGTTTACCATTACCAACCTGTATGACAAGCACATCATCGATAGAAACCTTATCACCAGCTACAACATGCTTACCCTTAACGAGGATACCATAAACCCAATCCTCTTCGCCAGGAATATATTCAGGTGTACCCAGTTTGAATCCCATAGCAGTAAGTTTAGCCATTGCCTCTCGCAACGAACTGTTGTCAATGACATCAGGAATGGTGATACGTGGAGAATGATCAGAATTGATGGTAACATAGATAACATGTCCCGACTTTACCACTTCTCCGAAAACCGGAGTCTGCTCCAGAATGACATCAGGCGGCAAAGAGCGGACATATCCCGTATCCGTTACAACAATTTCCAATCCCGCATCGTCGAGGATATGTGTAGCATCATCGATATTCTTATATCGAATATCCGGCACACGGATGGCCTCACCATGATGGGTATAGATATCGATGCCATACTTGACACCGACACAGAGCAACACCAGCACCAGAATCATGGCACCGATATTCCCCCAAAGGTACTTACTCTTAAACTTATTTATAAACTCTGATGAAGTCATATATTATTTTTTGGTGCAAAGATACAAGTATTTGGGGGAAGAACAAAATAAAAAGGAAAGTTTTTGCACTCTCACCACCTAATTTTATGATATAAAAACAAAACATCTTTGTTCCCAAAAGAGCAATCTCAGAAAAGGAAGGGGCGTTATAAACAACAAAAAGCAGCAAAGAATACATCCTTGCTGCTTTTAATGTCATCGTCAACAGACGAATCTTTCCTCGGAATTACTTTCCGTGGTGCTCGTCAGATACAGTTAACTTCTTACGGCCATGAGCACGGCGAGAAGCCAATACGCGACGACCATTCTTAGTTGCCATACGCTCACGGAAACCATGCTTGTTTACGCGACGACGATTGTGAGGCTGAAATGTTCTTTTCATTTTTCTTATTTATTTTTTAATTAATATTCTTCACAAAAGTGCAAAACACGCCCTTTTTGGGCTGCAAAATTACGCATATTTTCTGAAATAACCAAGAAAACTACCAAATTTAGCTTAAATATTTATGTTTTTTTCGATATTTCCTTTGATTTTTCATGTTTTTGCCGTAACTTTGCACTCGATTTTGAGATTATTATAATAACATTCAAGATAAACAAGAAATGATTAATTCACAGGAAATTAAGATTGGTACTTGCATCCGCATGGATGGCAAAGTATGGGTTTGCATCGACTTTCAGCACAGAAAGCCAGGTAAAGGTAACACCGTAATGAACACAAAATTGAAGAATGTTGCCGACGGTCGTGTATTGGAACGTACATTCCAGGTAGGTTTCAAATTGGAGGATGTTCGCGTTGAGCGCCGCCCTTACCAGTACCTCTACGAGGACGCTACTGGTTGCATCTTCATGAACCAGGAGACTTTCGAGCAGGTGCCTATCGCTAAGGAGAACGTTACTGGTGGCCAGTACATGAAGGAGGGTGACGTTGTTGAGGTGGTTACTGATACAACTGATGGTACTATCCTCTTGGCTGAAATGCCAGTGAAGACTACTTTGAAGATTACTCACTCTGAGCCAGGTGTAAAGGGTAATACTGCTACCAACGCTACAAAGCCTGCTACATTGGAGACTGGTGCTGAGGTTCGTGTTCCTTTGTTCGTCAACGAAGGCGAGACTATCCAGATCGACACCCGTGACGGTAGCTACCTCGGTCGTGTAAGCGAGTAATACATCCTCCAACAGGAAGATTGTGCTCTTATTGAGTAAAACTAACCCTTAATAGTAAGAAGAATGAAATATTCCATCATAGTACCTGTATTTAATCGTCCTGACGAAGTGGACGAACTTTTAGAGAGTCTGACTCATCAATCAGAGAAAGACTTCGAAGTTGTCATCGTTGAGGATGGCTCACAGACTCCCTGCGAGGAGGTGTGCAAACGATATGAGCACATGATGGATATACATTATTACTATAAGGAGAACTCTGGTCCGGGCCAGAGTCGCAACTATGGTGCCGAGCGCGCCAAGGGTGAGTATCTTCTGATACTCGATAGCGACGTGGTCTTGCCAGAAGGTTATCTGAAGGCTGTAAGTGATGAGTTGAGCCGTGAGCCAGCCGATGCTTTCGGCGGTCCCGACAAGGCGCACTCATCATTTACAGATACTCAGAAAGCCATTTCTTATTCCATGACTTCTTTCTTTACCACCGGTGGTATCCGTGGCGGAAAGAAGAAGATGGATAAGTTCTATCCCCGTTCATTCAACATGGGCATCCGCAGGGATGTTTATCTCAGGTTGAATGGCTTTTCCAATATGCGTTTCGGTGAGGACATTGATTTCTCTATCCGTATCTTCAAGGCAGGCTGCCGTTGCCGTCTGTTCCCTGAAGCATGGGTATGGCATAAGCGCCGCACCGACTTCCGCAAGTTCTGGCGACAGGTCTACAACAGTGGCATCGCCCGCATCAATCTCTACAAGAAATATCCAGAGAGTCTCAAACTCGTGCATCTCCTTCCTATGGTCTTCACCGTGGGCGTAATAGGCACGCTGCTTCTGCTCTTCTTCGGCTTCCTGCCATACATGCTTGGCACCGTTCACGTATTCCCAACCTTGGGCAATGCGATGGCAGCATTGGGCTGCATCGGTCTCGCCGGCATCATTCTCTATACCATCGCACTGTTTATCGACAGCAGCAGAGAGAATCACAGCGTGAAGATAGGCTTGCTGAGCATTCGCGCTGCCTTCACACAGCTGATGGGTTACGGATGCGGATTCCTTTCTGCATGGTGGAAGAGATGCGTACTGGGACAGAGCGAATTCAGCGCATACAACAAGACTTTCTACAAATAAGACTTCCCCGCAAAAAGAGAAGCCAATAATAATCTACTAATCAGTTATTATTATGGCAGAGAAACTAACCATTGCCAATTGGGCAGAAGAAGACAAGCCTCGCGAGAAACTGGAGCGCTTGGGAGCCTCAGCTTTATCCAATGCCGAGCTCTTAGGTATTCTGATTGGTTCGGGATCTACTGACGAAAGTGCCGTAGACCTGATGAAACGCATTCTGAAGGATTGCGACAACAACCTGAACCAGCTAGGAAAGAAGTCCATCAGAGAACTGACGCAATATAAAGGAATGGGCCCCGCAAAAGCCATCACCATTCTTGCAGCCTGCGAACTGGGCAAGCGCCGTGCTCTCGATAAGATTGGCACACGTCCCGACTTAGGCTCATCCCTTGCCATCTACAACTATATGCTTCCGAAGATGCAGGATTTAGACACAGAGGAAGCATGGCTCCTGATGATGAACCAGAACTTCAAGCTCATCAAAGCGAGCTGCATCTCAAAAGGCGGCATTACAGAAACGGCAACCGACATCCGGCTCATCATAAAAGAAGCGGTGCTCAACAACGCTACCATTATCGCCTTCTGCCACAATCATCCCAGCAACAATCCTCAGCCAAGCAAAGCCGATGATGTACTTACCCAGAAGATTGCCAAAGCCTGCGAAATCATGCGCCTCTTCTTTATGGACCATGTCATCATAACCGATGGTGCCTTTTATTCATATCACGATAAAGGTAAATTGTAGTCTATTTGGGGTATATTAGACCTTCTGCAAGAAAAAAACAGCTTTTCTTTTTGTTTTGTCTGCAATAATTATTATCTTTGTAGGCAAAAACAAAGATTATTATGACACAAGAAGAAAAGACAAAGATAGAAGAAAAGATCGTAGATGTACTTAAGACCGTTTACGACCCTGAGATTCCTGTCAACATCTGGGACCTCGGTATGATTTATAAAATAGATGTGAAGGACGATGCCACCGTAGATCTCGACATGACCTTCACAGCCCCTTCATGCCCTGCTGCCGACTTCATCCTGGAGGATGTAAGAAGCAAGGTAGACAGCGTGGAAGGCGTAAAATCTGCCAATGTGAACCTTGTATTCGAACCGGCTTGGGATCAGAGTATGATGAGCGAGGAAGCTCGCGTAGAACTCGGCTTTGAATAAAGACGAAGCTGTTGAACTCTTCACTCCTCATTCTTCACTCTTCATTTAAAAAGAATCGCTTATGAAAAATGTATATTTCCTCTCAGATGCGCACCTTGGCTCATTAGCCATTCCGCATGCCCGCATGCAAGAACGCCGCCTGGTCCGTTTCCTGGACAGCATCAAGACGAAGGCTGCGGCAGTTTATCTCCTGGGTGACATGTTTGACTTCTGGAACGAATATAAATATGTCGTACCAAAAGGCTATACACGCTTCTTAGGTAAGCTCTCGGAGTTGACCGATATGGGAGTGGAAGTACATTTCTTTACGGGTAACCACGATCTCTGGACCTATGGCTACCTGGAGGAAGAGTGTGGCATTACCGTACATTACAAGCCTCAGACCATAGAGATATACGATAAAGTATTCTATCTGGCACATGGAGACGGACTGGGTGACCCAGACAAGAAATTCAAGTTTCTGAAAAGAATGTTCCAGAATCATACTTGCCAACGCCTCCTTAATGCGATTCATCCTCGCTGGGGAATGGCTTTGGGCTTGAACTGGGCTAAGCATAGCCGACTGAAACGTGCTGACGGAAAGGAAGAGCCTTATATGGGCGAAAAGAAGGAGTTTCTGGTGCGCTTTGCCAAACAGTATATGCAAGGTCACAAGGATATAGATTACTTCATGTTCGGCCATCGCCACATCGAACTGGATCTGATGTTGAGCAAAAAGACCCGACTGATGATTCTGGGCGACTGGATATGGCAGTTCACCTATGCCGTGTTTGATGGCGAACACATGTTTATGGAAGAATATGTGGAAGGCGAAAGCCAACCATAACAATAAAGGGCAGCTTTATGAGCTGCCCTTTATTGTTATCGCTGTATGCGACCTCCTGAAGAAGTCATGTTATTGATGATTTCTTCTTCTGTAACCAGATTCTGATCACCCGGAACCGTATTCTTTATCGCGCTTGCTGACAGTGAGAAATCCAGGCAATACTGGTTCTTGTCGCCCCACTTCTGATGGGCATGAATATAGGCAGCAATAAAGGCATCACCTACACCCATCGGATCAACAATCGGCTCAATATCATAGATTCTTGTAGTATAGAGCTGATCTTCTACAGCATCATAGAGCAAGCCGCTCAAGGTATGATGACTGCTGGCAATCTGATTTCTTACCGCCATCAGCATCTTCTTACACTTAGGGAAGAGCTGATGCATCTTGCGGAAATACTCCAGATAAGCCTCCTTGGCTATCTCATAGTCTGCATCCAAAGCCTCGAAAGGAATATGAGGCACACCGCTGGCTATCTCCCACTCATTCTGGTCACCAAAGATGATGTCGCTATACTGCATCATCTGGAATAGCACATCATGAGGCTCCAGACCATATCCCCAGAGATTCTTACGGTAATTAATGTCGCAGGCAATGGTCAACCCGTCAGAAACAGCAAGTTTGATGGCATCCATAGTTGATTCCATCGCATCGCGGCTGATAGCACAGGTAATGCCGGAGCAATGGAATACAGCAGCATCAGCCAGCACCTTTTCCCATTTCACCATTCCGCGCTTCAGCGTATAGAAAGAAGAATTCTTGCGGTCGTAAACCACACGGGAATTGCGCATAGCTACAGCTTCTTCGAAATAATAAGTTCCGAGACGTTCGCCGCCACGCACAACATGAGAAACATTCAGACCGTACTCTCTGAGATGCATCAACGCGGCCTCACCCATCTCACCGTATGGCACACGGGTTACATACTCTACATTATCGCCTAAATAAGCCAAAGAGATGGCTGCATTAGCCTCACTGCCACCATAATTGCCAAACATATGATGTCCCTGAAATAAACGTTGATAACCAGGCTTAGAAATCCTAAGCAATATTTCTCCGAAAGTTACAATCTTTGTTTTCATAATTCTAAAAATTTAAAAAGGTGAAGACCATTCACTTATGTTTCTAGTCTTCACCTTATTATATATAGCGTATGATTACTTGTTAGCAACCAACTCCATTGTATCGCGAGCGATAACAATCTCCTCGTCGGTAGGAACTACTACTACCTTCAC
>ERZ650302.1683-NODE-1683-length-12247-cov-19.611220_pt1 | contig 12247 bp, 6 predicted proteins | sample MGYA00376238_ERZ650302 | MGnify/ENA primary metagenome ERZ650302 (study PRJEB26733, sample SAMN07839298) | wastewater metagenome | biome: urban; feature: wastewater treatment plant; material: waste water | place: USA: North Carolina | collected 2016-04-28 ... | reverse complement strand
TTAAAATAATTTATTTTCTAATTAAATATTATATAACAAAAAAGATTTTTTTATTAATTTTAATTATTGTATAATTTTTATACAAAAAAATAAAAGATTTTTATTTTTATACAGTATAATATTTTTTAATCTCGCAAAGTAATGATTAAAAAAGAGGTGGTAAATTATGCAAGACTTTATTGCAGAAGATGGAATTTCAAAAGAAATATTAAATTCGGCAAAACTTTTACAGGCTGTTCAAGTAAATGCACTTATTTTAGGGAACGCTGGTACTGGTAAAAAATCGCTAGCAAAATATATACTACCAAATTCAGATATTTACGAAGCTAAAAACTTACAAAAAGATATTAGTGATGATGTAATTCTTTTACAAAATGAAGCTATTATCATAGACAAAATACATGAAATAACAAATATTGATTTATTTTTAAAATGGTTAGAAGAGAATAATATTAGAGTTATTGCCATTTCTAATACTGAAAATTTAAATCAAAAATTAAGAGATATTTTTTCAATTAATCTTGAAATTCCTAATTTATCTAAAAGAGAAGAAGATACAAAGGCCTTGGTGAATAAATTTTCGCAAGAAGCTAGTTCAATTCTAGATTTACCAAAAATTCCTTCTTCAAAATTAATAGTAAACATCTCAAACAACACTCACAGCTTAAGAAAATCTATCTACTTTTCATACCTTTTTGAAACTATCGGAGAACATGAAATTTTAATGTTCCTAGAAAAATATATTAGTGAAAATCTACATGGAGAAAATTCATATAAAGATTTATCATATATTTTTGAAGTTCCTTTACTTAAAGCATCAACAAAAAAATATAAATCACAAGTTCAAGTTGCAAAACACTTAGGTTTAAATAGAATTACATTAAGAAAGAAATTAGAGATTTATAAAGACCTATTATGATCGAATTAACCATACAAATTGAAGAGCTTATATCAAATAATGCTACTGATTTTCAGATTTCTAAGGTTTTTAAAACTTATTATAAAAACTACTTAGATTCTATTGATACCACAGTTGAAACAACTGGTGGAAAAGATTTTTTCATAAAACATACAAAACATACTGACAAGTTTTTAATTTTACTTTATAAGTATATTTTACGAAAAAATTTTGGTTCACATCAACCTATGAGTTCGTCTATTCCCATTAGTTTAGTTGCTTTAGGTTCGTATGGAAGAGAACAACTTTGTATCTATTCTGATATTGATATTATGCTTTTATATGAAAATGTAAAAGGTTATAATCTAAAAAATATTATGGAAGAGTTTATAACTTTGGCTTGGGATTGTGGTTTAAAATTAGGCTCAAGAGTTCATGAATTAAAAGAAATTTCAGATGCGGTAAAAGAAGATATAACAATAAAAAGTTCTATTTTAGAATCAAGACTAATTTATGGTTCAAAAAATCTTTGGTTTGGATATGAAAATGTTTTATCAAAAATTAGAAAAACAAATCAAAAAGAGTTCGTTTTAGACAAACTTGAAGAACATAAACAAAGATTATTAAAATATCCATTAAAAATGGAACCAAATATAAAAGATGGTTATGGTGGAATAAGAGAATCAAATATGATGTATTGGATGGCAAATATTTTATATGGAGCAACCAATACAAAAGATTTAATTGGAACACAATTTACAGAAGATGAATACAAAAAATATAGACAAGCTTTAGAGTTTATTTTCCAAGTTAGAAATGCTTTACACAATATAGCAAGAAAAAAACAAGACCAAGTTACTTTTGATATTTTGCCAGAATTAAGTTCTAAACTAGGATTTAAAAATAAACCAAGATACACAAAAGATAGACTTTGTATGACTAAAATTTTATCTTGTTTGCATATTATTCATAGTTTTACAGCAACAATGGTAAAAAAATTTACAAGACAAACTTTATTTGAAGCCTCAAATATCCCAAAACTAAAAAAATTAAGATTAAAAAAGAATCTTTATATTATTGATAATACACTATTTTGCTCTTTTCACAGAAAAGAACAGACTTTAAATACTTTATTAAAAGAGTTAATTGAACTTCCTGTTGATGTTGAGAGATTTGATAGATCATACATTTATTATGCAAGTCGTGCAAAACTGCCAAAAGTTCAAACAAAAGAGCTAAAGAAAAGTATAAAAACTATTTTATCAAAACCAAATTTATATCCTTTGATGAAGCTAATTTATAATGCAGGTTTATTTCAAGCTGTACTTCCAAGTACAAAAAAGATGATAGATCAACCTCAATTTGATGGTTATCATTTACATCCTGTGGATATTCATTCAATTAAAACTTTGAAATTTTCTCAAAACATAGAAGATCCTTATATAAAATCAATATTTAATGATTTAACAAATGAACAAAAGATAATGGTTAGATTAGTTGCTTTTTTTCATGATATAGGAAAAGGAAGAACGGAAGATCATCATATTGTTGGAGAAAAATTATTTAAAAGTATGATGAAGTCTTTTGATTTTAATGAAGAGTTCATAAAGTTAGGTGCAAGACTTGTAAGATACCATAATATGATGTCTTATATGGCAACCCATGAAGATATATATTCTGAAAAAACTATTTTAAATTTTACAGGTCTTATAAAAACAAAAGAGGCTTTAAAACTATTATATGCGGTTACATATTGTGATATTTCAGCTGTTGGAAAAAATATTTTTAATAGTTCAACTGCTTCACTTTTAAAACAACTTTATCTTCAATCACTTCCTGCATTTGAAAATGAAGATTTTTTAAATGAAAGTAAAAGAAGAATTGCAAAACAAAATGCAATAAAAAATCTTGATAAATATAAAGAATTACCATTAGTTTTACAAAAGAAAATCATGTACATAGCTTCAAACCAAATCTTTTTAAGATTAAAAGCCGAAGATATTTTAGATATTGCAATAAAAGCAAAAGATGTTGAAACTTACATATATAAAATAACAAATGATTCTCAACTTACAATTAGAATTATCAGAAAATCTCCTTTAAATCTTGGATATTTATTAGGTAAATTAGAGTTTTTGAATATTGCTTCTATGAATATTTTTAAACTTTATGACAATAAAAAAGCTTTTGATATTTCATTTTCAGAAAAAGTTGATAATGAAGATTTATTTTTTATAGAAGAGATTATAAAAGATTCTTTTGATATGAGTAAAACAGTTATTACAAAAACTCCAACAATTAAAAAAGATGATATTAGAATTGATTGTAATCACACTGCTTATTTAGCGTCAATGCACATTATAGCGAAGGATCAAAAAGGTCTTTTTGCTTATATTGCAAAAATATTTGATGATTTTAGAGTTGAAATTGAGAGTGCAAAACTTCATACATTAAATGGTTATGCACGAGATTTAATATTAATAGAAAAAAATGGAAATTTTTGTTCCAAACAAGAAGAAATTGTAAACCTTATTTGTATAAATGACAAAGAGGATTGATTTTTCTATTATAAATTTTTTTATTATGCTAGAATAAGGAACTTAATATTTTCTTTAGGTGGCAAAATGAGAATTTCAAAATATCATCTTTTAACTCTACTTCTTTTATTAAGTTTTTCTGTTTTAAATGCAAATTCTAATAATAAAAAAATAGCTTACATTGTTTCAGATACAAATATCCCTTTTTGGAATATTATGTCTCGTGGAGTAAAGAATAGCGCAGAAGTTTTAGGTTATGAAGTTGAAATTTATAACTCTCAAAATAGTATAAAAACTGAATTAGAAAATACAATCAAAGTAATAAATGAAAATGTTTCAGCAATTATAATCTCTCCAAACAACTCATCTTCTTGTGTAACTGTTTTAAAACTTGCAAAAAAAGCAAATATTCCTGTGATAATTTCAGATATTGGAGCAGATTCAGGTGAATATATTTCATATATTTCTTCTGATAATAAAAAAGGTGCTTATGATGTTGGAAAAATTTTAGCAGATAAAATCTCTATTTTAAAAATTCCAAATCCAAAAGTTGCCATGATTACAATCCCTCAGAAAAGATTAAATGGACAAGAAAGAACTGCTGGTTTTATAAAAGTTATGGATGAATATTCTATAAAAAGTGCAAATCTAAAACAACAAATAACTTTTTCAAAAGAGGAAACTTATAATTTTACAAAAGAGTTAATAAATGAAAATCCTGAATTAAATGCTATTTGGCTTCAAGGTTCAGATAAATATCAAGGTGCTTTAGATGCTATTTATGAAAGTGGGAAAAAAGATAAAATTTTACTCCTTACTTTTGATGCAGAACCAGAATTTTTAGAACTTATTACAAATAATACTTTAGTTGCTTCTGCGATGCAACAACCATTTTTAATGGGAGAAAAAGCAGTTGTTTTTTTAGATAAATATTTCCATAAAGAAGAAATTGAAAAAAATTATAAACTTCCTGTTTTAGCGATTTCAAAGGAAAATATAGAGGATAATTTAGCTTTAATAAAACGAAATGTCTTTGGAATAGATGACAAGACTAATAAAAAAATCCAATCGGATGAATATTAAAAATGTATAATCCAAAAAAATCTTTATATCTAATACTTTTTACTATTATCATTTTGACAGTTACTACAATAATTTCTATAAATTCCGCTTATAACTACATAAATATTAAAAATAATATTATTAATAATATCAAAAATGAATCAAATAGCATGATTATTGAACTAAGAAATAATATTAAGAATTTAGTTGATTCTTATTCTATAAATGAATATGAAAAGTTCTTATTTAATGAAATGGAAGCTAGTGAAATGTTATTTGCCATTGTTGTAAAAGATTATAATATGGGTAAACTTTTAGGAAAAGAGTATGAAATCAATGGAAAAATTAGAGATGAAAATTGGAATATTATAGATTTCAACAATGAAATACATGAAAAATTAGTATCTCAATCATATTATGAAAAAGTTTTTGATATAACAAATGATGAATCAAAAAAGATTGCAACTATTCATATATATATTTCTGATAAAACCTTAAATAAAGAGTTAGATAAAATTATTTTAAATAATGTAGTTGAAGCTATCACTATTTCATTGATGCTTATATTATCACTATTTTTAACTATTCGACATTTTATTCTAAAACCTATTTCTAATATTATAGAGATTATAAATGATACAGATAAAGATGGTATTCCAAATAATAATTTTTCTTTAATTGGTTCAAAAGAGATATTTTTGCTTTCAAATACTATGAATAATATGATGGAAACTATAAAAAGCTCGAGAAAAACTCTAAGAGATAATGAAAATAGATTAAAATCTCTTTTACAAATGAGCCCAATTGCAGTTAGAATTGCAACACATAATGGAGAAAAAATTGTTTTTGCAAATACTTCATATTCAAAACTACTTCAAATTGATGAAACAGAATTATTAAAACAAAATCCAAAAGTTTATTATATAAAAGAATCAATATACAAAGATATTCTGGATTCTTTAGATAGAAATGAAAGAATTGAAAACAAACTTATCTCTTTAAATATAAATGATAATGAAGTTTGGGTAATTGCTTCATATATGAATATAATTTATGATGATGAAAATGCTGTTATTGGTTGGTTCTATGATGTTACAGATAAAATAAAAATTCAAAAACAAATAGAAGAACAAAAAAATGAGTTTGAAACTATTTTTAACTATTCAATTGATGGTTTAGCAATAGTAGATTTAGAAAGTAATTTCTTAGAATTTAATGATGCGTATATGAAAATGAGTGGTTTTTCAAGAAAAGAGTTATTAAAAACTTCTTGTATGAAACTTACAGCTCCTGAAGATTTGGAAAAAGCTGAAATTGCTTTAGGAACGATAGCTGAAAAAGGTTTTGTAATGGACTTTGAAAAAACTTGTATAGTAAAAGACAATAGAAATATCACAGTTAATATGTCAATGGTTTTACTTCCTGATAAAAAAAGAATTTTAATAAGTGCAAAAGATATAACTCAGCATAAACTTATGGAATCACAATCAAAACTGGCTTCTATGGGGGAAATGATAGGAAATATAGCCCATCAATGGAGACAGCCATTAAGTCTTATTTCAACAATTGCAAGTGGAATAAAAGTACAAATGGAATTTAAACAATTTGATGAAAAAGAACTTATTCCTGATATGGATAATATTATAAAACAAACAACTTATTTATCTAATACAATTGATGACTTTAGAAACTTTATAAAAAATTCAAATGAAAAAGGAGAAATTCAAGTTTCAGATATTATCAAAAAAACTTTATCTATTTTAAATCCATCAATAGTTAATCACAATATTACAATGGTTCTAAATACAAAAGATGATATGAAAATTTATGGATATGAAAATCAACTAATTCAAGCTTTAATAAATATTCTTAATAACTCAAAAGATGCGTTAAAAGAGAATATCCCAAATAGTGAAGAAAAACTTATTTTTATTGAAACAAAAAATATAGATAATGGTTTGATTTTAAAAATCAAAGATAATGCAGGTGGAATTTCTGAAAATATTATAAATAAAATATTTGAACCATATTTCACAACAAAACACAAAAGTATTGGAACTGGAATTGGATTATCAATTACTTATCAAATTATCACAAAACACCATAATGCACATATTTTTGCTTCAAATGATACTTATGACTACAACAACAAAACTTATACTGGTGCATGTTTTACAATAATTTTTAACTATAAAGAATCAGCTCAAAGCTAATTCTTTAGCTCCTTTAAAATCTTTTTTACCAGTTCCTAACTTTGGAATTTCATTTACTATTTTTATAATAGAAGGAATCATTAGTTTATTATCAAAAGTTGCTAAGATTTTTTCTTCTATGTTTTTTACAAATTCTTCATTTACATTTGAGATTAAAAGAACTATTTTTTCACCCTTTTTTTCATCTTCAATTGCCGTTGCTATAAAATCCACAGATGAATCTTCATTTAAATTTATAATTCTTGAAATCTTTTCTTCCACTGCTCCTAAACTTATCATTTCACCGCCAAGTTTAGCAAATCTTGAATATCTATCAACAATAGTTAAAAAACCATCTTCATCTAGTTTTCCCTTATCTCCAGTTATATAATAAGTTCTACCTTTTAACTTTTTTATAACTTGTGAAGTTTTAAGCTCATCATTTAAATAACCTTTCATCACTTGAATACCTGAGATTAAAATCATTCCTTCTTGATTTGTAGCTAACTCTTCAAAAGTCAAAGGATCTACGATTTTTATATTAGTTCCAGGAATTGCCATTCCAACTGTTCCTATTTTATTTCCTACTTGAACAGAAAAATCAGGAGCTAATACATCTGGTAAATTACAAGTGGCAACTGGCGAAGTTTCACTTGTTCCATAACCTTCTAAAATATCTTTTCCAAATTTCTTTTTAAAATCATATCGTACATCTTCTCTTAGTTTTTCAGCTCCTGCAACTGTTAGTCTTAAACTCTCAAACATCAAAGGATGAACTTTTGTATTTTTAGTATAAAGTCTAAAAAATGTAGAAGTTCCAGTCATAATTGTAGCTTTATACTGAGAAATCAATTTTCCAAGTCCCAAACCATCAGTTGGATCAGAATGAGCAACACATTTAATTCCTTCGATTAAAGGTAGAAATGTAGTTACAACTATTCCAAAAGCATGAAATAAAGGTAAAGAACCAACTATAATATCTTCATCATTTGCATTTATAATATTTGCTATTTGCTGAGAATTTCCCAAAATATTATCTCCACTTAACTCAACGCCTTTTGGAGTTCCTTCACTTCCTGATGAAAACAAAATTAAAACCGTATCATCTTTTGATGTTTTACTTAAATGCACAAGTTTTAGTAAAAAACTTGGCATTAGTTTTACACTAAAATATGTAAAAATTCCTTTTGTTCTTGAAATTTTTTCTTTTAAGTCTTCAAGATAAATAACCTCAACAATATCCAAAATTTCTTTTATTTTAATACCTTTATTTTCAAGTCTTTCTATAAACTTTCTTGAAGCAACTATTGTTTTTATTTGAGCATTTGATATTGATGATTTTAAAGAGTTAATTTCACTTGTGTAATTCAAATTTACAATAGTTTTTCCCATCATCAAAATAGAGTAGTTTGTAAAAGCTCCAGCTGCCGTTGAAGGAAGTAATAATCCAATATTTTGTTCTTTCAACTCTTTTTTTAGTAAATCTTTAAATAAAATAGATGCGGTTAAAAATCTATATCCACTTAATTGAAGTCCTGTAGAATCGGCAAATATCATATTTGATGAAACTTCTTTTAATCTATCAAATATTACTTCATTTAAAGGTTTTAAATTTTGAATATGTTCTTGCCACGATTTAGTAGAAAGTTTTATAAGTTCTTGTTTTACACTTATAATATTTGCTTTTTCTTTTTTCATCATTCTTGAAAAAGAGATTGTTACACTATTTGTTCTATTTGATTCTTTAAATTTTTTACTAGCTCTTGAAAACATAGATTCCCAAAGTCCTCTTATGTAAAAAGGAATTACTTTTACATCTGTAGTTGTTAGTTCTAAAATCTTTTCAAAACCTCTTTTGAATTCCCCTAAATGACCATTTCTTGTAATTGCACCTTCAGGAAAAAGAACAACAATATTTCCTTCATCTAATTGTTTTGCAATAGTTTTAATAGTTGTTTTACTTGAACCATTTGAAATAGGAATACATTTAAAAATTTTTAAAATCCAAGTTAAAAACCATTTGTTATAAATTGTTTTATCCATCACAAATCTTACTTCCCTTGGAGTTGCCATTAAAACAACAGCCCAATCTATCCAAGAAATATGATTTCCTAATAATAAAACTCCTCCTGATGAAGGAATATTTTTTACTCCATTTACTTCAAGTTTATATTTAAAACCAACAATTGTTTTTAAAAACAATAAAATCAAAGATTGAGGTAATTTATAAACTGTATAAAATGTTCCAACAAAAGTAATGAATAAAATCAGATATAAAGTATTTAAAGGATCTAAATCATAATATGAAACAGTAGTTGTCATCATTAACATCAAAAACATAGAAAGAGAATGAAACCAATTATTTCCAGCTAAAATAGTTCCTAAAACCTTTTTTTTAGCATTAAATTGAATTAAAGCATTTAAAGGAACTACAAATAATCCTCCAAAAACTCCAAACAATAAAAAACTCATTCCAATTAAAAATGGAGTTTGAACAACTGTTGAAACATAAATCATCAAAGTCATTCCTAAAACAGAAAGAGGAACCGTTCCTATTTCAATATAGTGTTTTGAGATTTTTGAATATATTAAAGAACCAATTGCAATTCCAATTCCAGAAGCTCCAATAACTCCATTTATAACGAAAACATCCGTTATACCCAAATATTGTTTTACAAAAGAGGGAAATACAGCCATTAAACCTTGAGATATTCCCCAAAATACAGATAAACCCATTACAGATAAAAATATAATATCATGTGAAGAGATTGTTTTTATATTTTTTGATAAAAGTTTACCTTGAAGTAAATCATTTTTATTTAAACTCAAAGTTTCATTTTTAGTATAAGTTGTATTTACTCTTCTTAAAAATACAAAAGATACAATCATCTCTAAAAAAGCAACTGGCAAAATATAATATGTCAAAGGTAAAATTGCATCTAAAAGTTCTTCTTTTGTTGAAAGTGCTGCTAAATTATTTGCATTATAAAAATTCTCAAATACAAAAGAAGCACTTGCAATTGAAAATAAAATTGCAATTATTGAAACGGCCTGTAAAGCAGCATTTCCATTTGATAAATTCTTTTTACCATAAATATCAATTATTAATCCAAATTTAGCAGGTGAATAAACAGCACTTTGAATTGCAAGTAAAAACAGTGCGCCCATAGCAAAATAAAAATTTCCACTAAGATATGAAATTACCATTAAAATTGATAATAAAAAAGATGAAACAGCACCATAAATCAAAATATTCTTTTTATTATATTTATCTGATAAATATCCACTAACTGTAAATAAAAGTAAAAAAGGAATAATTATTAAAGCATTTATAATTGAAACCCAAATAACTTGTGTACTTCCATCAAATACTTTAAAAGCTATATTTTGCAAAAAAACTTTGTGAGCCACATCTACTATTACATTACAAAAAACCACAAATAAAAATGCAAGTTTTATTGCAATTAGATTATTTATTTTTCCCATTAATTATCCTATTTTATTTATCAAAGTGCCGTATTATAAAGCTTTATGAGCTTTTAGTCAAGATTATATAATTTTTCTATACATAAAAAATATTTAACTTTATTAAAGCAAATAAAAACTTGTATTAAAAGAATATATATTTCTTTTTGTAACATTTTAAAAGCAAATATTAGTAAGCTATTAATTAGCTATAGACTTACATAAATTAGACATAACTTCTTGATATAGTCAATTAATATAAAAAATTAAAGGATATTTCTTGGAAGAAATAGAAAATAAAAAACAAAACTGGACGAAATATACCGTTAAAAGTTTAGCGTTCTGGGTTATTATTGCAATTATTGCAGGTATTATTTTTGGTATGGTTGATCCAAAATTAGCGGTTCAAGCAAAACCAGGTATTGATTGGTTTATTCAAGGGCTTAAATGGCTAGTTGGACCTATTATCTTTTTAACAATTATTTCAGGTATTGTTGGATTAAAAAGTCTTAAAGAAGTTGGAACAATCGGATTTAAAGCATTTATTTACTTTGAAATCGTAAGTACATTTGCTTTAGCAATTGGTGTTTTATTTGGAAATTGGTTTGCACCAGGAACAGGAATGAATCTTTCTGTTGAATCTTTAGATGCTAAAAGTGTTGAAAAATTCACACATGTAAATCAAGATGTTGGTTCTGTTTGGGCTATTTTAAAAGGAGCAATTCCAACTGATCCTATCACTCCATTTTTAACTGGACAAACTCTTCAAGTTTTAGTAATGGCTTTAACTTTAGCAGTTTTAATTTCTGCTTTTGGTGGAGCATATAAAGAAAAAATTCTAAAACCTATCGAAACTGCTCAAAACTTTTTCTTTAAAATTTTAACAGTTTTAATGTGGTTAAGTCCAATTGCAAGTTTTAGTGCTATGTCATTCTTAATTGGTAAATTTGGTATTATTTCTCTTGTTAATATGGCTAGTTTACTAGGTGTAATGTTCATATCTGTTATTATATTTATTTTTGTGATTCTTGGTCTTATTATGGCAATCTTTAAAATCAATATCTTTAAATTTATTAGATTTATTTACAAAGAAGTATTAATTGTATTTGCTACATCATCAAGTGAGTCAGCATTAGCACCATTAATGAGAAGATTAGAAGCAGCAGGTGTTAGTAGAGGAACAACTGGTTTAGTTATTCCAACAGGATATTCATTCAATCTTGATTGTACAAATATCTATTTATCACTTTCTATTATTTTCCTTTCACAAGCGTTTAATATTCCATTAACTCTTGGTGAGCAATTAAGTATTATCTTAATCTTAATGGTTACATCAAAAGGTGCAGTTGGAGTTACAGGTTCTGGATTTATTGTTCTTGCAGGAACACTATCTGCAATGGGTGGAATCCTTCCAGTTGTTACAGTAGCTGTTTTACTAGGTGTTGATAAATTTATGAGTGAGATGAGAGCAGTTGGTAACCTTTGTGGTAATGCCGTTGCAGCTGTTGTTGTTGGTGCTTGGGACAAGCAAATTGATATGGAAAAATTCAGATACGCACTTGATAATCCAAATAGCGTTGAAGATGTAATCCCTGGTTGATTTATTTTTAAACCAATAAGAAGATATTTCTTCTTATTGGTTCTTTTGTGATAACTTTATAAAATTCTTTTCTATTCTCATATTTTCAAATCCAAACTCTTTTTTTATCCACTCAAATGTTTTTTCCCTAAAAATAAAAACATGGGTTAAATCATTTTTATACCACCACTTTGAAAAATCAATATTATCCCTGTAAATTCCCGTCATTAAATACAAAGTTGCATTTTCTTTTAACAAATATTTCAAAAGCTCAAACTCTTTTTTTGGATTATAAAAATGCTCGATTACTTCACAACAAGCTATATAATCGTATTTTTGTTCTAACAGTTTTTTATCGTCAAAAAAATATGGGTCATATTCAAATATTTTATATTCATTTTGTCTTAAAACTTTGATTATTGGTGAATCTTTTCCGCAACCAAAATCAAGTCCTAAATTATCTTTTTTATACTCTTTTAAAATGCTATTTGTAATAGGAGAAACAAAGTTTTGA
>ERZ650302.1678-NODE-1678-length-12264-cov-5.580146_pt1 | contig 12264 bp, 13 predicted proteins | sample MGYA00376238_ERZ650302 | MGnify/ENA primary metagenome ERZ650302 (study PRJEB26733, sample SAMN07839298) | wastewater metagenome | biome: urban; feature: wastewater treatment plant; material: waste water | place: USA: North Carolina | collected 2016-04-28 ... | reverse complement strand
ACGAATACATCCAGAACAAAAATAAGTAATTTTTGTTCTGAGTTGAAAATGGACAATTGAAAATGTAAAATTAAGGTCGGCGGTGTGCCACCGCTGTCTATTCGAGAAGATAGTTAGATAAAGAGATTGCATCAGATGCCCGAGAAAGGCTCTGATGCAATTTTTGTTATATAAAATGATATGTTGAGAAACAATGTATTGTGTTAGCTCGCACCGATTTTGCAATCGTTGCGATTGGCGAACGAGGTTCGCCGCTACAAATGAATACATAACATTATAATTTGTGCATGCGGTCATAATTTAATGCTCGACAAAATATGTTGCGGTCGTTATTTTTGGGTACAGAACCTCGGCTCTTCTGTTTTGCACAATAAATTAAATTTGTATATAGTCGGATTCTTTCTATTTTAGTATTGATTTTAGTATAAAATAGGTGTATTATGACTTTGGTATGCGGACGGGTGAATTTTTTCAGTGGTCCGCACCTTGTTTTTAAATATTGGTTAAGAGGAAAATTTATGAGGATTATAATTATCAGTTTTACGGTGAAAAAAAACATGTCACAAGCTTATTGAAGAGAAATTTATCTAAAAAAATTAATTATAAGGCATTTCCTTTTTTTCCAAAAGCGGTATTAAAAACTATTTTTCTGCGGGACTTTTGTGGATGTATGTACAGTATTCTTGGTTTTTTTAAATCTAAAAAAAAGGATATTCTTTTTAATGTTAAGAAGGGGAATCTTGTATTAGAGATTTTTATTAAGTCTGATGCTCCTAAACGTCCCGTGATGCCAAATCCTGAGCATACAGGTCTTCGTCACCTTGCGTTTGGGGTTGAGAATGTTGAAAGATGTTTAAGTGAGTTTGATGCTCAGGGAATACGACATGAGAACGTACGAACAGATGATTTTGACGGAAAAAAAATGGCATTTTTCTTTGATCCAGATGGTCTTCCATTAGAAATCCATGAATAATTTCGTCATTACTTGAAGGAATTTGAGCAAGTTCTAATAAAATTTGAACCATTGATTGGAATAAAAGTAGTTAGTAAACAGCTAATTACTTTTTTTGTCAAATAATTTTATGCTTCAATGTAATAAAAACTAACTTTATGTGTAAAGGATACAAAGTATGTCATATATGTCATATATACTGTATAATTTCAAAGATCAGACTTTTGAGAAATAGGGATAAAAACGAATATTGTCAAGTGTTTACGAAAACATAATTCGCTATTAGTATAAAAAATAAGTATCTCACAACAGGTGCTAATATATATTACGTATATTAAAAACTGAAAGAAAAGTCAGAAAATTTTATCAAAAACACTTGCTAGTGAATAAAGATTAGTATATAATCTTAAGCATAACTTAAAAAGTTGATAAAAAGTTCATAGATCGGGGAGATTTTCTTATGAATAAATGGAAAAAACTCGCTACAGCTGGTTTGGCTGTTGCTACACTTTCTGTATTGGCTGCCTGTGGTAATGGAGGTTCAAAATCTTCATCATCAGACACTTCTACAATTAATTGGTATACACCTACTGAAATTCTTACTTTAGATATTTCAAAAAACACAGATCGCTATTCAGCAATGGCAATCGGTAATGCTGGAAGTAACTTGCTTCGTGTAGATGAAAATGGTAAAAACCAACCTGACTTAGCTGAAAAAGTTGAAGTTTCTGAAGATGGTAAAACATTTACAGCTACTCTTCGTGATGGAATTAAATGGTCTGATGGTAGTGACATCACTGCTGAAGATTTCGTTTACACATGGCGTCGTATGGTAGATCCAGCAACTGCTTCTGAGTATGCATATCTTGTATCGGATGCCCATGTATTAAATGCTGATGAAGTTATTGCCGGTGAAAAACCAGTTGAAGAATTGGGTGTTAAAGCGGATGGAAACAAAGTTATCTTTACCTTGTCTACTCCAGCTCCACAATTCGAAAGCTTGTTAACTTTCTCTAACTTTGTTCCACAAAAAGAATCATTTGTTAAGGAAGCTGGCGAAGATTACGGTACATCTTCAGATAAGATGTTGTACTCTGGTCCATTCGTTGTAGAAGATTGGAATGGTACAAGCGGTAGCTTTAAACTCGTGAAAAACGACAATTACTGGGATGCTGCAAACGTGAAAACTGAAACAGTTAACGTTCAAACTGTTAAAAAACCAGATACAGCAGTTCAAATGTATAAACAAGGTGAATTAGACTTTGCAAACATTTCTCAAACATCTGCAATCTATAATGCTAATAAAAACAATGAAGATGTCATCGAGATTGCTGAAGCTCGTGCAGACTACTTGGTATACAACGAAACTGGTAGTGTAGAAGCTTTGACAAACGAAAAAATCCGTGAAGCTTTGAACCTTGCAACTGACCGTGAAGGACTTGTAAAAGCCGCAGCGGATACAGGAACAAACCCTGCAACTGCTTTTGTACCAAAAGGCCTTGCAACTCTAACTGATGGTACTGATTTAAATGAATTTGTGTCTCAACCTTATACATTTGATAAAGAAGAAGCTGCGAAATTGTTCAAAGAAGGTTTGGCAGAGTTGGGGGTTGATAGCCTAACATTGACAATTACAGCAGATTCAGATAACCCAATCAAGAAAGCAGCAACTGACTACATCAAAGAACTTTGGGAAACAACTCTTCCAGGCTTAACTGTTGAAGAAAAATTTGTAACCTTTAAACAACGTTTGGAAGATACAAAAAATCAAAACTTTGAAGTTGCATTCGTAAGCTGGGGCGGTGACTATCCAGAGGGTTCAACATTCTACGGTTTGTTCCAATCTGGTTCAGCTTATAACTACGGTAAAGTAAATAGCCCTGAGTTTGACGCTGCTTATGAAAAAGCTTTGACAACTGATGCTTTGGACAAAGATGCAGGGGCTGCAGACTACAAAGCAGCAGAACAAGCTCTTTACGAGGGTTCACACTACAACCCACTTTACAACTTGTCTAACAAAGGATTGCAAAACCCTAACATCAAAGGTCTAGCTCGTAATTCAACAGGTCTTGATGTGGACTTCACATATGCTTACAAAACTAAATAAGTTGTACGAATGATGAACAAATTTGCAAGGATTGGAATGCCAATTCTTGCTTTTGATTTGAGGAATAATATGACTAAATATCTATTGAAAAGGATCGCCATTCTTTTGGCGACATTGTGGGTTGTTATTACCCTCTCCTTCTTTTTGATGCAAATAATGCCAGGTACTCCCTATAACAGTCCAAGACTTACTGATGAAATGATTGAAATAATGAATAAGCAGTATGGTTTGGACAAACCCTTGTGGCAGCAATATCTAAAATATTTAACAGATATTCTGCATGGCGATTTTGGTACTAGTTACCAATCTGCTAACCAATCTGTTACAAAATTGATTACACAACGTCTAGGTGTTTCCATTCATCTTGGTTTCCAAGCATTAGTTGTTGGGATTAGTGGAGGCCTCTTAATTGGTGCAGTTTCTGCTCGAAATAAAAACAATAAAATTGACGGGTTTCTGAGTGTTGTATCAACCTTAGGTATTTCTGTGCCTGCATTTATCATTGGTTTGTTGTTGCTTGACTATCTTGGTTTTAAGTGGGCATTGTTACCACTTTCTGGTTGGGGAACTTTTGGACAAACCATCTTGCCAACTTTCGCCCTTGCAATCCCAGTTTTTGCACAGGTTACACGTTTCTTCAGAAGTGAAATGATTGAAACCTTGAACACCGACTATATTCAGTTGGCGCGTGCAAAGGGTATGACAAATCGTCAAGTAACCAATCATCATGCCTATCGTAACTCAATGATTCCTGTATTGACATTGGTTGGCCCTATGGCGGCTAATATTTTGACAGGTTCAGCCTTGATTGAACAAATCTTCTCTATTCCTGGTATTGGACAACAATTCGTAACATCCATTCCAACGAAAGACTATCCAGTGATTATGGGAACTACAATTGTCTATGCGATGATGTTAATGGTGGCTATCTTAATCACTGATATTGTCATTAGTATTGTGGACCCTCGTGTCCGATTGGGATAAGGAGTGAATAATGACAGAACAAAGAAAAACATTTACTTTGGTTGGCGCTGGTAGCTCGGACTCCCAGGAAAAAATTGAAAAACCAGCCTTGTCGTTTATGCAAGATGCATGGCGAAGACTTAAGAAAAATAAACTTGCCGTTATTTCATTGTGGTTTATTGGGCTGTTACTTGTATTTGCAATTGGTTCAACTTTTGTTGTTTCAACAAAATCAGCGAATAAGTTTAACAGTGAGCAAGTTGAAGTTTACCGTAATTTACCCCCTAAGATAAGTGATAATCTTCCATTTTGGAATGGTTCCATCGTCTATTCGGGGAATACTGAGGCAAATGATGCATATGCTGATCAAAGTGTTCCTGAGGAGACTAAGTTCGTTTTAGGTACAGATAATCTGGGTCGTAGTATTGCAAAGAGGGTAACGGTCGGTATCCGAATTTCTCTTCTAATTGCAGTGATTGCTACCTTGATTGACTTGATTATTGGTGTGACGTATGGTTTGATATCCGGATTTTCAGGTGGTAAAGTAGATACCATCATGCAACGTATTATTGAGGTCATTTCTTCTATTCCAAACTTAGTTATCGTTACGATGCTTGGTTTGTTATTGGGAAACGGTGTAACATCCATTATTATTTCAATTGCTATCGTTGGTTGGACATCTATGGCTCGTCAGGTGCGAAACCTAACCCTGTCCTACAAGGAGCGAGATTTTGTACTTGCTTCACGTGCGTTAGGTGAAAGTAACTTAAAAATTGCATTTAAACACGTGTTACCAAACATTTCAGGAATCATCATCGTTCAAATTATGATGACTGTTCCAAGTGCTATTATGTATGAGTCTGTCTTGTCAGCCATCAACTTAGGTGTTAAACCACCAACTGCATCACTTGGCTCATTAATTACAGACGCTCAAGAAAACTTACAATATTATCCTTATCAAGTAATGATTCCTGCGGCTGCTTTAGTACTGATTTCGCTTGCGTTTATCTTATTGGGTGATGGCTTACGCGATGCATTTGATCCGAAATCAAGCGCTGATTAGGAATGGAGGATGTGATGAATAAAGAAACGATTTTACAGGTTGAAAACTTAAATGTTACCTTTCATACCTATGCAGGTGAAGTCAAGGCGATTCGTGATGTCAGTTTTACTTTAAATAAAGGAGAGACTCTGGCTATTGTTGGAGAGTCAGGTTCAGGTAAATCAGTAACAACACGTACGCTAATGGGCTTAAATGCAAAAAATGCACATTTGTCAGGTAAGATTCATTTTAAAGATAAAGACTTGAGCGGGTTGTCAGAGAGTGAGTGGGTAAAAGTTCGTGGAAATGAAATTGCCATGATTTTCCAAGATCCAATGACAAGTTTGGATCCAACAATGACCATTGGAATGCAAATTGCTGAGCCAATTATGTTGCACGAAAAAGTATCGAAATCTGAGGCTTTGAAACGTGCTTTGGAGCTCATGAAGAAGGTTGGTATTCCAAATGCTGAAGAGCACATTAAAGATTATCCACATCAGTGGTCAGGTGGGATGCGTCAACGTGCAGTCATTGCGATTGCACTTGCAGCGAATCCAGAAATTCTAATTGCGGATGAACCAACAACTGCCTTAGACGTGACGATTCAAGCGCAAATTTTAAATTTGATGAAAGAAATACAGTCTCAAACACAGTCTTCTATTATCTTTATTACCCATGATTTGGGTGTGGTAGCTGGTATGGCAGACCGTGTAGCAGTTATGTATGCAGGGAAGATAGTGGAAGTTGGAACGGTTGAGGAAGTATTTTATAATCCGCAACATCCTTACACATGGGGGTTATTAAACTCTATGCCGACAACAGAGACTGCTTCTGGAAGTTTGGAATCCATTCCTGGAACTCCCCCAGATTTGTTGAACCCTCCTGTTGGAGATGCTTTTGCAGCCAGAAATGCATATGCTCTCGATATTGATTTTGAAGAGCAACCGCCAATGTTCCAAATTTCAGATAGCCATTATGCAGCAACATGGTTGTTAGATGAGCGAGCTCCTGAAATTACACCACCGTTAGCAATCTTGAAACGTTGGGAAAAATGGAATAGTAAGAAGGAGAAACAATGAGCGAAAGTAGAAGAAAACTCGTTGAACTAAAAAATGTTTCATTGACTTTTAATGCAGGTAAGAAAAACGAAGTTAAAGCCATTGACAATGTTTCCTTTGACATTTATGAAGGAGAGGTCTTTGGTCTCGTTGGTGAATCTGGGTCAGGAAAGACAACAGTTGGCCGTACCATTCTAAAGTTGTATGACTATAATGCTGGTGATATTCTCTTCGATGGCCAGTCTATTTCAAAGCTTTCTGGAAAAGATTTGAAAGAATTTCGAAAAGATGCACAAATGATTTTCCAAGATCCTCAAGCTAGTTTGAATGGTCGTATGAAAATCAGAGATATTGTTGCAGAAGGTTTGGACATTCACGGCTTGACTCCTTCAAAAGAAGAACGGGATGAGCGTGTTCAACATTTATTGGATTTAGTCGGTTTAAATAAGGATCATTTAACGCGTTATCCGCATGAGTTTTCAGGTGGACAACGACAACGGATTGGTATTGCACGTGCCTTAGCAGTTCGTCCAAAATTCATTATCGCTGACGAACCGATCTCAGCTTTAGATGTATCCATTCAAGCACAAGTTGTTAATTTGATGCAAAAATTGCAGAGAGAACAAGGTCTAACCTACCTCTTTGTTGCACACGATTTGTCAATGGTTAAGTACATCTCTGACCGTATTGGTGTTATGCACTGGGGTAAAATGTTGGAAATTGGAACGTCGGATGCTGTTTACAATGATCCAATTCATCCGTACACGAAGAGTTTGCTTTCTGCTATCCCTGAACCGGATCCAGAATTTGAAAAAGGTCGTGTCCATATGGAATACGATCCAAGTGCTGAATTAGATGGTCAAGAACGTCAGATGCATGAGATTACGCCTGGTCACTTTGTATTGGCTACAGAAGAAGAGGCTGCGGCATACCGCGCTGAACGAAACAAATAAGAAATAAAAAACCTGAAAATTTCAGGTTTTTTTTTATGTGATAAGTTTCGAACTTAGTTTTTTAAAGTTAGGACAGCAATCACCAAGGCCAAATACATCAGGAATGTCAAGATAAAGCCAGCTCTCCAAAATACTTTGAAAAATCGTTTGTAGTTAAACTGTCTTTTTTGAAGCAAGAAGAAGAGACAAAGACCGATGGCAAGTGCTGACAGTGAGAAGGTCAGATGAGGGATTAAGCTACTATAGTAAGCCTTGTCAGAAATAAGATAAAACTCAAAGGCAAATAATGGAAAGGCAATATCCGCAAAATTCCATCCTCTTTTTTGTAATTTAAAAAAATTGACAACTATAATGGAAAGTGCCAAAGTCAGAAATAGAAATAATATTGCCGCAACCTTTAAAAAAATCATTGATTCAAACATAAGTCTATTCTATAAAAAATGTGAACAAAAGTAAACCTAAAGCTTGCATTTCTTTGAAAATCATGTATAATGAGAAGGTATGTGTAAAACACATATTTGTGGGAGGTAAAAATCTGTAATTACCGCCAAAACCACAATAGGAGGATTTTATATCATGGCTAAAAAAGTCGAAAAACTCGTAAAACTTCAAATTCCTGCAGGTAAAGCTACTCCAGCTCCACCAGTCGGACCAGCACTTGGTCAAGCAGGTATCAATATCATGGGATTCACTAAAGAGTTCAACGCTCGTACAGCTGACCAAGCTGGTATGATCATCCCAGTTGTTATCTCTGTGTATGAAGATAAATCATTCACTTTCATCACTAAAACACCACCAGCTGCTGTTCTTTTGAAAAAAGCTGCAGGTGTTGAAAAAGGTTCAGGTACACCAAACAAAACTAAAGTTGCAACAGTTACTCGTGCACAAGTACAAGAAATTGCTGAAACTAAAATGCCTGACTTGAACGCTGCATCTGTAGAAGCTGCAATGCGTATGATCGAAGGTACTGCTCGTTCTATGGGATTCACTGTTACTGACTAAGTAGCACCCTAGTTTATCTGATTACAAGGAGACATATAATATGGCTAAAAAAAGCAAAAACTTGCGTGCTGCTCTTGAGAAAATCGACAGCACAAAACTGTACAGTGTAGAAGAAGCTGTTGCTCTTGCAAAAGAAACTAACTTCGCTAAATTTGATGCGTCTGTTGAAGTTGCTTACAACTTGAACATCGACGTTCGTAAAGCTGATCAACAAATCCGTGGTGCAATGGTATTGCCAAATGGTACTGGTAAAACTTCACGTGTTCTTGTTTTCGCACGTGGTGCAAAAGCAGAAGAAGCAAAAGCTGCTGGTGCAGACTTTGTTGGTGAAGATGACCTTGTTGCTAAAATCAACGGTGGTTGGTTGGACTTCGACGTTGTAATCGCAACTCCAGATATGATGGCTGTTGTTGGACGTCTTGGTCGCGTACTTGGTCCACGTAACTTGATGCCAAACCCTAAAACTGGTACAGTAACAATGGATGTTGCTAAAGCAGTTGAAGAGTCTAAAGGTGGTAAAATCACTTACCGTGCTGACAAAGCAGGTATCGTACAAGCTCTTATCGGTAAAGTATCATTTGACGCTGACAAACTCGTTGAAAACTTCAAAGCATTCCACGACGTAATGGCTAAAGCTAAACCAGCTACAGCTAAAGGTACTTACATGACTTCAGTAACAATCACAACAACACAAGGTGTTGGTATCAAAGTTGATCCTAACTCACTTTAATCAATAAGAAGATTGTCTTAGGGCAATCTTTTTTTCTTGAGATTTTCTTGACAAGCAATTGATTTCGATTTATACTATATTCAATTTACATAAAGGAGTCATCCAATGAAAATAGCGGAAAAAAATGAGTTTTATAACTACCTTTCTGCGGCCTACAACCTTCCGCAGGAAGCATTTTCAGAAGCCCTGCGTGAAAAAATATTGGAGGTGGCAGGTCAGCTGGACAAGGAGGAAAATCTCTATATACTGGCTGGACACTTAAGTCGCTTTATCAATGCAGAGCTAACAGCTCTCACTTGTCGAGCACCTAAGGAATTGGTTCAGTTAGCTCGCTATCTTCAAGAACTTCAAAATCACTATCGTTATGCAAGCATTATTCCAGGTAAGATAGAATAGGGGAAAACATGACAGAATATATAAAACCACTCGTATGGAAGTGGGAAGATAAAAATGACAACCGATCTGGCAATCGCCCCACAGCAGGTAGTCGCTTTGAACAAAAACTACCAAAAGGAGAAAAACCTTTCCAAGTTTATTCACTGGGAACGCCAAATGGTATTAAAGTAGCTATCATGTTGGAAGAACTGAGGGAATTTGGTGTTTCGCATGCAGATTATGACCTGTTTCTCATTAATATCGGTCAAGGAGACCAATTCGGCTCCGATTTTGTTGCTATCAACCCCAATTCCAAAATTCCAGCCATGGTAGATTATTCTGAAAAAGAACCCGTTCGCGTCTTTGAATCAGCAAATATTCTTCTCTATTTAGCAGAAAAATTTGATGTTCTCTTACCGAAAGAATGGGCTGAACGGACTGAAGTCCTTAACTGGCTCTTCTGGCAAACTGGCGCAGCTCCATTTGTTGGTGGAGGGTTTGGACATTTCTTCCATTATGCTCCGACCGCGCAAGAATATCCGATTAATCGCTATACAATGGAGACCAAGCGTCAGCTGGATCTGTTAGATCAGTTATTAGCGACTAGAGAATATGTGGCAGGTAACACTTATACTATTGCTGATATCGCTATTTGGTCTTGGTATGGTCGCTTGGTGCAAGGAGAACTATATCCAGGTTCAGCAGAATTTTTAGATGTTGCTTCTTATACGCATCTAAAAGACTGGGTAGAGAAGATTGCTCAGCGTCCTGCTGTACAACGAGGGTTGACAGTGAAGTATCAGTCCATTGATCATTAAACCACTCACCCCACCCATTGGGTGGGTTTTTCTTTTACTTTGGTATCATAAAAGTTTATAATGAGAGGGTTAGACTCACTTGAATTTTAAAGAAAAGCAGTGGCTAATGTGGATTTTTGAGAGAATAAAATTGATACTTATATGGAAAGATTAGTGAATATGTCTGAAAAAGTTGAAATACAGCAGTCAAAAGAACAGGCTACAATGGCTAAAGGGTTAGCTTGGTTGACTGCAGGTAATATTCTAAGTCGCTTACTGGGGGTAGCTTATGTAATTCCTTGGTATATTTGGCTAGGAGAATACCGAGCAGAAGCAAATGCTCTTTTTAGTATGGGTTATCAAATTTATGCAAATTTTTTATTGATTTCAACAGTAGGTTTACCTGTAGCGATTGCTAAGCAAGTTGCAAAATACAATGTTCTTGGTAAGGAAGATGTTTCTCTCTATCTGGTAAGAGAGTTCTTCAAAATTATGCTGATCTTTGGGGCGGTATTTGCTGGGATCATGTATATCAGTTCACCGTGGTTAGCAGAAGCATCTGGCTCAAGGGAAAAATTGATTCCGGTCATGTATAGTCTCGTACCGCCCTTATTTATTTTCCCGGCTATGAGCATTCTTCGTGGTTTTTTCCAAGGTCGTCATGATATGAAGCCCTATGCGATTAGTCAGCTCGCAGAACAGTTGGTCCGTGTTATTTGGATTTTAGCAGCGACCTTTATTATCATGAAATTAGGCAATGGGAATTACCTTGATGCGGTTGTCCAATCTACTTTTGCTGCCTTTGTTGGTATGATTGCCAGTGTTGCAGTATTAGTCTATGCTTTATGGAAACAAGGTTACTTAGGAAGATTGATTCATGCGAAAAAGCAGAAAATATCTATCCATACTGGTCAGTTAATCAGAGAAACTGTAAAGGATGCTATTCCGATTATTATTTTAGGTTTAACCATTCAATTGTTGCAATTTATTGATCAGGTTACCTTTATTAATGTGATGGAGCGGATTACAACCTATTCCAATTCAGAATTATTGGAACTGTATTCTTATTTGGCCGCAAATCCGAACAAAATTACTATGATGATTATTGGTATTTCCCAGAGTTTAGGCAGCGTGGCCATTCCTTTGATAACTGAAAAATTTGTTCAAAAGGATTTGAAAGCCGCTTCGCATTTAGTTGCTGATAACTTACAACTTCTTTTCATTTTTACAATCCCAGCTATTGTTGGTACTGTTCTATTAGCTCGTCCTTTGTATACGGTGTTCTATGGTCCATCAGAAGAAATTGCTATTACCTTGTTTATTTGGAATCTTTTGATGATTCTTCCTTTGGGCTTGTATTCAGTCATTAGCGTTGTTATTCAATCAATCTTTGAAAACAGACATGGAATTTATTATTTCTTGATTGGTATGCTAGTGAAAATTGTTTTACAAGTACCAATGATGTATCTTTTCAAAGTTTATGGCAGCTTTATTTCAACAATTTTTGGTTTAGGTATTATGCTGTATCTCTTTTATAAACGAATTGATAAGATACTAGATATTGATGAACAATTAGTAGTGAAGGATATTGTGACAATTAGTTGGATTTCCGCGGTGATGGGCTTGATTGTCTGGGTTATCGAGTTCCTTCTAGATATCGTTCTTCCAGCAAATGGATATGTTTCTAGCTTTATCCATTTAGTGATTGCTGGTGGTGCTGGTATTATTGTTTTCGGTCTACTGACATTAAAGACGCGTCAGTTAGACCACCTAATCGGTGGTAGAGCACAACTTTTACGTAGAAAGTTACGGCTGGGATAGGGTCTTCGAGAGGGTTAATCTGGCTGGTATTGCGGGATCATTGTACAGTAAAGATAGGCTAGTACGTAATAAAAGAAAAGAAAATTCATGATGGATTTTCTTTTTTCTTGGAGATTTCAGTATAAAAAAAATTGAATTTATGGTAGAATAGTAGGGATAAAAAAGAGGAGTAAGAGAATGAAACCTAAATACGAACGCATTCTAATAAAACTGTCTGGAGAGGCTTTGGCCGGTGAACGTGGTATCGGCATTGACTTGAAAACCGTTCAAGAAATGGCAAAGGAAATCCAGGAAGTTGCAGAATCAGGTATTCAAATTGCCCTTGTAATTGGTGGCGGTAACTTATGGCGTGGAGAACCTGCTGCTGAGGCGGGCATGGATCGAGTTCAGGCTGACTATACTGGTATGCTTGGAACTGTTATGAACGCCCTTGTAATGGCGGATTCCCTTAAACAACTTGGTGT
>ERZ650302.1677-NODE-1677-length-12265-cov-9.262490_pt1 | contig 12265 bp, 13 predicted proteins | sample MGYA00376238_ERZ650302 | MGnify/ENA primary metagenome ERZ650302 (study PRJEB26733, sample SAMN07839298) | wastewater metagenome | biome: urban; feature: wastewater treatment plant; material: waste water | place: USA: North Carolina | collected 2016-04-28 ... | reverse complement strand
CTTTGACCATAGGCCCTTGGTTCGTTCGGAATCATGCCAAATCGAAAATTTGATCTATCCCCGTTGAGCTCACCTACTGATGGTACGAGGTTATGGAGATCCGAAACCATTTTAGAAAACTCAGGATCATTCTTTTCGCAGTTCCGACGTCCACCGTTTTGCCAGCATTGGCGTTGATGGCCAATTTCCCAGGCTGAGACAACGTGCTCCCACTCTAACCGTTCTCCTCGTTTCGGTTGCTTCCTTGGTTCATATCCGCAAGATGCAGCATCAATCGCACCATCATTGTTATAGCTACATCCACAGTAAAACGTACTCTGGTTGTCTTGGTAAATTTCTCGGGCAAATCGTTTTGCCTGGCTGAACGAAGTTGGGTGTTCTGCAAATGCAGGGATAGCGAACAGCGCTATTAAGAAGGTAACGAGAAAATTAGTTCTATTCATGTAAATTGGCCAAAAATGACAGTTAAATTCATTTTAATGATTTTGATAGAAAATACAGCAAGATGAAGAGCCCCTTCGAGAGGGGCTGGTTGATGGGAGCCTAGTTGGCTAGTTGGCGGGGGTATCTGTTTCCTCTTCAGTGATATCGTCATCGGTTGAAGGCACCGCTTGTTCAACTTCTGCTTCTTTACCCTTAGCTTGGGCTGATTTTCGTGCTCGAATTTCGATATCAATAATGCGTCGAGCCAGTTTGATGATGCGCTGTTGCCATGCGTAGTTACCATCAACACGTTGCTTGTTGCTAAGCACGCTAGATAACCAGAGTGTGTCCATTGAGATCATCAACGCATCGAGTTTGCGAACTAAGCCGACAAACTGGCCAACCTGAGGCGAGCTTATTTTGGCGTTGAAGGTAATCGGGTCGGTGTAGTCAGGTACTTCATCGATACCGTTGGACTCCATCAATTTGTCCAAACGAGCTTGTTCGTTGTCTACCGCCTTAGCGCAATCCTCGATCAACTGGCTAATGATCTGTTCCACTTCATCAATTTCGTTCTCATCGCCAATGATGCGCAGGATGACATCGATTCCGTAAAGCGCACTGACCGTCCGTCTAAAAACACGGTCAACGACACGTTGCGCCTGTAAGCTGTTAATTGTGAATGATTGTTCAAAGATGGGTTTTGAGTAATTGGGTTTTGCTTGGGCCATAAGTTTGCTCCTGATATGACAATAATCAGTCCCTAGACTAATCCTCTGTGAGGTAATGGCCTTTCAGCTAGGTGGAAGAATTGAGCATCTTTCTAACTATCCTGTCTGGATAAGACGGTTACACTGACTATCAAATATTGCTGATCTGTTTCAGTGATATCTGCGCCTGAGAGCATGAGCTCAAAGGAAGCCCGCCGCTGAGTTTTCTCAGTGGTACTAAGAGGTAGCTAGCCTCCTTAAACAAATAGCCTGCATGTTTTTACATGCTCAACCATGCGTTCCTTACGGTTCGCCTTTTCACCACCCAACTGGGGGAGTTTTCCCCAGTTGGGGGTGACTCCTTCAAAACCAAATTATGGAGTCACCAATGGAATATATCTTCGGATTTATTATCCAAATCGCAGGCATTATGTTGCTTGCAAAACTGAGCTGGTCGCTTTTGCGATTGCTTGCTCGTCAAAGCGTGCGCCCGTTTCGATTTGTACTTACTCAAATCAAGCGATTGCTCACACCAACACCAAAACGTCGTCCAATGGCAGTGCCTAAAGCTCCTGGTATGCCCCGTTTGACATCTGCGTTTTACAAAGAGCCACATCAGTACGACATGGCTTTACTCGAAATACCAACCTATCTGCGTCGTCAGTCTTCTTTGCCCAGCCGGGTAGAAGCGACTGTGTGCACAGAGTTCAACTAAGACGAGGAGAACATCATGAAAAACCAAGTAACACTCATAGGCTACGTTGGCTCTGAGCCAGAGACGCGAGCCTATCCATCAGGTGATTTGGTGACCAGCATTTCGCTGGCCACTTCTGAGAAATGGCGCGACCGTCAATCCAATGAGCTCAAAGAGCATACGGAATGGCATCGGGTCGTTTTTCGAGATCGTGGTGGATTTAAGTTAGGGCTAAGAGCAAAAGATTTGATCCAAAAAGGAGCGAAGCTTTTTGTTCAAGGGCCTCAGCGCACGCGCTCATGGGAGAAAGATGGCATTAAGCATCGATTGACCGAAGTGGACGCGGACGAGTTTCTGCTTCTTGATAGTGTGAACAAAGCATCTGAGCCATCACCGGCGGATGATGCAGGCTCCCAAACTAATTGGGCACAAACTTATCCTGAACCAGATTTTTAACCGAGCAAAAACGCTTTAACCCAGCCGGGAGTACTTTCCCGTCAGGGTCAGACTCCCACTTTGATTGTCGGAGTCCACAATGGAAAAACCAAAGCTAATCCAACGCTTTGCTGAGCGCTTTAGTGTCGATCCAAACAAGTTGTTCGATACCCTAAAAGCAACAGCATTCAAGCAACGTGACGGTAGTGCACCGACCAATGAGCAGATGATGGCGCTCTTGGTGGTTGCAGATCAGTACGGCTTGAACCCTTTCACCAAAGAGATTTTTGCGTTCCCTGATAAACAAGCTGGAATTATTCCAGTGGTAGGTGTCGATGGATGGTCTCGCATCATCAATCAACACGACCAGTTTGATGGCATGGAGTTTAAGACTTCAGAAAACAAAGTCTCACTGGATGGCGCGAAAGAATGCCCGGAATGGATGGAATGCATCATCTATCGGCGCGACCGTTCGCACCCAGTCAAAATCACTGAGTATCTGGATGAAGTCTATCGACCGCCTTTTGAAGGTAACGGCAAAAATGGCCCTTACCGTGTAGATGGTCCATGGCAGACGCACACTAAGCGAATGCTAAGACATAAATCCATGATCCAGTGTTCCCGCATTGCGTTTGGCTTTGTGGGAATTTTCGATCAAGACGAAGCGGAGCGAATTATCGAAGGCCAAGCAACACACGTTGTTGAGCCATCGGTGATTTCACCCGAGCAAGTTGATGATCGAACCCGAGGGCTTGTTTACAAGCTTATCGAGCGGGCGGAAGCTTCAAACGCTTGGAATAGTGCATTGGAATATGCCAATGAACATTTTCAAGGTGTTGAGCTGACGTTTGCGAAACAAGAAATATTTAATGCACAGCAACAAGCAGCCAAAGCGCTCACACAGCCTTTAGCTTCTTAGCGCCACGCATTCATTTTACTAACCCTGGCGGGATTATTCTCCCGTCAGGGGGAAGGTCTCGTCTTTTTTTGGAGATCTTCCATGACTAAATCAGCCTCACTTTTTCGCTTGGTATTGGTTGTTGCCCTTGTCTTAGGTTCGATTCAAGCCGGTAAAGCGGCAATTGATTCGGTTCAAGCAAGTGTTGTTCAGCACCAAACAGCGTTAGCACAAGCTGCAAAGTAACCACTTAACCCTGAAGGGGAGTTCTCTCCTTCAGGGGGAGTCTCCCTTCAAAGGAGGCAATATGAAGGTTATCGACCTATCACAACGTACTCCTGCATGGCACCAGTGGCGCATTGCAGGGGTTACGGCATCTGAAGCCCCAATTATTATGGGGCGTTCACCCTACAAAACACCTTGGCGATTATGGGCAGAAAAAACCGGATTCGTATTACCGGAAGACCTGTCGAATAATCCAAATGTGCTTCGCGGTATACGGTTGGAGCCTCAAGCAAGGCGAGCATTTGAGAATGCGCATAATGACTTTCTTCTGCCGTTATGTGCAGAAGCCGATCATAACGCAATCTTTCGAGCCAGCTTTGATGGCATCAACGATGCGGGCGAACCCGTTGAACTGAAATGTCCTTGCCAGTCAGTTTTTGAGGATGTGCAAGCTCACAGAGAACAAAGCGAGGCGTACCAGTTGTATTGGGTGCAGGTACAGCATCAAATACTGGTCGCCAATAGCACGCGTGGTTGGTTGGTTTTCTATTTTGAGGATCAACTGATTGAGTTTGAAATACAACGAGACGCGGCGTTCTTAACTGAATTGCAAGAAACGGCGCTTCAGTTTTGGGAGTTAGTACAGACCAAAAAAGAACCGTCAAAATGCCCTGAACAAGATTGTTTTGTTCCCAAGGGTGAAGCCCAATACCGCTGGACATCGCTGTCTCGGCAGTATTGCTCAGCACATGCCGAAGTGGTCCGACTGGAAAATCACATCAAATCTTTGAAAGAAGAAATGCGAGACGCTCAGTCGAAATTGGTCGCTATGATGGGTAACTACGCTCATGCCGACTATGCTGGGGTCAAACTCAGCCGCTACATGATGGCGGGCACGGTGGACTATAAGCAATTGGCCACCGATAAGTTAGGCGAGCTGGATGAACAGGTTTTAGCCGCTTACCGAAAAGCGCCACAAGAGCGGTTGCGCATCAGCACCAATAAGCCAGATCAGCCCGTTGAAACACCAATCAAAATCAGCCTTGAGCAAGAGAACTTGGTTCTGCCAGGTGACTCGCCGAGCTCATTTTATTTTTAACGTTCACTTGGAGCCGATTTCGGCTCCTTTCTCATGCGCTTACATCGAGTGCATCAGAAAGCAGTTTCACTCGTAGCCAATGCTGGGTACGAATGATAGAGCGAGCTGAACTCTTACATACACAGCCATACCACAATCAACACACCACCCGACGGGGACTTCATTCCCTGTTGGGGCATGGGGCCTCGTCAAAACTGATGAGGTTTACCATGACTGAACAATCCCCATTTTTGGTTCAAGTGAATCAAGCGTTTAATGTCCCGGCTCCTGATGCTTTCGTTCTGGAAGGATTTAGTGCCGACACTACCCATCCAAACATTCCCGTTCGCAAGGACGAGTATGTTTTTAGAAAAGAAGACTTACGTGACGTATTGGCGTTCTTGTCTAACCCAGACGGTGACGGTTTGTATATTACAGGCCCCACTGGATGCGGTAAGACCTCGCTAATTTGCCAAGTTGCTTCTCGATTGAATTGGCCTGTTCAGCAAATTACTGCGCATGGTCGATTGGAGTTGTCCGATCTTATCGGTCACCACACGCTGGTTAATGGCAACATGACCTTTGTGTATGGACCGCTGGCACTGGCTGTAAAGCATGGCCATTTGCTGATCATTAATGAAATGGATCTTGCTGAGCCTGCTGAACTGGCTGGGCTCAATGACATTTTGGAAGGTGCCCCGTTGGTCATCGCACAAAATGGCGGAGAGATCATCATGCCACATACCAAGTTTCGTTTTATCGCAACCGGCAACAGTGCGGGCAGCGGTGACCAAACGGGCTTGTATCAAGGCGTGCTTCAACAGAATTTGGCTTTTCTTGATCGCTTTAGAATCATCGAAGCGACCTATGCAGAGCCATCTGTAGAGGAAGCCATTCTGGAGAACGTTGCGCCGGGCTTGCCAGAAGTCTTTCGCCAAAAAATGGTGAAGGTGGCTGGTGACATTCGTCGTCTTTTTATTGGGGGCGCGGATGGCGGTGCAGAGCTTAGTATCACCATGTCCACTCGGACCTTGGTGCGCTGGGCAAAGTTAACACTTGCTTTTAAAGGCGCTCCTAACGCAGTGGAGTATGCACTGGTTCGGTCTTTGACGGCTCGTGCTGAGTTGGAGCAACGAGAAGCCATTCACCGTATTGCCGCTGATGTCTTCGGTGACCACTGGGAGGATTGATGATGGAAAAGTGCTTTGCTCTTTACCGTTACAGTCATTCTGATGGGACAGCCAAAGAATGGGCCATTTACGTTGGATCAGATAACCAGGAGATTGAAGTTCGGTTTGGAAAAGCCGGTCAATTGTCGCAGCAGCGATTGATTGACTCGACTGATCCTAACGCAGAAGCAGACCGACGAATCAATGAGAAAATCAACAAGGGTTATCGATTGGTTGGACAAGTCGGCATTGATCATCAAGGGCGGCCATTTGAACTCTCAAATGCGCTAGATAGTGTCGCTTGCGCCAATAACGTCAGTTGGGAGTTTCGTACTCGCAAGGACGTCAATGGCCAAATATCGCTGGCGCAAAAAGCGTTGTTCGATATGGCAAAGCTGCTTGAAGCCTATGGCTTGGCTGTTATTGATGATAACCAGGTCAGGATTGGAGAATGGTCATTAGGGTTTTGCAAAAGCGGATTACCTAGTACCAATCAAATCAGCATGGTGTCAGGTGAAGGCGCTGGCATTGTTAACACTGATGATGGCCCGTGGCCATTGTTGCTGTTACTGGCCTTTAAGCGTCAATTACCAGCATTGTGTTCGCTCACAGTAGCGAGTCCTGAAGGGATAGAAGTATCCGACCAACTGAAGTTGGAAAAAGATGTATTGCGGTTGCTAGGCAGTGATTTAGAGCGGGTTCGCCCGATAGCTGAAGCACTGGACTTAATGCCTGCGAAAATCGATCTCAACCAATCGTCGCCTGATTCGCAAAATTACTATTTCTGATAGTGATGTTGCCATTAGCGCGTCAACTACTACCACCCAAACGGGGGCCATTGCTCCTGTTGGGAGTGGTGCGTCCCCATCTCGCATGAGGATGCACTATGAGTATTCAAACCCTCGACAAACTTTTGATTTGTCACATCGACTGTTCCATCTGGAGCGGTAGAAAAAAACTAAGGCCTGAAGATTTCAGACTAGCCAATGGCAGCCAACTTCCACCGAAGGATGTTGCCAGCTTAGGGAGTAAAAAAATTTGCGACCCAGAGGCATTGGCGAACTTTGAAAGGCTTAAGAAAGAAGCGCAGCGCTTGTGTGAGCAAGTCGGTGTGCGGTTCTTAGGTGGCTATGCCGTCCCTGAAGACCGAATTGATCAGATTGTTCCAGAGCTTGACCGGATCGGTCAGGAGTTTGCGCAGTGCAAGCAGTTGTTCTTGGACAACTATGATCAGGTGACGTTTGACTGGGTTGCAAAACACCCGGAATTTGCAGATGCAATCCGGCGTGCGCTGTCACCCATCGAAGACGTGGAACAACGGCTTCAGTTCGATTATGCCATTTATCGAATGCAACCGGCTGAACAAGCTGGTGGCTTAGATGACAAGGTCAATGGCATGGGACACACCCTCTTTAGGGAGGTGGCTCGTGATGCCAATGAACTGTTTGAGCGTTCCGTTGCAGGTAAGAATCAAATCAGTCAGCGTGCCCTTAATCCTCTCAAACGGTTAAGAGACAAGTTGGATGGTTTGGAGATATGGTCATTTCTGGTGTATGGAGGGATAGAGGAGGTGGCGTATCCTGCTGATTGATTCCTGCAAGAATCTCAATCAACAGAGGTGATACGCCATGACCAATTCTACCCTCAGGGCTCTGCCACAACCAGAGGTCAAGTCAACAGACCCGCTCACCGACCTGTTGCGTGCAGGAGCCAGAGACCTGATTGCCCAAGCTGTGGAGGCTGAGCTCCAGACTCTGCTAGAGCGCCATGCTCAGCGCAAGCTCCCTGATGGCCGCCAAGCTATCGTGCGCAACGGATTTTTGCCTGAACGAACCATCCAGACCGGGATCGGCGATGTCGAGATCAAGGTGCCCAAGGTGCGCGACAGAAGCGGCTCTGGTATCTGCTTTAACAGCTCGCTGCTACCGCCCTACCTCAAGCGCTCGGGCAGCATAGAAGAGCTGCTGCCCTGGCTGTACCTCAGGGGAATTTCCACTGGGGATTATCAGGAGGCGCTGGGCGCATTGCTCGGTGAGCAGGCCAAGGGGTTGTCGGCCAACACCATCAGCCGACTGAAACAGCACTGGGGGGATGAGCATCGGGAGTGGAGCCAGCGGGACCTGAGCCTGAAGCGGTATGTGTATTTTTGGGCTGACGGGATATACAGCAACGTGCGCATGGGTGACCGGCTCTGCCTGCTGGTGATCATCGGCGTAACGGAGCATGGCCATAAGGAGCTAGTGGCTGTCGAGGATGGCCTGAGGGAGTCGGAAGCCAGCTGGACAGAGCTACTGATGGGGCTGCGGGCCAGAGGGCTGGACAAGGGCCCCAAGCTTGCCGTAGGTGATGGTGCCCTGGGTTTTTGGCAAGCGCTGGCCAAGTGCTACCCGGACACGGTCCATCAACGATGCTGGGTGCACAAGACAGCAAACGTGCTTGCTGCGTTGCCCAAATCAGTGCATCCCAAGGTCAAGGATGCGTTGCATGAAATCTGGATGGCCGAGACAAGGGATGATGCTCACACGGCGTTTGACCGCATCCTGGTGCGCTTTGAAGCGAAGTACCCGAAGGCGATGGCGAAGCTGACCAAAGACCGGGATGAGCTGCTGGCGTTCTATGATTTTCCGGCGGAGCACTGGGTACATATTCGGACGACGAACCCGATAGAGTCAACGTTTTCGACGGTCAGGTTACGAAGCAAGAGAGCGCGGAACTGTGGGTCGCGAGAGACCACGCTGGCGATGGTTTACAAGCTGCTTGAAGTGGCGAAGAAGAAGTGGAAGCGGCTCAAGGGATTTGCGCTGCTGACGTTGGTAGTGAACAACGTGAAATTCAAGGACGGAGTACAGGTGCTGGATGAGTCAGACAGGAATGCCGCCTGACCTACTCCATACACCACATTTGACAATAGCTCCCTTCTTATCCAACTCAGCAAGTTGCTTGTCAGCGACGGTAGCTCATTCAGACTGTAATAGTTCCTCCATCCCGTCAGGTAGACTTTGAGTTCACCGATGACCTGTTCCAGACTGCGCCCTCTGCTTCGCCCGGTTATCTCCCTGAGACGCGCTCTTGCCCGTCTCATCGATTCCGGGGCGATGCTAAGCCGCACTCTCTCTTTCCAGAGAGTGATGCTGTAGCCTAGGAACTTACGTTCGCCCGGTGGTGACACCGCGCTCTTGCGCTCGTTGACCTTCAGCTTCAGCTTCTTTTCCAGCCACTGGGTGATGCTTTCCTTCACGCGTTTACCGGCTCTTTCACTTCTGACGTAGATGTTGCAGTCATCTGCGTAGCGAACGTGCCTAAGACCTCGCTTCTCAAGCTCCCGGTCCAGATCATCCAGCAACACATTCGACAGCAGCGGCGATAGCGGTCCTCCCTGCGGGGTGCCTTCTGTCTGCGGGCTAACCAGCCCTGCCTCCATGACTCCTGCATTCAAGAATGTCCGAATTAGCTTCAACACACGCTTATCCGTTATCCGCTTCGCCACCCGGTTCATCAGTACATCGTGGTTTACCCGATCAAAGAACTTTTCGAGGTCGATATCCACCACCCAGTGGCGACCTTCTTCCACGTATGTCTTTGCTCGCTTTACCGCCTGATGCGCTGACCTGCCGGGGCGGAACCCATAGCTGTTATCACTGAAAGTCGGCTCCCACTGGTTTTGCAGCACCTGCATCGTTGCTTGCTGAATAAACCTGTCCGTTACCGTCGGGATCCCCAATTGCCGGGTTCCCCCTCCTGGCTTCGATATGTTCACCCTGCGCACAGGTTGCGGTTTGTACCTGCCTTCCAGTAGGCTAAGCCGCAGTTCCGGCCACTGACGTTTCAGGTGTTCGGGAAGTTCGCTCACGCTCATTTCATCCACACCCGGTGCGCCTTTGTTGGCTTTTACCCTCTTCAGTGCTTGTTTCAGATTTTCCGGGTTGAGAATAGCCTCCATGAGGCTATCCCCCGACGACGGGCTTTCTCGCTCCGGCTGTGTCCGAAGGGTTTCAGCCCCTGACGAGATCGGCGTTGGGGCTTCACCCTTTTCGTTCCCGTCGGGGTCGCGTTGCGTTTTCTGCTGCATGACCTTTCCAAACCTCCGGTGGTACTCACCGCTCATAACTGTTCGGGCCTTCGGGTTTCCCCTACTATGCCCTCTGCTGACTTCTGCATAGCGATCAGCGCACCTCACGGTGAACTCAGTCCCGAATTCAGGACGCTATGCAGACCTCCCGGGGTAAGTCCGACCGCCTTCACCACACACCTGCCTGATTTACTCACACGACCCTTGATGGTTATGGCCTTCGCGATCATATGCTCGCTCTGCCGATCGGATGAGCCTTGTATCAGGTTTCTGTTCGTCAGGTCATGGCTTTGCTCCACGCTTCCTTCAGACCCCACCTCACGATGACACCCTTGCGCTTCACTAGTCCTTCGCCACCATCAGGCTGGACAGGGGACTTTCACCCCCAAGCTGTCGGGCATGCCCGGCACACATAAAATAGCCGCTACGAGAGCGGCAATGATCATGGTTCATGCGTGAAGCTTGGCTATGTTATGTCTTTTATGGCCTCAATGAGCTTTCCTGTGTTAATGCTCTTTCGCATATGGATCAGTCCACGCATCAACTTTGCCGCTGTCAGCTTCTTCTTGGTTAGTCCCTGTAGCTCTTCAACCCACAGGTTCAATTCTGCCCGTTCATCCGGGGTCAGCCTGATCGGGGTCGGCGATGTGCCGGTGGTTACGTTACGCCGGCTGCCGACCGTGGTTATTCTATCCGGTCGTTGACTTTCCTTCCGTCTTGCTAGAGCGGAACTGCCTTCAAGTTTTGACATTTGTATTACCTTTGTAATTCATTAATCTTGCTTAAGACTTCCGTAGCAAGCTCTTTGTAGTCCATTGTTGCAAGTGCTCCGGGGCGGTAATATCTGAGTGGCACACTTGTTACGCTGGCCTGCCCAATGGATTCCTCCCGTCGAATGCAGGAATTAAGCACCCCGCCTTTGCCGTTCGTTCCGACCCGATCCCGAAGCCCTTTCAGTTGCTCATCTAGGAACTCGTTAATCAGCTTATTTTGTTTGGCCCGTTCGTTCCTGAACGCAAAATAGGGGACGTTTTCGGTTTCCTTCACTTCTTCCAGGGCATCCAGTAGGTCAGCTAAACCGTTGAGGCTAAATGACCCGCCATCTACCGGGATCAAGAACATGTCGGCAGCCATCATTGCGTTGGTACTGGTCAGGCTGAGATTGGGGGGGCAGTCCAGCAGGATTATGTCGAATTGACCATCTAGCTTGTCCAGGTGGCGCATGAGGATCCGCTCGCGGTGTATCTGTGTAAGGCTTTGCTCGATGACTCTTGATAGGCGGATATCTGCCGGCACCAGGTAAAGATTAGGAATGGGCTCTTTATTGGCCTCTCCCTGGATAATTGTGGCCTGGATATCAACCCGCTTGGGCTTGTCGAACAGGTCGGCAACCGTCATGTTGAATTCATACTGTCCACCGGATAGGACTGTACTGAGGTTTCCCTGCGGGTCCAAATCGAACGCAAGCACTCGCTTCCCCAGTTCTGCAATACGAGCCGCCAGATTTATCACTGTGGTGGTTTTACCGCATCCCCCTTTCTGGTTTATCACTGCAATCGTTGTAGTCATTACCTTATCTCATTAGTTGAATAGGCTTTTTGTGTAGTTCAAATGTAATACATTATGGGTGGGTTTCAACTCTTTAGTGTAGTTCAAATGTAATACATTAATGAATATTAAGCATGCATGTTTGTATTGCATATGAAATACAAACATGCGCGATCAGATGAAAGTCTATCGCCTGTTGTTGGCAAGGGGAGGGGGGGGGAGAGGCAGGGCGAGAGCGTGAACATATTGTTAAATTGATGTCAGTTCAGCTAACCCAGCATCCAGTACCTTTTCCAGATATGGGCTGCTCATGCCCGCAAATTGCTGCTTCTTCCGCAAGCTTGCCTTACGGCTGGTTTCGGCTCGCAGCATGTTTTGCGCCATGTGTCGTGCACAGGCCAATATTTGAGGAGCATCACCTCGATATATCTGGCAGGCATCCTCATTCATCACGACATCCAGAACCCAGTGCAGGCTATTTTCAATTGCCCAGTGCCCTCGTACCGCTGAGGCAAACTGCTCTGGTGTCAGTTCAGCCGAGCTGATGTAGTAGCGATACTCCATCGAAAATTTTTCCATATTTTCAATTCGATAGGATATTGCGACACCTACACTCTTCAGCGCTTTCCACTCTGGAAATTGCTCTGATAGTGCCCCGGCTGGTAACACATGGTACTCGCGGCCATCAATGCGACCGTGCCCTTTCTCGACACTGAGCGTTTCTTCACTCAGTGGCTTCTTGGTCGACTCGCCCAGAGCTGCGCGTACTGCATTATGCAGTGTGGGCTGGTTACCTTTTACCGCCAGCAAGTAGTCGCCACCGCCCTTGATTATGGTTGAGGCTATCTCAGTCTGGCAGCCCATGGCATCGATGGATACCAGGCAGCCTTTTATATCGAGGAGTGCCAGTAATTCAGGAATGGCGGTGATTTCGTTAGATTTCGCATCTGTTTTGACTTGCCCGAGCACCAGACGATTCTCAGCGGCAAAGGCACTGACCATATGAATGGTAGACT
>ERZ650302.1675-NODE-1675-length-12266-cov-5.179920_pt1 | contig 12266 bp, 10 predicted proteins | sample MGYA00376238_ERZ650302 | MGnify/ENA primary metagenome ERZ650302 (study PRJEB26733, sample SAMN07839298) | wastewater metagenome | biome: urban; feature: wastewater treatment plant; material: waste water | place: USA: North Carolina | collected 2016-04-28 ... | reverse complement strand
GTAAAACTTCAACATTTTTTGATACAGTCATAATATTTTCCCATAGATTATTAGTAAGCGACAGTATTCGCTGAATACACTTTAATGTCTTGCAGTATAACCATATACCGCAAAATATAACAGTAATAATGACTCCCAGAGCAGTTCTGCAGATACAGCTGCTTCAGATAGCGATATCGTTGATATGAACAGTTCAGCTTCAGATGACACAGACGCAGAGACATACGACGAATCCTATGATACTGATAATTCGGACGCCGAATAAATAGAGCCTTCATTCATCCAAAATCACATCAATACTTCAAAAGAGCTGAAAAATCCAGTTAAGGACTTCTCAGCTCTTTTTTATATTTTTACTATGCTTTTATCAGGCAGATAAAAGCATCCTCTTCGCTACTTGCTCATAACCAGATAATTGATTGATATAATTATTTGGGTGACATTATATGATAATCATAGCATCTCCAAAAGAGAAAAATCTGTACTTTTCCTGCACTGCAGTCTCATAGGCATGCATGATATTCTCCTTGCCTGCCAGCGCAGACACCAACATCACAAGTGTGGATTCCGGCAGGTGGAAGTTTGTGATCAGGGCATCGATCATTTTGAAATGATAGCCCGGATAGATAAAGATTTCTGTCCATCCGCTTCCGGATTTCAGAATTCCATCTTCTCCTGTTGCAGATTCCAGTGTTCTGCAGCTTGTGGTTCCTACTGCTATTACACGTTTACCTGCCTTCTTTGTGTCATTGATCAGCTTTGCCTGATCCTCCTCTACTATGTAGAATTCGGAATGCATATGGTGGCTTTCCACGTCATCTACTTTGACAGGGCGGAAAGTTCCGAGACCTACATGAAGAGTCACATGAGCGATATTGACGCCTTTTTCCTTTACTTTTTCAAGAAGCTCTTTAGTAAAGTGCAATCCTGCTGTCGGTGCTGCTGCGGAGCCTTCGTTCTTTGCATAAACTGTCTGATAACGGTTCTTATCTTTCAGTTTATGTGTAATATAAGGCGGCAGAGGCATTTCGCCAAGCTGATCCAGGATTTCTTCAAAGATTCCTTCATAATGGAACTGGATCAGACGGTTTCCCTCGTCCACCACATCAATGATCTCACCTTTTAAAATACCATTTCCAAATGTGATCTTAGCACCCGGGCGTGCCTTCTTTCCGGGTTTTACCAGACACTCCCAGATATCATTCTCTCTTCGCTTCAGAAGCAGGATCTCGATCAGTGCTCCTGTCTCTTCTTTATGTCCGTATAACCGGGCAGGGATTACCTTTGTATCGTTGATGACCAGGCAGTCTCCCTCTTCCATATAATCCAGAACATCTGTGAAATGGCGATGCTCAATGCTGCCATCTTTTAAAGACAGATGCATCAGTCTGGATGAACTTCTGTCCTCCAGAGGATCCTGAGCGATCAGTTCCTGAGGAAGGTCATAATAAAAATCTGATGTTTTCATTTTATCTGCTCCTCTTCTTCCTTCCACTGTTTCCTTAACTGGCGCACATAGTTCCATTCTTTGTTTGTCAGATCAGCTTTCTTAAGAAGATCCGGGCGTCTTTTTGCCGTGCGGTAAATTGACTGCTCTCTGCGCCACTTTTCTATGTTTGCATGATGACCGGACATAAGAACCTCCGGTACCTTTTTGCCATGCCACTCTTCCGGACGGCTGTACTGCGGATACTCCAGAAGGTTTCCTGCAAAGGATTCTGTCTCACCGGACTCCTGATTGTTCAGTACACCCGGAACCATTCTTGAAATGGAATCCATCATGACCATTGCAGGAAGTTCGCCGCCTGTAAGCACGTAATCTCCGATAGATACGTAATCTGTGACGATTTCCTCCAGAACACGCTCATCAATTCCCTCATAGTGTCCACAAAGGAATACCAGATCCTCTTCCTGCGCCATTTCTCTGGCCATAGCCTGGTTAAATACCTGCCCCTGAGGAGTCAGATATACAACTCTTGGCTTTTTTGCCGTACGGTTTGCAATCGCCTCATAAGCAAGGTAAACCGGTTCTGCCTGCATCAGCATTCCGGCACCGCCGCCATAGGTATAATCATCCACTTTCTGGTGCTTATTGAATGCATAATCACGAATGTTCACTGCCTCCAGTGTGAGGAGACCTTTTGTGATCGCACGTCCGGTAATGCTGGTATTCATGCCATTTTCAATCATCTCCGGAAACAGGGTTAAAACATGAAAATTCATTTATATTAATCCTTTCATCAGATGAATGGTCATTACATTCTTCTCCACATCCACATCAAGGATACATTCCCTGATAGCAGGGAGCAGAATTTCTTCGCCTTTGGCATCCTCTACTACATAGACATCATTAGCGCCTGTTTCCATTACATCTTTCAGAGTTCCAAATTTGCTTCCGTCTTCGAGAACTACATCCATACCGATCAGGTCTGCAATGTAATATTCATCTTCTTCCAGCTCCTGCGCTTCTTCTCTCGGGATCCAGAGTTCTCTTTTTTTATACATCTCTATATCATTAATATTATCAATTCCCCTGAATTTCAGGATTACAAGGTTCTTGAAATACTTAACATTCTCTATTTCAAGCTTTCTTTTCTCTCTGCCTGTGTCAAGCAGAACATATTCCAGATCCAGAAATCTGTCTGCATCTGTGGTAGGATATACTTTTACTTCCCCGCGTATTCCGTGTGTCGTAGTGATCACACCAACTTTTAATAAATCTTCCATCTGCTGACTCCTATAATTTTCATATCATACGTCATTTGCATTCTGCTTTTATGCCTGCTCACAGCGAATGCTGATCCATATTCCAAATCCGCTTAAACCCAAATCAGGAGCCATGGGATGTTCCACAGCTCCTGACCCTTATTTTCATTGCAGAATATCTACAATCACTTTTTTGCTGCTTTTTGAAGAAGCTGCTTTTACCACAGTTCGGATCGCTTTCGCAATTCTTCCCTGCCGTCCGATAACCTTGCCCATGTCAGCAGGTCCGACTTTCAGTTCAACGATGATCGCGTCTTCCTTTTCTGTCTCAGTAACAACTACTTCATCCGGATTTTCAACAAGAGATTTTGCAATTACTTCCACTAATTCTTTCATTACATACCTCCCTGACCCGTCCCCTACGGACGCTGCAGAAATACCTTATCCTGGTATATCTGAATTATTTTTCAATTCCGGCATCTTTGAGGATTTTTGCTACAACATCTGTAGGCTGAGCTCCTGCTGCAAGCCATTTTTTAGCTGCTTCTTCATCAACTGTTACAGCGCTTGGCTCAAGGTTTGGATCGTATGTTCCGATTTCTTCGATACATCTTCCATCACGTTTGCAACGGGAATCTGCAACTACGATTCTATAAAAAGGTGCTTTCTTCTGTCCCATTCTTCTTAATCTGATTTTAACTGCCATTGTTTCTTTTCCTCCATTAAATAAAATATATTGTTTTCTTATGTTATATTACTGTTCAGCTATGAAACAGTAACTTTTATGTCAAAGCGTTATCCGCTTCGCTAACTTCTCAATTACAGTCCGAACGGAAGTTTAAATCCACCGCCACGCTTACCGGCTTTTCCGCCCATAAGACCAGGCATCTGTTTCATCATCTTCTTGCTCTGCTCAAACTGTTTCACCAGACGGTTTACTTCAGAGACATCTACTCCTGCACCTCTGGCAATACGGTTCTTTCTGGAAATGTTCAGGATTGACGGATTACTTCTCTCCTGAGGTGTCATGGAAAGGATAATTGACTTGGTTCTGTCCATGGCTTTCTCATCGATCATTCCCTCAATATCCTTCATCTTACCGCCCATACCTGGAAGCATATTCAGGATACTGCCGATACCGCCCATCTTGTTCATCTGTTCCATACTGGTAAGGTAATCGTTGAAGTCAAAGTCCATTTTCTTTAACTTCTTCTGCATGTCCTGCGCCTGTTCTTTATCGATGGAAGCTTCTGCTTTCTCGATCAGGCTCATGACATCACCCATACCAAGGATTCTGGAAGCCATACGTTCCGGATAGAACTGCTCCAGATCAGAAAGTTTCTCGCCCATACCTACATACAGAATAGGCTTACCGGTTACTGCCTTGATAGAAAGGGCTGCACCGCCTCGGGTATCACCATCCATCTTGGTAAGAATGACACCGTCGATTCCTACTTTATCAGCAAATGTGCTTGCCACATTTACCGCATCCTGTCCGGTCATCGCATCTACAATGAGGATGGTTGCATCTACCTGAATGTTCGCCTTGATATCTGCAAGTTCCTGCATCATATCTTCATCAACATGAAGACGACCGGCTGTATCGATAAGTACGACATTCTGCTGATTTGCCTTCGCATGCTCTATGGCTGCTTTCGCAATATCCACAGGCTTCTGCTTATCTCCCATGGAAAATACTTCCACGCCCTGTTTCTCGCCGTTGACCTGCAGCTGTGTGATAGCCGCCGGACGGTAAACATCGCAGGCTACTAAAAGAGGTTTCTTACCTTTGGATTTCAGCTTACCTGCAAGCTTCGCAACTGTGGTGGTCTTACCTGCACCCTGCAGACCTGCCATCATGAACACTGTGATCTCATTTCCCGGGCGAAGAGGCAGATCTGTTGTCTCACTTCCCATTAATTTCACAAGTTCATCATTAACAATCTTGATCACCATCTGACCCGGATTCAGACCGCTCATAACGTCCTGTCCGATTGCCTGCTCCTGTACAGATTTAGTAAACTGCTTCACAACCTTAAAGTTTACGTCTGCCTCTAACAGAGCCATCTTTACTTCCTTAAGGGCAAGCTTAACGTCCTCCTCTGTCAGGCGGCCCTTGCTTCGCAACTTCTTAAATACATTCTGCAGTTTATCTGTCAAGCTTTCAAATGCCATATGTTATAACTCCTCTAAAATCTCATTGGAAATATTTACAATTTCATCGGAATGATATTCCCGGGCAAGTACACGGATCTGCTTTACCTGCGCCCGTATATTCAGGAATTTCTCTACAAGATGAAGCTTCTGTTCATACTCTTCAAGGGTCTTGTTGCATCTCTTGATCATATCATGCACACCCTGTCTGCTGATGCCCAGATCCTCTGCGACTTCACTCAGCGAGTAATCCTCCAGCACCACGCTCTCATAAACCTGCTGCTGTCTCTCTGTCAGAAGTTCTCCATAAAAATCATATAAATAACCTTGCTCTACAAACTTCTCCATCTGTAATCACCTTGACTATATTAACCTATTTCCAATGTGCTGTCAAGCATTTTCTCTTGACAGCACAAATTTATTTTTTCCGATACACTTCTTAAAAATCTCGGCAAAAAAGCCCCGGCATCCATATACTGAACACCAGGGCTCCCATTTCATTTATTTACATGGCAGATGCTACTCTGAGACAATCACAGACTTGGACGGATCACCTTTGGTCTGCATCCTGCATCTTCGAGAGCTTTAACAATCTCATTCTTATGATCTGTGCCAAAAGCCTCCAATGTGATCTTAAGTTCCACTGCCGCATTTCTGTTCGTGCTTACAAACTGGTTATGATCCAGCTTGATAACATTGCCCTGCGCCCTGGCGATCACGCTTGCCACACGTACCAGTTCACCCGGCTTATCCGGAATGAGCACAGATACTGTGAAGATTCTGTCTCTCTGGATCAGACCATGCTGAACAACAGAAGACATGGTAATAACATCCATGTTTCCACCGCTTAAGATAGAAACAATCTTCTTTCCCTTCACATCCAGATGACGAAGCGCTGCCACTGTCAGAAGACCGGAATTCTCTACGATCATCTTATGGTTCTCAACCATGTCAAGGAAAGCAACAATCAGTTCATCATCCTCGATAGTGATGATATCGTCCAGATTCTTCTGGATATACGGGAAGATTTTCTTTCCGGGTGTCTGTACGGCAGTACCGTCAGCAATCGTATTTACGTGCGGAAGAGTCACAACCTCACCCTTCTTCAGAGAAGCTTTCATGCAGGCAGCCCCTGCCGGTTCCACACCGATGACTTTGATATGTGGATTTAACAGCTTCGCAAGTGTGGAAACACCTGTTGCAAGTCCGCCTCCACCGATCGGAACCAGAATATAATCAACAAGCGGAAGCTCCTGAACGATCTCCATTGCAATGGTACCCTGTCCTGTGGCAACTGCCGGATCATCGAAAGGATGGATAAAGGTATATCCCTCTTTCTCAGCAAGTTCCAGTGCATGTGCACATGCCTCATCATATACATCACCATGCAGGATAACCTCTGCACCGTAACTCTTTGTTCTCTCAACCTTGATCAGCGGAGTTGTGGTAGGCATAACGATCACTGCCTTCACACCATATTTATGCGCAGCATAGGCAACACCCTGTGCATGATTTCCGGCGGATGCTGTGATCAGACCTTTATTTCTCTCTTCATCGGAAAGAGTGCTGATCTTATAATAGGCACCACGAACCTTATATGCACCTGTACGCTGCATATTCTCCGGTTTTAAATAAACCTTATTTCCTGTAAGTTCACTGAAATAGCTGCTCTTGATCAGCTTTGTTTCCTGTGTGACCTGTTTTACGATCTCTGATGCCTGTTCAAAACTCTCTAAAGTAAGCATTGTTTTTTCCTCCATTTTGTCCTAAATGTACTCCCGGAATCTTTTTGTACTTGATTTGACTCCGAAAGTACATCCTAATCTTAAGCGTCCGGGTTTTCTTTATGGTCTACATCAAACAACGCATTTACAAATGCATCTGCATCGAATTTCTGAAGATCGTCAATACTTTCTCCTACGCCAATGTACTTCACCGGAATATCCAGTTCAGACTGGATGGCAACTGCAATACCTCCCTTGGCAGTTCCGTCCAGCTTGGTAAGGATAATACCGCTGACATTTGCGACCTCCGCAAATTGTCTCGCCTGTGCAAGGGCATTCTGTCCGGTGGTACCATCCAGCACTACCAGTGTCTCCAGATATGCATCCGGATACTCCCTCTCCAGGATCCTGTAAATCTTGCGGAGTTCTTCCATAAGGTTCTTTTTATTATGAAGACGTCCTGCTGTATCGCAGAGAAGTACGTCTGCATTTCTTGCTTTGGCTGCAGCCACCGCATCATAGATAACAGATGCAGGATCTGCTCCCGCCTGTCCGCCGATGATCTCCACACCTGCACGGTTCGCCCACTCAGTAAGCTGCTCTCCTGCTGCTGCGCGGAAAGTATCGGCTGCTGCAAGGATAACCTTCTTGCCCTGGTCTTTTAATTTTCCTGCAAGCTTTCCTACTGAAGTGGTTTTTCCGACACCATTGACACCGATCACCAAGACTACGGATTTGCGGTTCTCAAATTCATACTCTGTGCTGTCCACACGCATCTGATCCTTGATCTCATTGATCAGAAGCTGTTTACATTCCATCGGTTCCTTAATATGACGTTCGGAAACCTCTTTCTTTAAATTCTCAATAATAGAAGTGGTCGCATTGATCCCGATATCACCCATGATCAGAATCTCTTCCAGCTCTTCATAAAAATCTTCATCAATACTGGAAAAACCACTGAAAATACTGTCAAATCCGGCTACGATATTGTCTCTGGTCTTTGCCAGTCCACTGACTAATCGTTTAAAAAAACCTTTCTTTTCTTCTGCCATGTGAAACTCCTCCTGTTACTGGGTAAGCTGATTCTCCACCAGATCGACGGAAACCAGTGTGGATACCCCTTTTTCCTGCATGGTAATACCATAAAGCCGGTCTGCGGCGTTCATAGTTCCACGTCTATGGGTTATTATAATAAATTGTGTGTTTTTCGTCAACTTCTGTAAATATCCGGCAAATCGCCCAACATTGGAATCGTCCAGCGCTGCCTCGATCTCATCCAGCAGACAGAACGGTGACGGCTTCAGATTCTGGATCGCGAAAAGAAGTGCGATAGCTGTCAGAGCTTTTTCCCCGCCGGAAAGCTGCATCATATTCTGCAGTTTCTTTCCCGGCGGCTGGGAAATGATCTTAATTCCTGCCTCCAGGATATCTGCCTCTTCATCCAGCTCCAGAGTTCCTTTTCCGCCTCCGAACAATTCCTTAAATGCCTTGTCAAATTCCTTCTGGATCTCGCCGAATTTCTCAGAAAACTGTTTCCGCATTCCCTCATCCAGCTCCTGAATGATCTGTTCCAGAGTTTTCTCCGCTGTGACCAGATCCTCATACTGGCCGGACAGAAAGGTGTGTCTTTCCAGAAGTTCCTTATAATCCTCAATAGCATTTACATTTACAGGTCCCAGCTTTCTGATATCATCTTTAATCTGAGCTGCCTGTCGCTTCATCTGCGAAAGATCAGTAAGTTCCTCTTTTCTGTAGGAAACGGCATTATTGGGGGTGATCTCATACTCGGACCACATATAGGCAATCCGCTCTTCCCTGTTCTCCTCCAGCTTGTCCATCTGTCCCTGCAGACGGTAACATTCCTTATCCAGAAGTCCGATCTGACCGGACAGATAATCTCTTTTCTCAAAAAAATCTTTATGCTGAGAAGTTCTGCTCTCTTTCTCCTTCTGCAGATTTTTCAGCTGCATCTGTGCCTGTTCTTCATGAAGGACAGACTCTTCCGACTCTTTTTTCAGCTGAGTAATCATCTCCTGCTTCTTTTCCATCTCTTCACTGCTGTGAGCAAGAGACTGATAAATATCCTCTTTCTCAGTCATAAAAGCTGTGATTTCTGCTTTCAGACGGCTCAGGTTTTCCTGGTCAAATTTCTCTTTCTGTTCAAGAGCGGATGACTGAAGACGGATTTCTTCTAACTCCCGGGTGATTTTCTTCTCTTCTTCTTTCCATTCATCCAGTTCTGACTGCTTTGCCTCAATAAAACTCTCCAGTTCTTTCTCATCCTGCTTTGAATTCTCCAGTTCCCTGGCAATCCGGTCATGATCCTGCCGGATTTCCATGACCTGGCGTTTGATCTCTGCCTGATCTCTGTTGATCTGCGCATATCCGCTTCGGATCTCCTCAGCTTTCTTTTCCTGCTGTTTGATATTCATTCTGGCAGTATTCTGTTCTATATATTTCTGACGGAGTTTTTCCTGAAATCCTGCAATGGCATCACGAAGCCTGTTTCTCTGATTTTTATTTTCCTCAACAGCATTCTGCATTTCGGTCAGATTCTGCTTCAGCTGATTTACTTTTGTTTCCAGTTCCTCTATTTCACGCCGTCTTCCAAGCAGATTGCTGTTGTTTCTGAAGGCACCGCCGGTCATGGAACCTCCCGGGCTTAAGGATTCACCCTCTGTTGTGACCATTCTCAGACTGTGTCTGTATTTTTTTCCTATTGCAATGGCATGATCAATGTTATCAACTACCAGCACTCTTCCAAGAAGGAATTTCGTGATCTGCTGATACTGAGAAGCTACGGACACCAGTTCGCTGGCAATCCCCACAACGCCCGGCTCTTTCAGTGCTTCTTTCGGTGTAAACTCACCTCTGGGACTTATGCTGCTCATGGGAAGAAAGGTCGCACGTCCATAACGATTCTTTTTCAGAAATTCGATCATGGTTTTGGCAGTCTGCTCATTATCTGTAACAATATTCTGAATGCTCCCACCAAGAGCTGTCTCGATAGCGATCTCATAATCTTTGTTTACCTGGATCAGATCTGCGACAACACCCTGGATTCCCGGAACACGTTCTTTTTGTTCCATAACTCTCCGGATACTGTTTCCGTATCCATCATAGCGCTCCGCGATATTTCTGAGAGAATCCAGCCGGGATGCCTCTCTGTGATAGGCTGTCTGTTCTGCTTCCAGCTTTGTGTTCTGTTCCTTCAGCTTTTCCTGAATCTTCATCACACTCAGATTCAGATGTTCACATTCCTCATTGGCATTTTCAATCTGGGATGTAATCTCATCATACTGTTTCCGGGCTGTAGTCAGAATGGTCTGCTGCTCTTCCTCTTCACTCTTCAGTCTGAGAATACGCTGGCTGATCTCTGCCTTACGGATTTCTGCCTGTTCCATCATTGCATCAAATCTCTGGGCTTTACCCTTGACATTGGCGCGGCTGTTCAGAATTTCAATGATCTCATTTTTGCCATTCTCCACTTCGAGAGTACAGGCTTCCATATTCTCCTGCGCTGTCCTTAATTTCTCTTCTTCCTCAGAAAGTTTCTTACGGACAGCCTTTAGCTGTACATAAATATCCGTTTTTTCTTCTTCAAGTTTCTTCTTTGAATCTGTTCTTACTGAAAGTTCAGCCTCAATAGTCTGGATACGTCCCTTATAATGCTCTTCATTCTGTGCCCCTGCCAGTATCTGCTCATTTAATACATTGATCTGGCCTTCCAGCTGTTGTTTACGGATTGCCTGCTCCTGACCGGAAATGCGAAGTGCATCCATTTTGGAATTTAAATCTTCCAGCTCCTGTTCCAGACGTTCATATTCCACCTTGGTCCGGTCATAGGAACTCTGGGTATCCTTCAGCTGATTCTGCGCAATTATGTTCTTCTCTTCCAGTTCCTTGAGTTCTTTGGCTGCAGCAGCATACTCCATCAGGAACATATTCACATCCAGTTCCTTAAGAGTCTCTCTTTTGGAAAGATAAACTCTTGCTGTCTCTGACTGTTTCTCCAGTGGTTCCAGCTGTCTGGTAAGCTCCGAGAGGATATCTGTCACTCTGACCAGGTTCTGGCGTTCTTCCTCCAGTTTTTTGATCGTGGTATTCTTTCTTCTCTTAAATTTAACAATACCTGCTGCCTCATCAAAAAGCTCTCTTCTCTCTTCCGGTTTACCGCTTAGGATCCTGTCGATCTGTCCCTGTCCGATAATGGAATATCCTTCTTTACCGATACCTGTATCATAAAACATCTCATTGATATCTTTCAGTCTGCAGGCACTTCCGTTGATCTTATATTCACTCTCTCCTGAACGGTAAAGCCTTCTGGTAACCGTAACCTCGTTAAAATCAACCGGAAGCTTATGGTCTGAATTATCCAGTGTGATCGCCACCGATGCATAACCCAGGGGTTTTCTTGTCTCTGTACCGGAGAAAATAACATCCTGCATATTTCCTCCTCGCAGAGACCTGGCACTCTGTTCACCCAGCACCCATCTCACCGCATCACCGACATTGCTCTTTCCACTTCCGTTCGGACCTACAATACCGGTGATCCCGTTATGAAATTCAAAATTGATCTTCTGGGCGAAAGACTTAAATCCCTGTACCTCTATATTCTTTAAATACATAATTCTCCTGTTTATTTTCTGAGTACACGAATCGCCTGGTATGCTGCGGCCTGTTCTGCTGCTTTCTTTGTATGACCGCTTCCCTGTCCCATCACTTTTCCGTTTACTCTTGCCTCCACAGTAAAGTTTTTGTTATGATCCGGGCCTTCTTCTTTTGTCAGAATATATTCCACCGGCTGTGTTCCGTTTTCCTGCACGATTTCCTGCAGGATGGTCTTGCTATCATAAAAGAGCTGTTTGTGTTCAATATCTGTCAGAATATATTTATGAATAAACTCTTTTGCATTAGCAAAACCACCATCCAAATAAATTGCCCCGATCACAGCTTCAAGCGCATCAGACAAAATAGATTTGCGGCCTCTTCCTCCGGTCTGGTCCTCTCCTTTTCCGAGTAAAAGATACTCTCCTAAAGCAATATCCTTGGTACAGAGTGCCAGTGTCGGCTCACAGACAATGCTTGCACGAAGTTTTGTCAGTTCTCCTTCCGGCTTGTCCGGATACTCTTTGTACAAAAATTCACTGGAGATAATCTCAAGCACGGCATCGCCCAAAAACTCCAGTCTCTCATTGTCCGAATGTTTCTTTAAGTGCTTCTCATTGGCAAATGAACTATGCGTCAGTGCCTGACGAAGCAGTTTTTCATCATGAAAGTGATATCCGATCACTTCCTGAAATTTTTTAATATCTGTCACTTCTTTCCCCTTTCTGAAATAAAGGAGTCCGCCACCGGACTCCTTTCGTATCTGTGTTTAGTTTTCATTCATTGCAGCTTTGATCTGTTCTACCGCATCCCCTACTGTAACAATCTTTTCTGCCTGCTCGTTTGGAATCTCGATATCAAATTCTTCCTCAAGTCCCATAATGATCTGGAATACATCCAGGGAATCCGCTCCCAGATCATCGATGAATGTGGTATCCATCGTAATCTCATTTTCGTCCACGTTTAATACGTCCACAATAATCTTCTTTAATTTTTCGAATTCCATAATACTTCATTTCCTTTCTTATTCTTCTTCATTATTTTTGGAATCTGCAACTCTTTCTTTGATAATTT
>ERZ650302.1664-NODE-1664-length-12296-cov-14.712033_pt1 | contig 12296 bp, 8 predicted proteins | sample MGYA00376238_ERZ650302 | MGnify/ENA primary metagenome ERZ650302 (study PRJEB26733, sample SAMN07839298) | wastewater metagenome | biome: urban; feature: wastewater treatment plant; material: waste water | place: USA: North Carolina | collected 2016-04-28 ... | reverse complement strand
GCACGCTGCCGGGCGGATGCAGCTCACCCAGCGCGGCGTAACCGACCGGAATGGGCACCAGCCAGCCGGAGCCTGCCGGGCGGTCATGCCGCCAGATCACCTTACCGTGGTTGTCGCGCTCTGCCGGGCGCCAGTTAAAGCGTGAAAAATCCAGCCAGGCATCCAGCACACTGGCGTGCGGGGTGTGTTGGCGCAGGGTGTGCAGATGGCTGGCCAGCAGATCATCGCGGCTCACCAGGGCAAAACCGGGCAGCCATTGCCGGCGCAAACGACGAAAATTGTTGGCGCGCTCCTCGCTATCCTGGCTGAGCACTTCCAGCCGGGGCAACTGCCGACGACCACCGGGGCGTGGCTCGGCGGCGGGCAGCACGCTGCCGCCAGCTACCCGCATGCAGCTCAGCTGTTCGGCCACGCACTCGGCCAACTGATGGCGGGCGTTGGCATCCAGTTCAACAAAGCCGCCGCTGACGCCAAACACCAGGGTCAGCGTCAGGTGCATGCGGCCGTGTTCGACAATCGCAGGCGGATCACCACGCTGGTTCAGCGGGTTGCGGGTCAGACGAAAAGTTTGCACATAGCCGGGCTGGGTTTGCTCGGCAAAATCATGGCAGATCACCCCCACGCTGTTGAAAATCAGCGGCAGTTGCTGCTCGGCCAGCTTGCGCTCCAGCGCCCACATCAGACCAATAAAGGCGGTGATGGCGGGAAACCCATGGGTGAACGGGCTGGAAATGGCGTTGGCGTTCTGGATGCGCAGACGCGGCAGAATCAGCAGGCCATCGTTATCAGGCAAAGTGGCGCTCATGTGGCCTCCCGGGTGGCGGCGCGAGTGGGAATATAAGCCGGCGCGTCCTGCTCGCGGCGCTGTCGGTGCAGATGACGCGCCCAACCATCCAGCCGTTCGTCCACCAGCAGCTCCTTGCGCCAGTGGCGCATCTCTACTTCGCCCAATGGCAAACGCCGCTCCAGCTGCTTGTTCAGCCAGTTGGCAAAGCGCCGGCCCACTTCTGCCGGCCAGTCCATGGCCATCCAGCTGGCGCAAAATTCGGGGTCGGTTTCGCAGCGGTAGGGGTCCAGCCAGAGTTGTTCTGCTTCGTGCAGTACGCAGTCAGCGTGGGCGCTCCAGTTGGCCGGCAGTTGTTCTTGCAGCTCTTCGCCAAACAACACCAGCTCATCAATCAAATCAGCGTAATAGCGGTCGCGGATGTCGCGGGTGTGTCTGTTGTTCTTGGGGCCGGGGGCGTCGCCATCGGCCTTGTCCGGTGGGCTACTTTCCAGAAAATGACGCAGCCCGTTCACCAGCCTATGCACATCATCATGGCGGCCAAACAAATCAAACACCGACGCCCCTGTGGGCGGGCGCACTTTGTGAGTTTGCCAGACGGGCGGCAAGCTGCTGAGCAGGTAGTTATTGCCGCCACGCTCGCTGTTCAGCTGGCTGATATTTTGCGGCTTGGAGCCGCCCAACTTTTGCACGGCCAGCGACGGATAGGAATAAAACGGTTGGTCATGGTCGCGCCGGGCGCGCAAGGCCTCGCGCGCCAGTTTGTTGGCTTCGCCATAGCGGTGCTCATTGAGCACGGCAAACAGCGCATGCGCCAGTGAGCTGGGGTACAGCGGCGAGAGCAGGTGATATTGCCCATCGTCCAGCGGATCGTCGCCCACCAGCCAGAACACTTGCTTGGCGTAGGTGTGAGAAGCCGGCCCCCCGGCGCGTGGCTGAGCAATGCCCACAAATGCCTCGGCCAGGGTGTGCGCATCGTCCGCGTCATCGCTGAGCGCGGCGACAGCGTCCGGGTGGCCATCGCGCAGCCAATCCAACAGCGAACGGCCGTCTATTTGCAGCTTCAGCAGCTTGTAGACATCCAGGGCGGCGGCATTGCCCACCACATCATCAGCATGCATCCCAAGCAGCGCATGACTGCCCAGCTCGGGATAGTCAGCCAGCGTTGACGGCGGCGCATACAGATTGCTGCCGCGCGCATCGGGGTGGATGGGTTTCAGGGTGTGGGTGACCAATTGAATCTGCCGCACCCGCCGGGCAGCGTCGTCCAGCCAGGTGAAGTATTGGTGCTGCTCACGCAATGCAGCGCACTTGGGATCATCGTCATCCAGCTTGGCCAGCTTGGCGGCCAGACGCTCTTCGATGAAGGCGGCAATGGCGTGTTGAAAGGGTGAAGGGTTTTCGGGCATGAATCGCTCCGGGAAAGGATTGGCGACAAACCACGCGAAGATCGGCCAGGATGCCGCGCGGCCAGACCAGGTGAAAACAGAACGGCTACATGGCGGCATCCTCCGCTGGTGTTGTGGGAAAGTCAGGGCTCAGTGACATGACGCGTGAGCGATGACATAGAGATTATCGGTAGTGATATGACTTGTCAAATTCCTGTGTATATTAAATTGAAAATTTATCTGTTGCTATCACGCCAAACCTCAAGGGCAGTGGTAATATCCGCTTGCGTCAAACTGCCGCACAGGCAGCTGAGAAATGCGTCTATTAGAATGACGAACCTCTGCCGCACCCTGAACTGCCGCACAGGCAGCGCCGCACCCCAACCGCCAGCTTGTCTGGCGGTTTTTTCTGGGCATTGCTTCACTTAGCCACCCCATGCACAATTTGCCGATAAATCTTATTCGTGTGCCTATCGAGCGAGGGCTATATGATCCAGATCAACCCAGAAATTCTGACGCCGCTAGCCGGCAAATACATCTGGTGGAAAACCCCGGCAGAAGCGGTGGCCATGCCGGAGCGGGTGATTGCTCAGGTGATGAATCTGGGCGATTACGACGATGTGCAATGGCTAGCCGAACAAGTGGGCGATGACGTGCTGTGCGATGTGCTCACCCATGCCGAGGCAGGCCAGTTTACTGCTCGTTCCTGGGCATACTGGCATTACCGACTGGGGTTGGCGCAGGTGGAGCAAGTGCCGCCATTGCCGGTGCGGAGATTTCAACAATGAATCGGTTTACCCCTTGCCTGAGCATTCTGCCGCCCGCACAACAGCGCCTTTGGCCCATGCTGGCTCAAGCATCAAAGCTGGGGTTCGTACTGTATGGCGGCACAGCCATTGCGCTGAGGCTGGGTCACCGCGAATCCGTGGATTTTGACTTTTTTTCTGACCGGCCTCTTGATCGAGAGGCCATTCGCGCAGCATTTCCCTTTATGGCCAATGCCACGACGCTTCAAGATCAGGGCGATGCGTGGGTGGCGCTCACACCTGGCGATGTGCAGCAAGCGCGCGTCAAATTGTCTTTTTTTGGCGGCATTGATTTTGGGCGCATCGGCGAACCAGAACAGACCGATGATGGCGTCTTGCTGGTGGCGTCCCTTGATGATTTGATGGCAACCAAAGTCAAGGTGGTGTTGCAGCGCGCCGAAGCCAAGGACTACCGCGATGTGGCCGCCATGGTTCACGCCGGCGTCAGTCTGTCACATGGGCTGGCAGGCGCCCGCTTGCTGTTCGGCCAGAATTTTCAACCCAGCGAAAGCCTGAAAGCGCTGGTGTACTTTGCTGATGGTGATCTGCATACATTGTCCGCTGCAGAAAAAAACACCTTGGTTGAGGCCGTAGCCACGGTGCGGACACTGCCCGAACTGACTTTACGCGCAAAGTGCCTGAGTGCCGCTAACAATACACCACCAATGCCTTGAGACAGGTCTGTTCTGGTGATTACCCTACCTTATACACCCCCAGCCCCGGATGAAACGCCCAGCCCTGGGTCGTCTGCGCCACGCGCACCCGGCCAAACCGTCTGGCGCATTCCTCTGGTGAGATGTCCAGCCCCTCGGCCAGTTGATGCACGGCGGCGAGGTAGTCGGTCTGGCCCCACAGGCTGATGCCCTGGCCGGGCAGTTGTGCGTCGTCAATGCGGTGCAGCAGAGCGCCATCCACCCGCACATAGGGCTTGTGCGCCGGGCTCAACTCAGGGCGAAACTGATGCAGGGCGTAATCCTCGCCGTCTTCTTCCAGCAAAAAACACAGCTCGACCTCTGGCCGGGTTTGCTCCCGAAAGGGTTGTTGCTGCGGCAGCACGCCGGTCAGCCAGGCGCGTGGCAGCGACCAGATGCTGGCGGCGTTCAGTGGGCCAGCATGGCGTTTGCCGCTGCGCAGTTCGCGGGCAGTCAGCGGTTTGCTTGCCTCTGGCGCGCACATCAGGTCTTGCACGCGCCCGTGCTCCAGGTCGGCCAGCCGGGTTTGGGTGCGCAGTGGCTTGCGCGCCAACAGACGCGGGCGGGCGTCCACCACATCCAGCTCGCCGGGCTCCAGCAGTTCGCTCAGGCAATGGCTGTGCAGACGATAAGCGGCCGGTTCGGTTTGTTCAAAGCCGGGGTGGCAGTAGGCGGCTTGATTGGGGTGGGCAAAGTGACGCAAGGGGTGGTCAAACACCCGCAGATTGGCGCTGGCCACGGCGCCAGGGCGATGGCGACGCACACGACCAGCCAGTTGAATCAAGGCGCGCATGGAAGAAGGCTCGGCCAGCGCCCAGTCCACGCAGAAATCCCGGCCGGTTTCACACACTGGAGACGCCAGCACCACAAACAGCTGGTCGGCTTCTGGGTGGCTGTCCAGGCTGTGGCGAATATCGGCGCGGGCAAATACGGCGTCGGGCTGGCGACGGTCCAACGCGCCATCCAGCTGCTGTTCGATGGCGGAGCGCAGCAGCAACGGAAACTGCGAGTGATACACGCACAGATGCAGGCGCAGGCCAGCCGGTGCGCCCAAGCGAAATAAAGCCAGCGCCACCGCCACCAAGGGCCGGATATTGGCCATGCGCACCAGGCCAAAGCTTACCCGCTTGCCGCTGATTGGATCACGGCTGGCGTGGGCATGGTGCAAATCGGGCAAGGCGCGCAGCAGCTCGGCGGCCAGGGCTTCGTGCAATTGGGCGCCCACCGGCAGATGCAAGGGCCACAGCTCGGCGCGTCGGCGTGGTTCGGCGGCAGCCAGTCGGGCGTGGCGACGCTGGGCAAACGCCAGGTGAGCGTGAGCAAAGGTGTCGGGCTCGGCGCAGTCGTGCTGGCTGTGCTGAAACTCGTCAAACCAGGCGCAGCACACCGCTGGCGGCTGCTGCGGGCGCTCGCCGCGATTGCGCTGAAAATGCCGACGGCCCTGTAAATAAGCATCGAATAGCCCTTGCACCAGCGCCGGCGGCAAGGTGGCCGACGACAGCAGCACGCGGCTGCCCAGCAGGCCGGCGTAAAACACCAGCCGAGTCAGCGCTGGCAAATCGCCGATATCGAATTCGTCTGGTTCGTCCAGCACCAAATCACTGCCCATCAGCCGCAGCATCGGCGCAATCTGGCTGCCGCCGCGCAGGCTGTCGCCGGCTGGAATCAGATGATCCACCGTGCACACCAGCACTGGCGCGCCCAGCAGCGCCGGCATGCCCCGGTTATGCGCCAGCCGCTGCAACAGCGGATGCTGGTCATTGCCTTCAAAGAGCACATGGCTGTCTTCCGCCAGCAAATCCTGACTGGAGGCCGAGCCGGATTGCTCGGCCAGTTCTTGATAATGCTCGAACAGCTGGCGACTGGCGGCGCCGCCAACTTGAATGGCCAGCTCATGCTCGCCCAGTTGCAGTTGCTGACGAAACGCCCGCCCGGTTTGCAGCGTCAGCGTGCGCAGCCCCAGGGCAAACGCGCAGCGCAGCCCTTGTGTCGGCTCGGCCAGCGCGTACATCACCCGCGCATTGCCCAGGGTTTTGCCACAGCCGGTGGACGCCATATTGACGATGAATGCGCCGTGTTCGCGGCTGCGTGCACGCATGGCTGCGGCGCAATCCGCCGCGCGGTTTTGCCACTGAAAACGCGCCACGCTGGTGTGGCGCTGCAAGCCCTTGTGTCGGGCCAGGCGCGGCAGTTGCTCGGCCAGCTCGGGCAGGGCGTGGGCAATCTGGCCGGCGTGCCAGGCCACGCCCAGCAAATGCTCGTCCAGCGTTTGCTTGAGCGCGCCACCCGGGCCGGTGTTGGCGTGCAGCGGATAATGCGGATTCAAGCCACGCCGCTGAGTGGGGTCGGTGAGGCTGGAATAATGATGGTCAGCCAGCATCAGCGTCAGCCGGCTCAGCTGCATCACATAGGGGTCATCCAGCCATGCGCCCGCCGCCGGGTGGTGCGCATCCAGCAGCCGGCGGGCGCAACGGGCGGCGCGCTTGCGCCAAGCCAAGTCCGCCACGGGCAAGCCGTGGCTAAATTGCCAATATGGGGCAATCTCTGCGGCGCTGGCCGGGCTGGGGCGCTCGTTCCAGCCCGGCTGGATTTTGTCCAGCACGTCATGCAGCAGGGCGGGATGCAGATTATCCAGCCGCTTGCCCAGCCTGTCTTCCGGCTTGTCGGACGGCGCCACCGGCAAACGATGATGGCTGAGCATCAACCAGCCCACCGCCTGCGCCAGCGGCGGCAAGCCAGCCAAGGGTGGCTGTTGGTGAGCGGCGGGGTCCAGGCCGTCGCGCAGCAGGCCGCGCAGCCAGTCATCCGGGCCGTGGCCATCCACTTCGGCCAGCCGACCCAGCCAGCTGGCGTCATCTGCCCCCACGCCCACAAACGCCTGAAACAGCCGCAAGGACACCCATTCGTGCCGATACAGATTGCGGCTGGCCACCTGGCCGGCGCGCAACCGCGCCTGAAACGCCGCGCACGCCTTGCCCAAGTCATGCAGCAGCGCCGCCAAGCAGGCCAGTTGGCTGATCACCTCTAAAGTGTGCCAATGGTTTTCTCTGGCATGGCGGGTGAGCTTGCGCGTGGTGCGGTTGGTGGGCGTGGCGCCGTCGGCGTTAAACTGGCTGGCGTCGCCCACAATCCACAACAGCTCGCTATGGTCTTTGCCGCGTATCCAATGGCAGGCCACGGCGGTATTGCGCCGCGCGCTTTTGCGCAGCAGCCGGCGCAAAGTGTCCAGCCCGGCCTGGGTGATCGGCGTTTGCCAGGTGCGCTCACCGCGCCGCTCGGCAAACTGATCAAGAATGCGCCGGGTTTCGGTCAGCGCTTTTTTGCTGCATTGCGAAATCAGCAAAATATTCATACCGCGCCGCCTTGGCTCGCCGGCGCGCCACCCAAGCGGCTGGCGGTAAGCTTGAGCGTGTCGATCATCGCATCCAGCGCTTCGGCGCGGGTGAGCGCCTCCACACAGGCGCGACGAAACGCCTGCTCATCATCGCCGCGCATGGCGCTGACAAAAGCCTGCGGCAAAATCAGCGCGTCTTTCACCAAATCGGCCACATCAAACACCAAACCGCCGCGCCGGGTTTTGCCGTGCAACACCGCCAAGCCATGCGGCAAGCCCAGCACCCAGGTGGCGCTGGCGGCCAAACCATAGGCCAGATAATTGCCATGGTCGAGAAAACGATTGGCCGGATCACTGCCCGCACCGCCCTTGGCGCGGGTAAAGTCGCCATAGCCGGTGGCCTCGCAGGCCAGACGAAACAGTATTTTGCTCAGCCGCGCCTCTTCGGTCAGCAACGCCGTGTGGTCGGGCGCATGCTCAATGCGCACGCGTGATGCTTCCAGCGCGCCATTCAGGCGGTCCATCTCGCAGGCAAACCCTGGCTCGGCGCGCGCCCGCAACGGCCACTGCCGGGCAATATGCGCCAAGCGCTCGCCTTGAAACAGCTTGGCCGCCGCCAGCCGCTGGCCATCATCAAACCAAAAGCGCGTCCATGCCTGAAGATACTCCGTGGGCCGATACTCGCTTTGCGGCGCAAACCAGGCCACCTCCAACTCATGCTCTTGCGCCGCAAACAACGGCGTGCCGCCGCCCCCGCAAAACCCCAGCATCACCCCCGCCTTGGCCAGCTCGCGCACCGCCGCCTGGGTGATTGAAGTGCCCGTGCCCAGCAACACCGTGGTGGTGTTGGCAATCGGGATATTCCAGTACAAAGACTGCTTGCCTTGGTCGGTGACATACTCCACCCGCCCACCATTCACCAACACCCGGCAGTGCTCCAGGTAATACAAATTGGCCCGCTTGGAATGCAAGATGGTTTTCAGGTCAGTTGCGCGAATCTCGTCCATGGTGACGCCTCCACACGCCCGCCCAGCGGGCCACACCCACATAGTACCTTGCCATGCCACCGCCGCTGTCCAGCGCGCAGACCCTTTTTTTGCGGGCTGGGCGGCAGGGATGAAAAATCAAGGACTTACAGAAACGGCAAAAAAGAGGGTAAACTGAGCGCCTCGCCGGGAAAAGGCTGACCCAGCAAGGACTTGGCGAGGAAAGCGTCTAGTGAACTGCCGAATAGGCAGCTGAGAAAATTTGCAGGGCCTTGGCGGCTTCTGAGATGCAGTGAACTGCCGAATAGGCAGCTGAGAAAAGTGCGCAGTTTGCCGCCGAGCAGGTGGAAACGTGAACTGCCGAATAGGCAGCTGAGAAAAGGCCATGGTGAACGGCCGGCATTTTGGCGCTGATGTCTGGCACGAGCACTTTGCCCGGATGTTTGCCGAGCACGACGAAGTGACCCTGCCGGACGGTGAGGTGATTTTGAAGCGCAAATCCACGGCGGATATGTCCGTCAGGGCGTTTGCCGAGTACATGGAGCGGGTGACGGCATATGCCGCCACCGAGTTGGGAGTGGTTTTCCATGACGTATAGGAACAAGAAACTGACTGAGCTGGCGTGCGGGCAATCCTGCGTGGAGTGCGGCGCAAACGACGGCACCACGGTATGGGCGCACAGCAACCTGATGGAGCACGGCAAAGGACGGTGAATCAAGGCGCACGACGCCGCCGGTATGTTCCTGTGCGCACGATGCCATGCCGAGCTGGACAGTGTGAACTGCCGAATAGGCAGCTGAGAAAATCTGTATGCGAAGAAAAATGACGGATCGCCAGTGAACTGCCGAATAGGCAGCTGAGAAAATCTCAAAGGCAAATTCAGCGACGGCACCGTTGTGAACTGCCGAATAGGCAGCTGAGAAAATCGTGGCTTTGATCTCTTCCGTGGTCATGCCGTGAACTGCCGAATAGGCAGCTGAGAAAAGATTGAAGGCTAGAAATGATTGACAACAAAAGTGAACTGCCGAATAGGCAGCTGAGAAATGGGTGTGTGCTACGCCAAGGTTGACAGAGTTGTGAACTGCCGAATAGGCAGCTGAGAAACTCAACAGCAAGAGATGATTGTGAAAAAATGCGTGAACTGCCGAATAGGCAGCTGAGAAAATCACGCGCAGGTTGCGCACACGCGGGCGGGCGTGAACTGCCGAATAGGCAGCTGAGAAATTTTAGGGATACATCCCTTTGACGTGATGCCAGTGAACTGCCGAATAGGCAGCTGAGAAAGGTGCTGTTCGCAGCGGCCGTAATCACGGCCAGTGAACTGCCGAATAGGCAGCTGAGAAAACTGGGGCTGCATGGGACAAGGCAATGATATTGTGAACTGCCGAATAGGCAGCTGAGAAAAGCAGGTCCAGCACAGCCAGATTGGCTTCGTGGTGAACTGCCGAATAGGCAGCTGAGAAAGCAAGGACATTGACGGCGTCAACGGCTACGTGGTGAACTGCCGAATAGGCAGCTGAGAAAAGAAATGTCGTCAGCAGATACCTGATCCACCAGTGAACTGCCGAATAGGCAGCTGAGAAAGGCTCAGGCACGCCGCCAGGCTCCAGAGCATCGTGAACTGCCGAATAGGCAGCTGAGAAAGGCCAGGGTTCGCAGCCGGCGTGCCAGCGCGGGTGAACTGCCGAATAGGCAGCTGAGAAAACATGTCCAACAGCTCAATCACCGCTGCCGGAGTGAACTGCCGAATAGGCAGCTGAGAAACAGACCCTATACAACTGGATTGAGCGGCGTGGGTGAACTGCCGAATAGGCAGCAGCTCTCTACATTTGCCATGGCTGGAGAGGCCGACCGGTCATTGAGATGAGCTGCGGGTGAGGACGGGGCGGTTTTGCTGTTGAATACGTTGTTTGCAAACAGCCAGCAAATCCGCCGCCTATCCTGGTGGTTTGTTACATCGCCTCCAACACCTCAATCCCCAGCAAATCCAACCCGGTCTTCAGCGTCGCTGCCGTCAGGCGGGCCAGTTGCAGGCGGGAGGCGCGCACGGCGCCTTCGCTTTTCAGCACCGGGCAGGCTTCGTAAAAGCGCATGAACAGGGTGGACACCTGATACAGGTATTGGCAGAGGAAGTGCGGGTAGCCTTCGTCGGCGACGTGGTAGAGCACGTCGTTAAACTGCGCCAGGGCGACGGCCAGGGCTTTTTCTTCGGCGGCGTCGATCTGCACCGGGGCGTTGGCGTCGTGTTCGCCGGCCTTGCGGAACAGGCTGGCCACGCGGGTGTAGGCGTATTGCAGATAGGGCGCGGTGTTGCCTTCAAAGGCCAGCATCTGGTCCCAGTTGAAGATGTAATCGCTGTTGCGGTTTTTCGACAGGTCGGCGTATTTCACCGCGCCGATGCCCACGGCCAGCGCCACGCGGCGGCGGGCGGCGTCGTCCAGGTCGGGGTTTTTCTCGCTGACCAGCTGGAAGGCGCGTTCTTCGGCTTCGTCCAGCAGTTCGATCAGTTTGACGGTGCCGCCGCTGCGGGTTTTAAACGGCTTGCCGTCTTCGCCCATCATGGTGCCAAAGCCGATGTGTTGCAGCTGGACGTTTTCCGGGGCAAAGCCGGCCTTGCGGCACAGGGTGAACACTTGCTGAAAATGCTGGCTCTGGCGGGCGTCCACCACATACAGCACGCGGTCTACGCCCAGTTCGCGGCAGCGGTAGCGCACCGCGCCCAGGTCGGTGGTGGTGTAGAGATAGCCGCCGTCTTTTTTCTGGATGATGACGCCCATCGGGTCGCCGTCCTGGTTGCGGAATTCTTCCAGAAACACCACTTGCGCGCCGTCGTCTTCGGCCAGCAGGCCTTTTTCGCGCAGTTCGCGCACGATCACCGGCAGGTCGGCGTTGTAGGCGGATTCGCCGCGCGCGTCGGCGCGGGTGAGGCTGACGCCCAGTTTGCGGTACACCGCTTCGCAGTGGGTGAGCGAGACATCGACAAATTGCTTCCACAGCGCCAGCACTTCGGCGTCGCCGGATTGCAGGCGCACCACATAGTCGCGGGCGCGGTCGGCAAAGGCGGCGTCTTCGTCAAAGCGGATTTTGGCTTTGCGGTAAAAGTCTTCCAGGTCGTTCAGCGCCAGGCCGGCGTCCTGGTTTTCGCTTTCCACCAGGTAGGCGGTGAGCATGCCAAACTGGGTGCCCCAGTCGCCCACGTGGTTGCAGCGAATGGTGTCGTGGCCGATGGCGGCCAGCACGCGCACCAGCGCGTCGCCGATGATGCTGGAGCGCAGGTGGCCGACGTGCATTTCTTTGGCCAGATTGGGCGAGGAGTAATCGACAATCACCTTCTGGCGCGGGCTTTGCGGCTCGATGCCCAGGCTGGGGCTGGCCAGCGCGGCGCTGACCTTGCCGGCCAGAAACGCCGGGTCGAGGTGGATATTGATAAAGCCGGGGCCGGCGATTTCGATTTTGCTGGCGATGCCGGCCAGGTCCAGCTGGGCAATCACTTGCTCGGCCAGCGCGCGCGGGTTGGTTTTTTTGGCTTTGGCGGCGGCCATGATGCCGTTGGCCTGATAGTCGCCAAACTCGGCGCGCGAGGCGGTTTGCAGAATGGGCGAGGCGTCCGGGCAGCCAGCGGCGGCCAGGGCGGCGGACAGGCGTTGATTGAGCAGTTGCGAAAGGGTCATGGCGTCTCTTGCGGGAAGCGCGCCGCCGCCAGGGCGTCACGCAGGGATAGGATGAGGCGATGCTGACAAAATCCGGCGCAGTGGCCCGGCCCAGGCGCGCCGCCGCAGGCAGCACAACAAGACGGTGTCACAACGCCAGGGAATTTGGTCAGCAACGTTAAGCAATGCGTTATTTTACAGGCTGGGGCGGGTGGCTGCAAAAGGCCTCAGGGGCATTGCCTGAACACGGGTCGTCCAGGCGGCTTACTGCTGCTTTGGTGCCGCTTGTCACGGGCGGCGAGGAGAAGGAGGTCGCGGAGGGCGGCGGCTTGGCATGGCCGCCATCCGGGCAAGGCAGAATCAGTGCCGGGTGTCGCCAAACACCTCGTCCAGTGACGCGGCATCCAGCACCCGGTCGCCCCAGGTTTCCAGCTGGGCGGGCGTGGCGGCGGCAAGCTTGGCCTGCTGGGTGGCGGACAGTTCGCCAAAACGCCGGGTGAGCTGGCGTTGCAACAAGAAGGCTTCACCTCGCTGCATACCCTGCTGCACTCCCTTGGCAATCGCCTGGGCTTCCCAGCGGTCGATATTGGTTTCCAGCATCTTGATTCCTCTCGTCAGCTCGTCTGCGTCAGGGGTGTTCAATCCCGGCATTCTGG
>ERZ650302.1659-NODE-1659-length-12318-cov-5.107478_pt1 | contig 12318 bp, 7 predicted proteins | sample MGYA00376238_ERZ650302 | MGnify/ENA primary metagenome ERZ650302 (study PRJEB26733, sample SAMN07839298) | wastewater metagenome | biome: urban; feature: wastewater treatment plant; material: waste water | place: USA: North Carolina | collected 2016-04-28 ... | reverse complement strand
CATAAATTTCCATTGCGGTAAATTCTGGATTGTGTGTTCTGTCCATTCCTTCGTTACGGAAGTTTTTCGAAAATTCGTAAACACCGTCAAATCCACCAACGATCAATCTTTTCAAATATAATTCGTTAGCAATTCGCATATATAATGGAATATCTAAACTGTTATGATGTGTAATAAAAGGACGTGCTGCCGCTCCACCAGGAATCGATTGTAAAACCGGAGTTTCCACTTCCATATAACCCGCTTCATTGAAAAACGTTCTCATGGCAGTGAACAATTTGGTTCTCTTCATAAAAACTTCTTTCACATGAGGATTAACCACTAAATCTACGTAACGCATACGGTAACGCAATTCTGGATCAGTAAAAGCGTCAAACACATGACCTTCTTCGTCAGTTTTTGGCAACGGAAGCGGTTTTAATGTTTTGCTCAACATTTTAAAATCATCCACACGAACACACATGGCGCCCACTTTCGTCATGAATAATTCACCTTCAATTCCAATAAAGTCACCTAAATCGGTTAATTTTTTGAAAACTTGGTTGTAAAGTGTTTTGTCTTCACCTTCGCAAAGCACATCACGATTAAAATACAACTGAATTCTTCCTTCGCTGTCTTGTAACTCAGCAAACGAAGCTTTTCCTTGATCGCGAACACTCATCAAACGTCCAGCCAAAATAACCTTCTTGCCTTCTTCAAAATTTTCCTTCACTTGCTTTGAAGTGTGATTCACCGGAAATAAATCCGCTGGATAAGGGTTAATTCCAAGTTCGCGCAAAGCGTTTAATTTGTCTCTTCTAATGATTTCTTGTTCCGAAAGTTGCATAGTATTGTATTTAAGCCTGCAAATGTAACTATAAATTAAAAAACTGCCAACTTTCAACTGAACACTGAATACTTTTTTTATGAGCGAATGGTTAGGGCTTTTTTGGTTTCCAGTCATCCTGAGCTTGTCGAAGGGCTGCCATCCGTTATATCTTTTTATTTGTTGCCTGAGGTTCTCGAAGGCAACAAATAAAAAAGGATGTCACTCCTGTCAGGGCTAATTAGCAAACTATTCGTATCTTTGCTTCACTTTTCAAAAACACAATTTCGTTTACCATGAACAAAAAAGTCCAACTTCAAGATTTAGGAAATAAAGATTACAAAGACACTTGGGATTATCAAGAAGAATTATTCAAAGAAATTGTCGACATCAAAGTTCAAAATAGGAGAGAGGAAACTGCAATTGCTACACCAAACTATTTTTTATACGTAGAACACCCACATGTTTACACACTAGGAAAAAGTGGTGATATTTCAAACTTGTTGCTATCCGAGAAACAATTAGAAGCAAAAGGCGCTACGTTCTACAAAATCAATAGAGGAGGCGATATCACCTACCACGGACCAGGACAAATAGTAGGGTATCCCATCTTAGATTTAGAAAACTTTTTCACCGACATCCACAAATACTTACGTCTTTTAGAAGAAGCTATCATTTTAACTTTAGCAGAATACGGCTTACACGGAACCCGAAGCGAAGGAGAAACCGGAGTTTGGTTTGATGTGGGGACACCATTTGCAAGAAAAATTTGCGCTATGGGAGTGCGAGCATCACGTTGGGTAACCATGCACGGCTTCGCTCTAAACGTAAATGCCGATTTAGGCTACTTCGACAACATCATCCCCTGCGGAATCAAAGGAAAAGCCGTTACCTCCATGCACGTAGAATTGCGAAGAGAAGTAGACGAACAAGAAGTAAAAGAAAAAATCTTAAAACATTTTCAAAATCTATTCAAAGCGGAATTAGTGTAAATGAAATTTTAGTTAGGTTTCATTCAAACCTCTCCCATACATATCCCGTACATATCCCGTACATGTCCCATGCTATCTTGGATATAAAAGGATGTTTAAAATTGCCTGATTAATTTATAAGGTAGAATATTTTCTTTGCGTTTGTTAAAAATAAAGTTAAAAGTGTTTTAGTTCGGTGCAAGTATTAAAAGTAAAAAGCGCTGTGTATCTCTATTTAATACAATCAATCCCGAAGCATCGGGACAAAATAGCTTTGGGAATCTCTGTGTAAATTTTAAAAGAACTGGCATAACTTCAAAAACCAACTTGAAACATTAAAAACAAAACGCTCTGTGTATCTCTAATCAATACAATCAAAATCAAAAAAAAACTCTGCGAATCTCTGTGTAAAAATCAAAATTCCAATTCCAGTTGTTCAGGTAATAATCGGAAACTCATTCGATGGTATTTGCATGGGCCATATTTTTTAATAGCTTCTCTATGGTCTTTGGTTGGATAGCCTTTGTTTTTCTTCCAATTATACATTGGAAACTCCTCGTGAATCTTATTCATGTATTCATCTCGGTAGGTTTTGGCTAAAACAGAAGCTGCTGCTATACTCAAATATTTACTATCACCTTTAATAATACTTGTATTTGGAATTGATTTTAAAAGTTCAATTTCTGCTATTGTAAAAACTCTTCCTGTTTTCTGTTTCATGCCTAATTTTCCATTCAAAGGACGATTACCATCTACAATTATATGTTCTGGTGTTTGATTTAATTTTAAAACACTTTCCTGCATAGCTTTCATTGAAGCGTTTAATATGTTTATTTCGTCTATTTCATTTGGAAAAATATGAGTAACGGCAAAGGAAGTTGCTTTCTCTTCAATTATAGGCTTTAGCTTTTCTCTAATTTTTTCAGAAAGTTGTTTAGAGTCGTTAAGGAGATTAAGTTCAAAGTTGTTAGGGAGTAAAATGGCAGCTGCTGTTACGGGTCCAGCTAAACAACCTCTTCCTGCTTCATCTGTTCCGCATTCTAATATTAAATTACTGTAACTTTTACTTAACATGCTTTTTTTTGACAAAAATATAATTTTCTACGCAACCTTTTTGCGATATTTTCATCTTTAGTATGAGATTCTTCCGTAAAATGTTTTTTTAAAACTAAAACTTTAACATAAATAAATTAGTAATATTCCGAAGTATTATTTGTTTATTTAAGAAATAATTAAGAAGTTTGCGGAATAACTAACTCAAATAAATTTAATATGAGATCGAAGTTCAAATGGATTTTTACGCTTTTAGTGGCGTTTACAATGCAGTTTTCGTTCGCACAAGAGAAAACTGTAACAGGTGTAGTTTCTGACGAACTAGGGCCTATTGCTGGTGCTAACGTTGTTGTTGAAGGAACAACGCGTGGTACTACGACTGATTTTGATGGTAACTATACTATCAAAGCAAAACAAGGTGAAGTTTTAGTAATTTCTTACACAGGTAAGAAAACTGCTAAAATAACTGTCGCTGCGGCTAATTCTTACAACGTTTCATTAAAAGATGATGTTCTTGTTGGGGAAGAAGTTGTGGTTACGGCTTACGGTATTGTAAGAGAAACTAAAAAATTAGCTTATTCTACTGAAAAAGTAGAAGCTAAACAATTAACTCAAGCTTCTCCAGTAAATGCTGTAACTGCTTTAGCTGGTAAAGTTTCTGGTTTGAACATTATTACAAGAAACAATGGTGTTAATCCTTCTACAGTTGTAATCTTAAGAGGTTATAAAGGTATTACAGGTGATAATGCTGCGTTAATTGTTATTGATGGTGTTATTCAGGCTAGTAATGCTTTGAATAACTTAAATCCAAACGACATTGAGTCTATCAATACGTTGAAAGGAGCTAGTGCAACTGCATTATATGGTTCTCAAGGTAGAAATGGAGCTTTAATTGTAACTACTAAACAAGGTAAGAAAGATACAGGAATGTCTGTTGATTTTAGTTCAAGTATGGTAGTTGAGAAAATTAAATATTTCCCTGAAATGCAAACTTCGTTTGGATCAGGTGTTGGTGAGTATGATCCAATTGAAAATACAAGTTGGGGTCCTAGATTTGATGGGAATTTAAGACGTTTAGGTCCAATCTTAAGTGATGGTTCTTACCAATTACTTCCTTACAAAGCTATTCCAGACAACAGAAAAAATTTCTTTGTTGATGGTGTAACTAAAATCAATACAATTTCGTTATCTGGTGGTGATGAGAAGTCAACTTATTTCTTCTCTGCTCAAAAATCTGATATTACAGGTATTACTCCTAAAGATGAATATGGTAAAAATAACTTTAGATTGAATGTGTCTAGACAAATGTCAGATAAATTTAAAGTTTCTACTGGTGTTTCATTCTTTACTGATAATTCAAATGTAGTAGGTGATGGTGGTAACCAAAGCAGACCAATTTTTTGGAATGTAATTAATACGCCAGCTAACGTGCCTTTAACATCTTACAAAGATTGGAGAAATAATAAATTTGCTACTCCAGAAGGATACTACAATCAATATTATCAAAATCCTTACATGATTATTGATATCGCTAGAGATAAAGTTACTTCTAACAGATTGTTAGGTAATGTTAAATTTACTTACGATTTCAATAAATGGTTTTCTGCTTCTTACAGCTTAGCTGGAACTTATTTCAATTCTTATGATAAAAAAACAAGAGACGCAATTACTTATAATCCTGATTTAGCTCCAGGTAGAGTTGGTAGTAATACTACAGCTTCTGTTGCTGAGCGTACTTCTAGTGATAGAAGAATTAATTCAGATTTATTATTCACTTTCAAAAAAGAAATTACTAAAGACTTAAAAGGAACTTTAATTTTAGGTAATGCGCTTTATGACTATAAAGAGAATAACTTAAATCTTGGAGGTACAAACTTGTTTGTGCCAGAATTATACAATCCTTCTGTAAGAACAGGTGAGTTAACTGGTGGTTCTAGTACGCTTAGAGAAAGAAGAGTGGGTTGGTTTGCTGACTTAACACTTGATATTTCTGACTACTTATCATTAAATGGTGCTTATAGAATTGATCAAGCTTCTACATTGCCAGTTGATGATAACAAATTTGATTTTTACACTTTTGGTGCTTCATTATCAATGTTAGATGCAATTCCTTCTTTGAAAAGCGATACATTTAACTTTTGGAAACTTAATGGAAGTTATTCTAAAACTGGATACCAACCTGAAATTGGTTTCATTAATGAGTTGTATACAGTGCCAGCAGGTTATCCTTTTGGTTCAACAGTTGGTTTAGCTACACCTACAGTGGGTGCTTCTACTAACTTTACTCCTTCATTTACTAAATCATATGAGTTTGGTACTGAATTAGAGTTTTTCAGCAAAAGATTAAGTGTTAAAGCTAATTACTTTAATACTACAACTGATAATGAGTTCTTAAGAGCTTCTACATCTTCAGCTTCTGGTATTAATGCTTTAAGATTAAATGCTGGTTCTATGGAAAGTAAAGGTTTTGAACTTGATTTAAATGCATCAATTATCAGAAAAGAAAACTTTGAATGGAAAGTTGGTGTTAACGCTTCTAAAATTAAATCTGAGGTTTTATCATTGTCTGATGGTGCTACAAGATTACAAACAGGTTTAGCTGCAGCTGATGTTGGGGTTTATGCTCAAGTTGGTGAATCTTTCCCATCTTTATATGGAACTGCTTATACAAGAGATGATGAAGGTCATATCATGTTGAATGCTAATGGTGATCCAATCGTAAGTTCAGAATTAAAATACTTAGGAACTACAACTCCTACTTTAATTATGGGCTTCAATACATCTGTTAGATACAAACAATTTACATTATCTGCAGTTGCTGATTACAAAACAGGTCATAAATATTACAACAACTTAGTTGATGCATTAGAATTTACAGGTTCTACTCAACACAGTGCTTCTGCTGGTAGAGAGCCTTTTGTATTCCCTAATTCAGTTTATGAATATACTCCTGGAGTATGGTCTGAAAATACTAATATTACTACATCTGATGGTGGTTATAATTTCTGGACAAACACATACAATGCTATTAAAGAGAACTATGTGGTTGATGCTACTACTCTAAAATTAAGAGAGGTTGCTTTAAACTATGATTTACCTTCTAAATATTTAGATAAAACGTTTATCAAAGGTATTTCTTTTGGTCTTGTTGCTAGAAACATTATTATGTTAAGATCTGCTCAAAACAAATATACAGATCCAGAATTTACTACAGATTCTCAACAAGTAACAGGTTTTGGTACACAAAATCAGTTGCCTCCAACAGCATCTTATGGTTTCAAAATGGATGTTAAATTTTAATAAAAAAGAGATATGAAAAGACTAAATAAATTTTTAATTGCACTTTTTGTTGTGGGTTTTGCCACTTCATGTAGTGATGATTATTTTGACGTAAATGACAGTGTGAATAATCCTGTTTCATCTACGCCTGCTCTATCATTACCTGTAGCTCAAAAGTTTACTGTTGATGTTTTACAAGGTGATTATAATTCAATGAATACTTTAGGTAATTTATGGGCATATTCATGGGCTGCTGGTTCTAACTATGCTTATTTTACTGACGAAACAAATTATGTTGTAACAAGTAGTTTCAGAACTGGGACTTTTACAACTGTTTACACTCGTCCTTTAAATAACTATGAAGTTATTATCAAAAATACGGATGTAAAATATTCTAATTATGTAGCTATTGCTAAAATTATGAAAGCATTCCATTTTCAATATTTAGTTGATGCTTATGGTGATGTTCCATATTCAGAAGCTTTACAAGGATCTGCGAATACTACTCCTGCTTATGATAATGCTAATGATATTTATGATAATTTGATCGTTTTGTTAACTGAAGCACAAGATTTAATCGCTAATCCTGATGCTACTGCAATTACACCTTCAGCTAATCAAGATATTATGTTACGTGGTGATATGGCTATGTGGGCTAAATTTGCTAACACTATCAAATTAAGAATCTTATTAAGACAAAGTGAAAAAGCTGGTTTGGTTTCTCAAGCTGATTTTGATGCTGCAGTAAATAATGGTATTGGTTTCTTAAATGCTGGTGAAGATGTTTTATGTAATCCAGGTTATGTTAATGAAACTAACAAACAAAATCCTTACTGGGGTGCATTTGGTAAAACTGTAGCTGGTGACCCTGCTGCTAATGCTGAGGCAACAAGAGCTACTAATTATGCAATTTCTAAATTATCAGTTGACCCAAGAAAGGCTAGAATTTTCAAACCAGTTGGTAACACTACTAACTTTGCTGGAATCGCTCAAAATGATACTTTTGGTCCTGCTTCTGCAAGTTTATCTGGTATTGGTCCTGGTATCTTAACTGGTGCTAATCAATCTGGTGTTATTATGTTGTCTGCAGAAAGTTTGTTATTACAAGCGGAAGCTGCTTCTAAAGGATATATTTCTGGTGACGCTGAAGCATTATACAATGCTGGAGTTCAAGCTTCATTTACTTATTTAGGTGCTGGTGACGCAACTGCTTATTTAGCAAGTTATGCATTTCCAAATAACCCTGCTAATAATTTAGAAGCTATTATTTATCAAAAATGGGTTGCCTTAATGGGAATCAATGGTTTTGAAAACTGGATTGAATATAGAAGAACTGGGTTCCCAGCGGATTTACCATATGCTCCTAATAACCTTTCTGGTGCTACAAGTATTCCTGTTAGATTGTTATATCCTTCTTCTGAATATGCTGCTAACCCAGATAATGTTCCTGCGCAAACTTCAGGCGATGCATTTACATCTAAAGTTTTTTGGCAGAATTAACTTAAAAAAAAATAGATTATGAAAAAAACATTTAAAAATTTGGCTTGTTTGTTTATTGCAACTTTAGCTATCGTTTCTTGTGATAGTGTTGGTGATGACGATGAATTAAACTATGGATCTGGTCCTTATGTGGCTCAGTTTTCTACAGCTGCAAAAACAGGTTTCTTTTTAAAGGATGACAATGAAGTTTTTAACTTTGATATTCCTTTAGAGTTAGTAGGAGGTAATGGTTTAGCTGTTGATTCAGATTTAAATTTAACTTTTGAAGTTAACACTGACTTGTCAACAGCAATTGAAGGTACACATTTTACTTTTGCTACTTCAGCTACTAATGCTGTTATTCCTTCAGGTAATAAATTTGCATCATTAAAAATTAATGTTGATTCTGCAACATTAGATGATCAAAATCCACCAGTTTTAGTATTAGATTTATTAGCTGCTTCTGCAGATGGTGAAAATGTTGTTGTTTCTGGAAATAAAAGCAGAATTACAATCACTTTACAAGGAACTTGTACTTCTGATTTAGCTGGCAATTATTCTGTTAGTACTACAAGACTAACTCCTGCCGGAGGTCCTTATACTCGTACAGACGAGTTTATTGATGAGATTGGAGTAGGAACTTATAATACTACTACTGTAGGTAATTATAAAGCAGTTGCTGATTTAACACTTACTGGAACTTGGAATAACCTTGATCCATCTTTACCAGATGTTGGTTATGACTTCAAAGAAGTTTGTGGAAGAATAAGAGTTGAAGAGCAAAAATTAGCTCATGCTTATCCTAATTTAATTAAACAATCAGAAACTCAATATGCTGCGAGTGCTGTTAATGAAGCTACAGGAGTTCTTACTATTGAATATTCTATATTCTTTACTAATAATACAGTAGAAAGAACTTACAGAAGTGTTTATACACCTCTTTAATATTTAAAAAATATATATGATGAATAATAAATTTTTAAGATTTTTAGGTGTTGCAGCCATTCTTTCTTTATCTGTATCTTGTGATAAAGAAGAAGATGTTGACTCAATTGTGCAAGTTCACAAGCCTAACATGACAATTTCTGTAGCATCTGTTACAAATGCTGTTGAGGGAGATATAGTTCCTTTTACATTAACTTTTGATGAACCTGTTGGTAGAGATTTTAATCTTTATATTTTAAGATTAAATGGAAGTACTGCATCTGATTTAGATTCAAGTGTTAGTGAATTATATCCTAATACAGCTTATCAACAAGTTGTTGCTATTCCTGCTGGTACAACTACTTTTATTGGTGGTATCGAAATTGAATTAGATGACTTAAAAGAAGATACTGAGCAATTATTGTTAACTATTGGTGATACGAGAACTTATGATGTTAACTTTACACCAGTAGACATTACGATTAATATTGATAATGTTGTATCTGAAGAGTTGAAGTTAGATTTCCATTTTAATAGAACTTTCTCTGGTAGTAATGGTTTCTCTTCTTCATTATGTGAAATAGAGAGTGAATTATCAGCAACTAAATATGATATTGATTTCATTGTTTATGATTCAATGGGTAATGATTTAGGTGTTGTAGATGCACAAACAGCAAACTGTGAGGAGTCTTTAACTATGAATATTAATGATTATGCTGACGGTATTTATGATATCAAAGCATATTTATATACTAATGCTAATTTAGATTTAGCTGAGATTGCATTCCCACTTGTTGATGTTCCTGAATTTATGATTCCAATCACTGTAGATTATATGAGATCTGGAGCTTTCAAAGGTTTATATACTCAAGAAGTTGCAAATCAATTTACATCTAACTCTCCAGTTGGTTCTGAGAACTATGTTATGTCTGTTGAGGTTTACACTGATGCAGCTGATGGTGTTCGTAAATTTAGAATTTTAAATTCTGCTGGAAGTGTTTCTGCTGAAGGTAAAGCTAAAGCTAAGAAAACATACAAACATGTTAGAAGAAATAAATAATTCTTATTTTTCTTAAAAAAGGGACTACAGAAATGTAGTCCTTTTTTTATTCCCTATTTTCTCATTACATTTGCTGATATTTTTATGTAATGAAGAATTATCTATCAATTTTCTTATTTTTTGTTTCTTGCTTTATTTTCTCTCAAGTTCAAGATGATACTAATTTATCTAATGATCTAGTTAAGGGGAAAGAAGTAAAACCATCCATAAATCTCTATAAAATTTATACTTTAGAGAAAGATACTACTTTTGCTGACACTTCAATGTCTTTAAAGAATGAGTATAAATACAATTACTTAAGAAAAGATATTTTTGGGTTGTTGCCTTTTGCCAATGAAGGACATACTTATAATACTCTTAATTTCGGTTTAGTGCATAAAAGTATTTTACCATCTTTTGGTTTTACTGCCAAACATTTTAATTTTTTAGAAGCACGTGATATTAAATATTATTCTGTTCCAACGCCTTTTACAGAATTATACTATAAAACTGTTATGGAGCAGGGACAGTCTTTAGATGCTTTTTTGACTATTAATACTAAACCTAATCTCAATTTTTCAATTGCTTACAAAGGATTACGTTCTAATGGTAAATACATAAACAATATCTCGAGTACAGGAAATTTTAGGTTTACCACTAGTTATTTTACAAAAGATAAACGTTATTTTTTAAATGCTCATTTCACCGCTCAAGATATTTCGAATCAAGAAAATGGTGGTATTATTAATACTGATTTGTTTGAATCAAGTGAAGATCCTTATAATGAGCGTGATCGTTTAGATGTTTATTTTAAAGATGCAACTTCTCTATTAAAGGGGAATCGTATCTTTCTTGACCATTCTTTTAAATTGAATAAAAACAATCCCAATAGTTTAATTTTCACCCATCAATTTAATTATCAATACAAGTTTTTCGAGTTTACTCAGCCCACAATTAGCAATCGTTTTGGAGCGTCTTTTTCAAATAATATAAACAATAAGACGCGTTATAATAATATGTATAATAAAGTAGGTGTTGGTTATAAAACTAAAAATTTTGGTGATTTAGAATTTTTTATTGATGACACTAATTATAACTATTATTACAATAGTGTTGTGTATGATAATTCGGGAAATATTCTTGTGCCAAATTCCATTTCGGACCGAATTAATATGCTTGGAGGAAACTACACGTATTTTGCAAAGAAATTGATTGCCAAATTAGAAATATCGCAAGCAATTACAAATCAATCCATTTCTAATATTGAAGCTACAGCAAAATACACTGTTAACTCCGATTATAAATTTGAATTTCAATACCAAAAACTAAACAGTTTGCCGAATTTGAATTTCTCTTTGTATCAAAGTCGTTATATAGATTACAATTGGGCTAACAATTTCAAGAATGAAAAACTAAATCAGTTTTCTTTTTCTGCTATGACAAAATGGTTAAATGCTGGTATACAATATAAAGTCTTAAATGATCATTTGTATTTTGATAATACTACAAATGATATAACAAAACTTACTGTTAAACCTGTTCAATACGATAAAACAATTAATTATTTATCAATAAACGCAAACAAAGAGATTAAGTTTTGGAAGTTTGGTTTAGATGTGACCCTTTTATATCAAAAAGTTGATCAATCTTCAGAAATTGTAAATGTACCCGAATTAACTACAAGAAGTACATTATACTTCTCTGATTATGTTTTCAAAAAGGCGATGCTTTTGCAAACTGGAGTTACTTTTCAATATTTTTCTGAATATTTTGCCAACGATTATAATCCTTTAATTGGTGAGTTTTACGTGCAAAACGAGAAGAAAATAGGAAACTTTCCAATGTTTGATTTCTTTGTAAATGCAAGAATTAAACAAGCACGAATTTACTTAAAAGCAGAACATTTTAATTCGGCAATGACAGGATATAATTTCTATTCGGCGCCAAATTATCCTTATCGCGACTTTATGGTTCGATTTGGTTTAGAATGGAATTTCTTTAAATAGAATTTTGTATTCAATTCCTATTTTTTAGTGGGTTTGCTTTTTTTGCAAAATTCACACTATCTTTGCAAAATATTACAAATATCACAAATGAAATACGCAAAAAATATATTAGAAACCATCGGGAATACCCCTTTGGTTAAATTAAACAAGGTTACTGCTGAAGTTGATGCATTAGTGTTGGCTAAAGTAGAAACTTTCAATCCTGGAAATTCTGTTAAAGATAGAATGGCAGTAAAAATGATTGAAGATGCAGAAGCAGATGGTCGTTTAAAACCAGGAGGAACTATCATTGAAGGAACTTCAGGAAATACGGGAATGGGTTTAGCATTAGCGGCTATCGTTAAAGGTTACAAATGTATTTTTGTGATTTCAGACAAACAATCAAAAGAAAAATCAGATATTTTGCGTGCTGTTGGTGCAAAAGTAATCGTTTGTCCAACCGATGTAGAACCAACTGATCCACGTTCATATTATTCAGTTTCCAAAAGATTGGGTGAAGAAATTCCTAATTCTTGGTACGTAAATCAATACGATAATCCAAGTAACGCTATTGCACATTACGAACAAACGGGTCCAGAAATTTGGGAACAAACCGAAGGGAAAATTACACACTTTGTAGTTGGTGTTGGAACGGGTGGAACGATTTCTGGAACAGCTAAATATTTAAAAGAGAAAAATCCTAACATCAAAATTTGGGGAATTGATACGTATGGTTCAGTTTTTAAAAAATACCACGAAACTGGAATTTTTGATGAGAACGAA
>ERZ650302.1654-NODE-1654-length-12333-cov-14.219091_pt1 | contig 12333 bp, 10 predicted proteins | sample MGYA00376238_ERZ650302 | MGnify/ENA primary metagenome ERZ650302 (study PRJEB26733, sample SAMN07839298) | wastewater metagenome | biome: urban; feature: wastewater treatment plant; material: waste water | place: USA: North Carolina | collected 2016-04-28 ... | reverse complement strand
ATCTATTTTTTTATGGAAAACCTGGAACTGGAAAAACTACTTTAGCAAAAATTATTGCACGAGAAATCAACACTGACTATTTTTACTTTAATGCAACAAGTATAAAAATTGAAGACTTAAGAAAAGTATTTGATAAATATAAAGGCTCTTTGATTAAACCTTTAATTTTTATCGATGAAGTTCATAGGCTTTCAAAAAATCAGCAAGAAGTTTTACTTCCTATAATGGAAAATTATGATGCAATAATCATTGGTGCAAGTACAGAAAATCCATTTTTTACTTTAACGTCTGCTATTCGTTCAAGATCATTTTTATATGAATTCAAAGCTTTTACAAAAGAAGAGATGAATAAAATTCTTTATATCGCTTTAAAAGATATTGAAATTAATATTCATAAAGATGCATTAGAATATCTGATTACATCAAGTTCTGGTGATGCAAGAGCCATGCTTACGCTTTTAAATTTTGCATATAAAGTATCAAAAGATATAACTCTATCTTTATTAAAAGAGTTAAGAGAAAATGTAATAGGGGATGGAGTTTCATCTTCTGATACTCATTATGATTTAGCAAGTGCAATGATAAAATCTTTAAGAGGTTCGAATATTGATGCAGCACTTTATTATATGAGTAGATTAATTAATGGTGGAGAGAGTGTTGATTTTATAACAAGAAGATTAGTAATATTTGCTAGTGAAGATATTGGAAATGCAAATCCAAATGCATTAAATTTGGCAGTTAATACAATGATTGCTTGTAATAAGATTGGTTATCCTGAATCAAGAATTATACTTTCTCAATGTACAATCTATCTAGCATCAAGTCCAAAATCCAATAGTGCATATAAAGCAGTGAATAAAGCTCTAGAAGAGATAAAAGCCGGAAAACTACTTGATATACCAAAACATCTTGATTCACAGCATATAGGCTATTTATACCCACATGATTTTGGTGGATATGTTGAGCAGGAATATTTAAAAGAAAATTTAGAGCTTTATAAAAATTCTAGTATTGGATTTGAAAAGACTTTAGATGAATGGCTAAAAAAAATAAAAAACAATAAAGGGGATTAAATGGAATACTACACTTGGATTTTAACTTTTCACATAATGGCAGTAATGTCATGGATGGCAATGCTTTTTTATCTTCCTAGACTTTTTGTTTATCATGTTGAAAATATTGAGAAAAAAGAGTTTGTTGATGTCGTTAAAATACAAGAGTATAAAATTTATAAATATATTGGAGCTCCTGCTATGTGGGCAACTATATTTAGTGGAATTGCAATGCTTTCGTTAAACACTTCATTATTAGATTTCTCACTTAATCCGTGGATGTATGCAAAACTATTTACTTTATGGATTTTGATTGTTTATTCATTTTCATTGGAAAAATATAGAAAAGAATTAGAGGCAGATGTTTGTAAAAAAAGTGGTAAATTCTTTAGAATGTATAATGAAATGCCAACTATGTTAGCTATTTTGATAGTAGCTTATGTTATAACAAAAACATTTTCTATACTATTTACTGCAGTAATTATAATTTTATTTGGGTATATTTCTTATGTAATAATGAAACCTAAAAAAGAGAAAACAATATGAACTTCGAAAAATACTATATTTTAGATACAAATATCTTACTTGAGGATGCTTCAAATATATATAAGCTTTCTCAAGATGGTAAAAATCTAATTATTCTTGCAGAAACTGTTTTAGATGAAATTGATACTAAAAAAAGTGGATTTGATGAGATAAATTTTCAAGCAAGAGAGTTTGCAAGAATCCTTGAGAATGCTATTGTAGTTGAATCTATAAAAAAAGATTTGTATAAAATCATACGATTAAAAATTGAAAATGATAAAAATACAATCATTGATATTATCTCAAAAGAAGAGTACGAAGTAAATATAAAAAATATATCTTTAAATATAATCAATGATAGAAAAATACTTGAAATTGCAAGTTTTGCAAATAATCATTATAAAAAACAAGTGGAGTTTTTATCCCTTGATATTATGGCAAGAACAAGAGCCATATCACTTGATATTAAAACTGATGCTCTAGTTGGTAAAGATAAAGATGTATTTGATTTCGAATTTACAAAAGAGATTACCATAAACTTTGAAGATTTAGAATATTTAGATAATCAACCAATTGATAATTTTGATAAAGAATATAAACCATACAACTTCTCTTACTGTTTTAAAGTTAAATCATCAGATCAAGTAATTTTAGCAAATATACAAAATAAAAGAATTAATTTACTTGATGAAGTTGAGATTAGAGATCAAATAATAACTCCACTAAATAAAGAACAACTTTTCTTTAGTGATGCAATTTTAAACCACCTATACAACGTTTTAATCGTTGAAGCAAAGGCTGGTTCAGGAAAAACGCTTTTAGCCCTTAGCGGTGCTTTAAAATTAGTTAGACAAAAGCATTTTCAAAAGATTATTTATATTAGAAATTCAATTGAATCACTTGATAAAGGTGAAGATGTAGGATATTTACCTGGTCTTGAAGAAAAATTTAAAATATATAATCATCCATTAATGGATAGTTTAGATTACATAATTAGAAGTGAACACAAAAGAAAAAGAAATAAAAAGAATCCTGAACAAGTTTTTAATGAGCTTGATGATAGTGAAGTAACTACTAGGATTGAACAAATGATTAGTAATTATGGAATTGAAACAATGTGGGTAGGGGAAATGAGAGGAAGAACTCTATCAAACGCATTTATAATCATTGATGAAGCACAAAATATGTCAAACAAAACTATGCAAATGGTTTTGTCAAGAATTGATAGTTCTTGTAAAGTTGTTGTTCTTGGATCAAATAAACAAATTGACAATTTTTATGTGAATAAATATACAAATGCACTAACAACACTTCTAAAATCAACTAAAAATGAAAATAAACTTGTAAATACATTTGCAATTAAATTACAAAAAGTTCTTAGAGGTCCTATTACAGAGTGGGCTGAAGAGATATTCTCAAAATAATATCCATAAAAAATCTTTTTATGGATGTATAATAAATCAATTTATACTCTATTTTTATACCTAATTATATTACATTAATGAATTGAATTATTAAACAATTATTCTTTTATCTTTCTTTCAAAAAATTAAATCTAAAACCAATGATTTAATCTTTTTATATACATATTTTGTTTATAAAGAAAATATAAATTATAAAAATAATTAGCTTATATTGGACATAATAAACTATTTTGTAAAATATAATGTATATATTTTCTAAACAACTAAAATCTAATAATTAATTTATAATTGTGTTATAATACATATTATAATACATAAAAGGATTACAATGGGATTATTACAATATACATCAAATGAAATGTTCTCATCAACAGAACTTGTAAGAAAAAGTAAGAATATTTTTGACAAATTGAACAAAAATGAGATTGAAAAAGCAATTGTATTGAGAGATGGAAAACCAGGTATTATTCTTTTAGATTTTAACTATTATGAACAAATAATGGCAGAATATTTATCACTTAAAGCAGATAATAAAAATATAAATATCCAAAAAAATAAAGTCCCGAAAGTAGAAAAAAATTTTATTGACAAAGATATACAAAAGATTAGTGATGAGATAAAAGAAGTTGTAAATTCTACTTCTCGAGATAAAGAGGAATTAGAATTCTCGTTTGATACTGATTTGGCAAAAGATAAAACAGAACCACTAAAAGAATTTTGGGATTAATGATGATAGATGTATTAATTATTGGTTCTGGTATATCAGGATTAACCGCCGCACTAAATGCGAAAAAAAATAATACAAATGTACTTGTATTATCTAAAACATATCCTACACATTCACAAAGTGTACAAGCACAAGGTGGCATAAATGCTGTTTTGTATGAAGATGATGATTCTGTTGAAACACATATTGAAGATACATATAAAGGCTCTTGTAAACTAGCAAATAAAGAAAATATAAAGTTAATGTGTGAAAATGCTAAAGAAACAATTAATTGGCTTGATTCAATAGGAGTACCATTTAATCGAACCTGTGATAATAAAATTGCACAAAGAAAATTTGGTGGAACAAAAAAAATCAGGACTTGTTACTCAAGTGATTATACAGGATTAAAGATTTTACATACACTTTATGATAGATGTATTAAAGAAGAAATTGACTTTCTAAATGAACATATGTTACTAAATCTAATTGTTGAAAATAATCAATGTTATGGGGCAATTGTACTAGATATAAAAAATGGTGAAATTAAAGAATATCTATCTAAAACAACAATTCTTGCAACTGGTGGATATGCAGGAATTTATCATAATCATACAACAAATTCTTACTCAAATAGTGGCGATGGAATTGCTGTTGCTTTTAATGCAGGTGTAAAACTGTCAAATATGGAATTTGTTCAATTTCATCCTACAACATTAGAAAATTCAAATGTATTAATAAGTGAAAGTGCTAGAGGTGAGGGCGGATATTTACTTGATCAAAATATGAATAGATTTATTGATGAATTAAAATCAAGAGATGAAGTATCAAGAGCAATATATGAAAAAATACAAAGAAATGAAAAAGTATATTTAGATTTAAGACATCTTGGAATTGAAAAAATAAAAAAGTTAATGCCACAAGAAAGAACTTTGGCAATAAATTATGCAAATATAAAGATTGAAAATGAATTATTACCAATTACTCCCGCATCGCATTATTCTATGGGTGGAATAAAAACTGATATTAATACAAAAACAAATATTAAAAATCTTTTTGCATGTGGAGAATGTGCAGAGGCTTCAATTCATGGTGCTAATAGACTTGGAGGAAATTCATTATTAGAAATAGTTACATTTGGCAAAGTTGCGGGTTTAAATGCCTCAAATGAAGCTAAAGATGTAATACAGAATCAATCTATATCAAATCAACTTAATGAAAATAAAAAAGAACTTGATGAGATTTATAAAATTGAAAATAAAATAAACTTTTATGCAGAAAAAGAGAGAATTGGTGATTTACTCTTTAACAATTTAGGATTATTTAGAACTCAATCACAAATGCAAATTGCTCTTAATGAATTAAAAATATTAAAAGAGAATTTAAAACATATAGGAATAGATGATAAATCAAAGATTTACAATAAAAATCTTATTGATTTACTTGAATTTAGAAATATGATTGAGGTATCAATTCTTGTTTGTTTATCAGCAATAAATCGTACAGAGAGTAGGGGCAGTCATTTTAGATTAGACTATCCTAATCAAAATATTAATTTTCTAAAAAATAGTTTTATACAAAAAGATAGCAGCGACATAATAGCAAATTTTGAGGATATACAATGATTTTGAATATTAAAAGATTTAGTACAGAATATCTAGAAAAAAACAGTATAGATTCATTTGAAATAACTAATGTAAATCTTCTAAAAGCATTAATTGAGATTAAAACTCAACAGGATAGTAGTTTAACCTTTCGTTGTGGATGTAAAAGTGGAGTTTGTGGTTCATGTGCTGTTAGAGTTAATGGTGTAGAGCGATTAGCCTGTAAAACAAATATACAAAATTGTGATTTTATTGAACCAATAAAAAATACTACAATTATAAAAGATTTAGTTGTAAATGTTTCACATGAAACATTATTGATAAAAAGAATAAATTCATCAATAGTTGAAGATGTAAAAAATGATGAAGTAAATCAAGAAGATATAAAGAAAATAGATTTGCAAAGTAATTGCATATTATGTAGTTCTTGTTATAGTTCATGCCCAGTTTATGACGTAAATAAAGAGTTCCTAGGACCATTTGCTCTCACAAGAGCATTGAGATATGTAAATGATAAAAGATTAGTAGATAAAGCAACTATACTAGATTCTATTCAATCAAATGGTATATGGGATTGTACACTATGTAGTGCGTGCACTTTAGTTTGTCCACAAAATATAGATCCAAAAGGAGATATAATGCAATTACAAAATATATCGGTTCAATTTGGATATTCAAATCCATATAAACAAGATTTCGGTTTTGATGGAAATTTCGAAGATGATTTTGGCGGATTTAATCCAAATAGTTTTTAAAATAAAGGGGTATAAACTCTTTATTTTAAAATACACTCTTTTAGTTTTTTCTTTTTATTCCATTTAAGTTTTTTTAATTCTGGCTCATTATAAAACTCTTTTGTATATCCAAAACACAAATATGCAATAAATTTGTACTCATTTTTATCAACATTAAATATTTTATTTATCTTTTTTGGTTTTAAAATTGAAACCCAACCCATGCCAATATTTAATGCACGAGCGGTTAGCCACATGTTTAAGATTGCACATACAACAGAATATTCACCTGTTCTTTTCATATAAGTTTGACCTAAAACATTATCTATAGGTTTCTTATAATAAACAGCGATATTTACATTTGATTCTTTAATTCCTTCAAGTTTTAATGAATTATAAAGAGGTTTATCAAGAAATTTACTTTTACTGTTTTCGAAAGATTTAGTAAAATGTTTGTAAACTAAATCTTTCTTTTCTTCATCAACAATAATAAATTGCCAAGGTTGTGAATAACCAACAGATGGGGCATTCAATGCAGATTGCAAAATAATATCAAGTTTTTTACTTGATATTTTTTTATTTATAAAGTTATTGCCTCTAACATCTCTCCTAGAAGCAATAATATTTGTAAGTGTTTCTAAATCTTTTTTTTTAAATTTCATTAAATTGTAAAATCGTGTAAATCTTTAAATAAAAATGCTTCAACAATCTCATCTATACTTTTTTGTGATGGTGCAATTAATGCCATAATACCTTCATCCATAAAAGGCCAAACATATTCTAATTCATTTATAACAACGACTGCATCAATCCAAACAATTATATCTTCTCTTCTATCGTAAAATTCAACACTTAGAACTCTACCTTCATCAAGTGTAACAAAAGCCCAAGCATTATTTTCTTCAATTGATGAAATTAAACATTCATCTCTATTTTTCGAATCAACTGGTATTAATATAGTCATTTTTTTCTCTTTTTTTATTGGTTATTTTGTAATTTAAGGGATTTTACAATCTTTTTTCTTAAGAAAGATACTCTTTTTTAAACCATAAAGAAAATACAAAAAGTGAATACAAATGCTGTTTAAATTTATTTGATTTTGATAATTCATAAATATGTAAAATATATTCATGATTAAATAAATTTGTTTGATTATTAACTTCAACTATAATATTTAGAATCTCTTGTTTATACTCTTTATTTAGCCACTCATTAAAAGGAGAATTAAAACCTTTTTTTGTTCTATTTATAATTACTTCTGGAATATATTTTGAAGCTATTTTCTTTAATAAATATTTATTTGTATCTCCAACTTTTATATTTGATTCAACACTAAACATATAATTTACCAAATTAAAATCCAAAAATGGAGTTCTAACTTCCAAAGAATTACCCATAGAAATTCTATCAACTTTTGATAAAAGTGCTTCACCTAACCAAATCTTTAAATCAATATAACTCATCCAATCTACAGGATCTTGTTTTGCAGTTTCACTTTTAAAACTTGGAACTTTTTTGAATAATCTTTTCTTTTGAATATCTGTATAAATTTCTCCAAAAGAGTTGTAAAGATTTTGTTTTTTTACGATTCTTCTTAAATATTCACTCTCTTTTGTATTGTTTTGTAAAGCACCAATTATGTCATTTAGAAATAAGTTTTGTTCATTTGAAAGGGATTTTTCAAATTCATAATATTTCAAAAATTTTGAATAGTTATCATAACCTAAAAAAATTTCATCACTTCCTTCTCCAGATAAAACAGTTTTTATTCCACTTTGATGAATTTTCTTTGTCAAAATATTTAATGGAATTGCAGCACTATCTCCATGTGGTTCTTCTAATAAATCCAAAGTTTGATGAAAATGATTTATATACTCTTTTTGATTTATTACAACTGGTGTGTGATTTGAGTTAATATGATTTGCAGTGATTTGTGCATATTCTAATTCACAATAGTTTTTATGTTCATCATAACCAACACTAAAAGTATTTATTTTTTTACCTGATATTTTTGTGTAAAGTGCAGATATGAGTGAGCTATCAATTCCACCACTTAAAAGTGAGGAAACTTCCACATCACTTGTTAATCTAGTCTCTACACTATTGATTAATAACTCTTCAATGTCATTTAGAGCATCTATTTCGTTTTTTATTGCTTTATAGGTATTTATCCTATAGAATTTCTTTTTTTGAAGCTCAGAGCTGTTATTTGGGTCATAAATCATATAAGTTGAAGCTTCAAGTTTAAATATGTCTTGATAAAAGGTATCTTCACCAAAAGATACAAAATATTGCATATATTTTGAAAGTGCAACTTTATTTAAATTTGGTTTATAATCAAGAAGTTTTAAAACAGATTTAATTGAAGATGAGAAAATAAACTTATTATCTTTGAAGTGATAAAAAAATGGTTTTTTACCATATCTATCTCTAGCACAAAAGTATAAATTCTTTTTCATATCATAAATACAAAAAGAAAACATTCCATTTAGTTTATTTAAAAAATCAAATTTATACTTTTGATAAAGTCTAATTATTACTTCACTATCACTTGCAGTATTGCACTCTAAATGTTCCACGTGAATCAATTCTTTATAATTGTAAATTTCTCCGTTAAAAACTAAAAGAATATCATCAAAAATCATTGGTTGATTTGCTTCTTCATTTAAGTCAATTATTGCAAGTCGAGTATGTCCAAATTGTTTATTTTCAAGACTTATACTATTTTTATAATCTGGTCCTCTATTATTTAATAAATCTAATGCTTGATTAAAATTGTTAGATAAAAAATTTGCTCCTAAAATTCCACACATAAAAATCTACTTTATAAAATATTTTATAATTTCTATATAAAAATACAATAGAAAAATAAATATACTTGTTGAAATTAAAATTGTAGCTGCCACATTAAATGGTCTGCAATTATATAAAGCTGCTAAATTAACATTATTAACTGCAAGTGGAACCATAAGCTCCATTATTAAAATAGAAGCTACAAATGAGTTTAGATTTGTAAAATAAATTACTATAACAATTCCAATAAGTGGTAAAAAGATATGTTTAACAAAACTAATATGCAAAGATAAATGCCATGGAATTGATTTAATTTTAACACTAAATAGATACATTCCAAAGATTAATAATTGAATTACCATAGAAGTATAAGCACCCATTTCTAATGCATTATAGATATGTTTATTTATTGTAATTTCTTGAAAATTTATAAATAAAGCAAGTAAGGCAAACCAAATACCAGGAATCTTTAAAATTGAAATAATTGCATCTTTAAATGAAAACTGCTCTCTTGCAAAAAAATATACAGAAAACATATAAATAAATAAAACATTTGCAATATTAATAATACTTGTATATGGAACAGATTCTATACCAAAAAGTGCAATTCCAAGTGGAATACCAATATTTCCAGTATTTCCAACCAATGCAGTTGCTAAATATGTAGATTGATCTGTTCTGTCATTAAAAATCTTTTTATTAACTAAAAGTAATATAAAAAGTGAAATAAGAACAATAATAATATAAATAAATGGAGAAGCAATAAATTCGTAATTAATAGGAGATTTCGTTAAACCCCAAAATATTAGTATTGGTTGGAAAAAGTATAAAGATATGATAACTAAACTTTTTTCATCAAGTTCATCTGTAAAAATCTTTTTAGCAACAAAGCCTAATAAAATAAAAAAGTAAACTGGTAAAACGGAGAATATAGCTTCGATAATAAATCCCTAAAATTTTTTAGGGATTTTATCATTAAAAAGATAAATTTGACTATTTATAGCCGATATAATTAAAATATTAGAAATAATTAAACTATTTAGTAAAATAACTCAAACACACATAAATTCCAGCACCCATTAAAGCTGTAATAGGTAAAGTAAAAAGCCAAGCTAATAAAATTGTATTAACTGTTTTTTTCTGAACACTACCATCTGGTTCAGCAACCATTGTTCCAGCAACAGAACTTGAAACTATATGAGTAGTACTAACTGGTGCATGAGCAAAGTTAGCTAATAAAATTGTCACCATTGCCATTGCTTGAGAAACTGCTCCTTGCATATGATTAATAGGTTTAGAACCAATTTTCTCACCAATTGTATGAACAACTCTTTTATACCCAATCATTGTTCCTATTCCAATCATAAAAGCAACTGCAATAATAACCCAATATGGAACATATTCAGTAGATGTAATCATCTGTTTTCTTTGATCAGCAATATAGTCTGATTTATCTTTATCTATTGATTTATAAGCTTTCTCCGCTTGACCAAAGAAATTATCAGAACATAAAACTGCCGTGTGCATTTTCCATCTATCATCTGATGAAAGTTCAGAATATGATTTTAAACCATCAAGTTTTGTAGATATCTCAAGCGTAGTATTATAAACCTGATTTACATCACATTCAGCAATTGTATTCTCTATTTTTAATGCACTGATAAGTCTTTTTTCATTAACTAATTTCGTAAGATTATCATTATTATCTGCATAAAATTTAGCAAGATTTGAAGCTGCATCTCTTGTTTGCATAATTTTATACTGGTGTGCTTCCATATTTAAAGCATAATAAGTAGGTAAAATTCCTATTAAAATAATCATAATAAGACCGATACCTTTTTGTCCATCATTTGAACCATGTGCAAAACTAACACCTGCACCAGTTGCAATAATTCCTGTTCTCATCCAGAAATTTGGTTTCTTCTTCTTAAGCCCATTTTCACTAGTTGTAGGAGTTCTAAAATATTTTGGATTCTTAACAATTATTCTTGAAAGTTTCATAATTAAAAATGCAAAACCAAACCCAACAAGAGGAGAGATAGCAAGTGCAGTTAAAATTTTATAAACAACTTCCCAATTTAAACTTTGAGAAAAACTAAATCCATGCATCATTCCAAAAGCAACACTTACACCTACAATTGAACCAATCAATGAATGAGAGCTTGAAACAGGTAATCCAAAATACCATGTTCCAAAGTTCCAAACAACTGCAGAAATTAAAAGTGAAAAAATCATCACTAAAGTAGCATTTTGATCAGATGAAACCATAATGTCTAAAGGCAATAAATGTACAATTACATAAGCAACCCCAATACCACCTAATATTACACCAATAAAATTCATAATTCCAGCCATAATAACTGAATATGTTGCTTTCATTGAGTTTGTGTAAATAATCATAGCAACAGCATTTGCTGTATCATGAAAACCATTAATCATTTCATAAAATAATGCAATACCTAGTGATAAAAGCAATAAGCTAATAGCAAATGTATCAATATTATTTAGTGCATCCCATAAAACTGACATGTAATTTACCTTTTTATTACAAAAAAATTATTTTTAACATTTTTGTAATCAATTTGTTATTTAAGTTTGTTAGTATTATAGTGGAAAAATGCTTAGCATTTCGTATAATTTTTAATGTAATTATTTTATATTTTTGTTAGAAGATTTTATAGATTATCGTGAGTATTTAATATTTAGAAAAGAGAAATTAATCTCTTTTTCTACTTCTATCACCAGAAGGTCTTGGCGCTCTATCACCACTTGGTTTTCTATCACCACTTGGTTTTCTATCACCTGATGGTCTTCTGTCTCCAGCTGGTCTATCTCCAGAAGGTCTTGGTGCTCTATCACCACTTGGTTTTCTATCACCTGATGGTCTTGCTGGTCTGTCTCCAGCTGGTCTGTCTCCTCTTGGAGCTCTATCTCTATCACCACCTCTTGAATTTCTATCACCTGTTCTAGGACCTCTGTCTCTATCACCACCTCTTGAATCTCCACCTCGAGAACCACCTCTTGATCCAAATCTTCCACCACCTCTTGAATTTCTTCCAGAAGATGATCCATCATTATCATATCTGCTTGAATTTTCAATAAGTCTTTTAATATCTGATTCAGATTTACCAATATTATTGTTACCTTGAACTAATGTTGATGCTGAAATCATTGATGCTAATTTAAATGCAATAGTTGAAATATCAAACTCTTCTTTTAATTCTTCAACAAGTGCTAAAGCATAATCACTAATTTCTTGATCACTAATTTGATTTTTTAATTCAGTGATTTTTTTCTCTTTAACTGAATCAATATTTGGAACTATTTTAGCTTCTAATTTTGTACCAATATTTTTTTCAATTTTTTGTAACATTCTAAACTCATGAGGAGTTACAATAGATACTGCTATTCCTTCTTTTCCAGCTCTTCCAGTTCTTCCAATTCTATGTACATAAGACTCAGAATCAAATGGTAAATGATAGTTAAATACGTGAG
>ERZ650302.1650-NODE-1650-length-12357-cov-6.493578_pt1 | contig 12357 bp, 12 predicted proteins | sample MGYA00376238_ERZ650302 | MGnify/ENA primary metagenome ERZ650302 (study PRJEB26733, sample SAMN07839298) | wastewater metagenome | biome: urban; feature: wastewater treatment plant; material: waste water | place: USA: North Carolina | collected 2016-04-28 ... | reverse complement strand
ATCGTATCCTCCCGCCGCGTCAGTCCATATTGTTCCACGGCCTGCGTTACCGTAAGCTTTTCTCCTTCCTCCCCTGCCCGTCTTTGATGCTTTTCCATCCGATAGGCCAGATGGTCTTTGAGCATATCGAGAACAAAAATGTCATCGTATTTAAAATTTTCCTTTCCAATGGTGCGATAAAACGTAATTGTACCGAGGAAATGATGATCTTTTGCGATCACAACCTGCAGCGAATAATGCCAGTTATTGGGCTTATATACCTTCTTATAATATTCCATTTCCACACGCGACTCATCACTGATAATATCCGTCTCCCGATAAATCAGCGATTTCCCTCTGCTGTAATCCAGTTCCTCATATTCTTCCGATAGATTACTATCGCAATTATACATCACCGGCCGGTCCAGTTTCTTTTCATCCTCCACGGATGCCAGATAAAAATCAGCACTGTCAAAATCCACCAGCAGTTTTAACTGTTCTAACAGTTCTTTTCGCATTTCATCAAAATCTTCCATCGTATAGACTTTATAAATGATTGTGTTTAAAATAATCCAATCGTTGGTTTCTAATGTTTTCATTTGTGTTTCTCCTATAATTTTTTATTTCATAGGAATTTAACACCAAACGACATTTCCTATGAAATAAAAAACGACGCACCTCACTGAGGTACGCCGTCTTTGGCTTTTATGCTTTCAGTTTAACACTATTTAATTACAAAAGCAAACCAATTTTACCTATTTTTGATTTTTTTGATTTTTTCCTTTTCCCCTGATGACTTTTTTCAAAAATGTGCTATAATAAAATACGAAACGCAGATGTAGTTCATCGGTAGAATACCAGCTTCCCAAGCTGGGGAGGCGGGTTCGATTCCCGTCATCTGCTTTTTCTATGAGAAAGGCGTCCGTTTTTTCCGGACGCCTTTTCTTTTTCAATGATTAACGATAGTAATACGCGCCGCCCTTTCTGGTGATCGTAGCATTACGCAAATCAAATTTCTTTTTCTTCAAAGAAGACTTTTTCAATGTGAACTTAACATCTTTTGTCGAATAAGAAGAAACGGTAACATTGTATCTGCTCGTTTTATACGTACCAATCGTTTTTCCACTGGCATCTTTCACAACAATGTTGACATCCTTCAATGCGGTAATATAGTCTGTCGTATTATTGACAATTCTAGCTGTCATAACAAGATTTCCAGACTTATCAAAAGAAGCTTTATAAACTTCCATCACACATTTATTGTAATCCACATCGCTACTGCTTAACTTTACGGATGAAAATTTATTTTCCTTTACGGTTACCTTACAAATCAGATTCTCTCCATCTTCTGTCACAGCATAAACCGTTGTTTTTCCAGCTTTGACGCCGGTTACTTTACCATTCTTATCTACTTTATCATTGAAGTAGACACCTGGTGAACGAACCAACTGAGAAACGATGATACGCTCTGCACCGTTGATGATGAAGGTACCCATTTCAGTCATGATTGGAAACTCACCGAAGAAGACTTCTTGTGTCTTGATCTCGCCAGTTTCTTTATTCACCAGACGGAAAGTCACATAAATTGGAGCTGAGTAGTTCGCATCATGCGCACGCGCTTCTTCCAATGTGTATTTAGGCTCTTTCAATTCATAACCAACGAATTCCAATTCCATGGTATCCGTAAAGTTTGAAACTGGAAGTACATCTTCAAAGACTTCTTTCAAACCATAATCTAAAAAGTCTTGGAAAGAGTCCGTTTGGATTTCAATCAAATTTGGTAAATCAAGAACTTCCTTAATTCTTGAAAAACTACGACGGGTACGGTGCTTACCGTACTGAACTTCATGTCCTGCCAAAAGTTTTCTCCTTTGTAATAAGATACGAGACCGTGAAAACCAAAGTGAAAATAGGAGAGTGACGCCGTGTCACCAGACACAAGGAGCTCTATCTTTTTCACACAGGTTTTAGGTCGAGTTCAATTAAAGATACGAGGGCGTCAAACACTCCAAAAGAAAATAGGACATCGACAAAGCAATCAAAAGATTGCAAGGAGATGTATCTTTTTCTACAGGAGTATAGCCCGAGTTCAATTATATTCAGCATGTGATGACCTGCGCTTACTTTTTCTGAATTTTTAGAATCTTTAAGAATAGGTAACAATTCTCAAAGAACTTCTTCATAGACACAAAAAGAGCAGCTAAATCTTCCTTTTAAAAAGTGTGATTTAACTGCTGCAAGCCTTGCTTGGACAATATTTCAAACAAGACACACGACAAATAATTTATACAATTATAGCACAAGAACTAGAATAAATCAAGAAATGAATCAGTTCTTTATCTTTGATATCATTCGAAAGTAATCAATCGAGCTGAATTGTCTTTTTGCCTGAGATCGTCATAAAACTATTATCTTGCTCTTGAGATAAATTCTACAATGTTAACCACGTAATCTACTCTAATTTTGAATCATTATCTAATTATATGGAACAAGCGCTTCGATTTGAACCCCTAAAAGATTAGTCACTGCTAGATGTCTGAGTGTCTGTATCTTGGTCATTATTTGAACTCGAAGAACTTGTTCCACTGCTTCGACTAGAGCTACTGCGTTGAGTTGAGCTACTTGATGTGGTCGTTTGCGACCCAATTATAGTATTCCAAGCCTGACGTTTATCGCTGTCGGTCCCGCCAACCATGAAATTATAATTGGTTACAGGTGCACCGTTTTTGGCCCAATAACTTGTTGTGGTCGCACCACCAATCGTTACTTGACGACCATTCACCTGAACTGTTCCGGCACGTTGACCAGTAGAAGATACAACATTAGAGGAGATGACACTGCTATCCAGTTCAAACTTACCTGAAAACATATCCGATTTGACATTGTATAATGCATCCACAAGGTATGCAACGTATTGTGAATTATTATAGTATCCTGTCCAGACATACATTTCTGAGTTGTCATCATTCCCCACCCATGTTCCTAAGGTTACTTTCGGAGTAGATAACATTAACCAAACATCATTTACCTCATTACTTGTACCCGTTTTTCCAACGAAGTCAGATGTTGCGGCTTGAGGATTCAAGCTACTTAATCGACTTTTGAATGTTGAGGTGTAACCAGAATTAATCACTTGTCGTAATAACATATTCATAATGCTTGCCGTAGCTTTTGAATACACTTGAACGGGAGCAGCTTCGTGCTGGTATACCACCGTTCCATCCGATGCAGTGATACTTTCAACAATATAGTGCTTATTATAAACACCGCCATTGGCTAAAGTCTGATAGGCGTTGGTATTCGTCAATACAGAGATTTCAACCCCTCCGCCTAATGGCACACTTTCAATATCATACATTGGAATATGATAATTCATTTTTTCCATGTAATCCTTAGCATTAACCCCTGCGTTTTGAATCATTTTATAAGTCCAAAAAGCCGGGATATTTACAGACATATCAATAGCAGTCTGTAAATTCATCATACCAGTACCTTTACTACTGCCGTACATAATTGGCTGACCACTTGAGAAGTTTGTAGGATAATTAGATAGAATACTTGCAGACCCTAGCAATCCTTGATCAATAGCAATACCATAAGCTAACAATGGTTTAATAGTAGAAGCAGGTGACCGTTGTGTGTCGAAGGCGTGGTTATTTTGATTTGTTGCAAAGTTCCTACCACCAATAAATCCTAGAATAGCTCCTGTACTATTATCAATCAAAACACTTCCTGTTTCAACATATTCATTTCCATTGTCTAGAACTGAACCGTAATTCGCTACAACAGATTGCATTGCAGAATAGATGCCTTTATCAACGGTACTCTTTATAATATATCCCCCTTGACTTAATTCCTGAGTCGCCATCTCCTCATATGATGATTTTATATCATCATTTTTCAAGTCGTTTTCAGAAACTGCATCCCGTTTAACGAGATAATCAAACATGACCTGCTGTGCCTCCTCCATAACTTCATAATAGAGGTAATCTTTTGTATCTGAAGTAATGGGTGCAGGGGCGATAAAATCTTGCTTAATATCATAATCTTTATAAGCTTCGTATTCCTCTTTAGTCAAAAAAGAAGCTCGATACATATTATAAAGAACGTCCTGATAACGCTCAATTCCATAAATCATGTCATCATCCGATTTCCGTGTTCCATCTGAAGCATACGGAGAATACACAATAGGACTTTGAGGCAATCCAGCGATATAAGCAGCCTGTGGGACGCTTAACTCCTTAGCTGTTTTTCCAAAGATCCCTCTTGCAGCTGCCTCTACACCTGCAATATTTTTTCCCTGATTGTTTCGTCCAAAAGGAGAGACATTCAAATAAATTGTTAATATCTCATTTTTTGTCATATTTCGCTCTAAAGCTAAAGCAGAAATGATTTCATTAGCCTTTCGCGTAAAGGTTGGAGCATCACCCACCAATTGTTGTTTGATCAATTGTTGGGTCAAAGTAGAGCCACCACTAGAAGATCCTAGTCCGATAGATCCTAAAGCAGCACGTAATACTGCTTTTGGTACAACACCATTATGCGTCTCAAAGGTTTCGTCTTCTGTAGCAATAACTGCCTGCTTTAGATAATCCGAAACCTCTTCAGACGTGACTGGTATACGTAATAAGTCAGAATTTACTTCTGAAACTAAACTACCATCTGAATAAGTTACCGTTGAAATACGACTAACTTCCGATACCTTTTCAACCAACTCTTCTGTTTTTGGCACTTCAACTTTGTCGAAAAGACTAACAACAAAGCCCACTCCGACCCCACCACCAAAAATAGCAATTAAAATTCCTAAGACAACTATCGAATTAATCAATAATTTAAGGGTCCGAAGGAAGATTCCAAAACCATTCTCTAACTGATGAATATCAACTTTCTTTTTTAAATCTTGTTTTTCTGATTTGTTATTCATAAAAACTCCTTATCACTCAATTATACCAAATTTTGTATATTTTCCGCAATTTCATGGTATAATAGGAAGGAATTTTTTAATACAAAGTTCGACCCAAATACTTTAAAACATGACTTGGGTCCTAACTATTCAATCAAAAGGAGATAGCCTACATGAACATTTTTGAAGAACTGAAAGCTCGCGGCCTAGTCTTTCAAACGACAGACGAAGAAGCCTTGGTAAAAGCATTAACTGAAGGAAAAGTTTCTTATTATACAGGCTATGATCCAACAGCTGACAGTTTACATTTAGGCCATCTGGTTGCCATCCTAACAAGCCGTCGGTTACAATTAGCTGGGCACAAACCTTATGCTCTTGTTGGTGGTGCTACAGGTCTGATTGGTGATCCATCTTTTAGAGACGCGGAACGTAGCTTGCAAACCAAAGATACAGTAGACGGTTGGGTAACAAAGATTCAAGGTCAGCTCTCTCGCTTCTTGGATTTTGAAAATGGTGACAACAGAGCTGAAATGGTCAATAACTACGACTGGTTCTCAGATATTAGCTTCATTGACTTCCTTCGTGATGTCGGTAAATACTTCACTGTCAACTACATGATGAGCAAAGATTCTGTTAAAAAACGAATTGAAACAGGAATTTCTTACACTGAATTTGCATACCAAATCATGCAAGGCTATGATTTCTATGAGTTGAATGATAAGCATAATGTTACATTGCAAATTGGTGGTTCAGATCAATGGGGCAATATGACCGCAGGCACGGAATTGCTACGTCGCAAAGCTGATAGAACTGGTCACGTGATGACTGTTCCGCTCATCACTGACTCAACCGGTAAGAAATTTGGTAAGTCTGAGGGTAATGCTGTTTGGCTTGATGCTGATAAAACTTCTCCTTACGAAATGTACCAATTCTGGCTCAATGTCATGGACGACGATGCCGTTCGTTTCTTGAAAATCTTTACATTCTTATCACTAGATGAGATTGCAGAGATTGAAGAACAATTTAATGCAACCCGTCATGAACGTTTGGCTCAGAAAATTTTGGCTAAGGAAGTCGTGACATTAGTTCATGGTGAAGAAGCCTATAACCAAGCCCTTAACATTACTGAACAATTGTTCGCTGGCAATATCAAAAACCTATCCGCAAAAGAACTCAAACAGGGGCTTAGCAACGTTCCAAACTACGCTGTACAGGCTGAAGACAACCTCAACATCGTTGAACTCTTGGTTACCTCTGGTATTGTTAACTCAAAACGCCAAGCTCGTGAAGATGTAGCAAATGGTGCCATCTATGTCAACGGTGAACGTGTGCAGGATTTGGACTACACTCTTTCTGACAGCGACAAGATTGACGGCGAGTTGACCATTATCCGTCGTGGTAAGAAGAAATATTCTGTTTTGACTTATTAACATTTTTCAAGGAAATCCTATGTGATTTCCTTTTCTGCTAACCTAGGAGAAAAGATATGACCTGCATTTTTTGCCACCAACTCAATGAAAATGCCATTCTCTACCAGACGAAGCATTTCAAAGTAGTCTGGGATATTGACCCTGTCCAAACTGGACATCTACTGATTATCAGCAAGAAACACTATGACACGCTCAGCCAAGTCCCTCCTGCTATTCGCTATGAACTGTCGGACTTGGAAGTCTTGTTAACTGAAAAACTCTGTCAAGCATTGGCAATTGACGGTGTGACCATAGCTTGCAACGATCGCTTGTTTGACACTGGCACCCATTTCCATGTTCATCTCATCCCACGCTTTCAATCAGATGGCTTCTGGGACCAAATTTCGCTTGCACAAGTGCAACTGGATTTGACTCATTTTCTCAAAGCATTATAAAAAGCAGCCCGACAAAGATATTTTTCAGATAAGATATTCTGAGTATATTGATAAAAAGCTCACCAGTGCTTTATAATAATACATATATGCTACAAGATTAAGGAGAGAAAGATGGCTCAAAAGAATAACCTGCTAAAAAATTTGAATAAGCTTGTTGATATTATCCCTGATACTACAAAAATAATCGGGGATACTGTTCAGGCTGCAGTTCCTATTCTTGATAAAGCTTTAGACCGTCAACACGAAAAAAATCTGAGTCAAATTCAGGTACCTAATGTTATCGACTTAGATGCGGAGGAAGCCAAACGTCACCTTGAAGAAATTGGTTTTCGAGTCACTCTCACTCTGGTGAAACCGAATAAAAAAAATACCGCCAGGAAACTACTCGAGACAATGAAGTAGTTGCTATGATTCCAAAAGCAGGAAAATTCGATAAAGGAAGCCTCATCAAACTCTACTATATCAACCAAGAAATTATTGATGCGAGTAATCAAGAAGTTACAATTCCAAACCTCACAGGACTAACCATTCCAGAGGCTCGCGAACACTTGCAAGAAGTCGGTTTCAAACCAGCAATGGAAATTCTCACAGCAGATGCCAAGTATGCAAAACAAAAAATAAATGTTGTGATTGATATGGAGCCAAAGGTAAACCTCTTTACAACAACAGCTGTGAAAGGTAGCCTCATCAAGTTAAAATATCTAGATGAAGAAACATTGGAACAAAGCCTACAGTTAGCTAGCCAAGCCGAAGAAAATCAATTAGATGTGGGGCAACTATTCAAACAGCTTCCAAATCTATTTGGAAACAAGGATATCGAATAAAAAATAAGGAGAGATCATTTTAGAATCTCTCCTTATTTTTTATCTCATTTATACCAACTCTTCCACTTCATAGATTGTATCATCCAGCACCTCTTGGTACCGTTTCAAGTCATAGGCCACAGAGGTTTCCACCTCCGCCAACTGCTGATCCAGCTGGATTTTCACCTCTTCCACCCCGTCCAAGTCCAAGAAATGATTGGTCACATGCTTCACACAGTTTTGACAAGATAAATTTTTCAATTTCAAGGTTTGTTTCATGTTCTTTCTCCTCGTTCTTACACAATAAAAATAAAAAATAGCACAACTCTAAAGGTTTGCAAATTGAGCAAACTCTGTTCACATCCTTAAGCCAAAGATTGAACTCTGGTACTTACTCATTTTCAAGTAACACCACCCAAATTTTACACTCATTTAATCAACACACCTTATGTCGATTTTTGAAGTGTGTGATGATGACCACAAGTACATTGACCTGGCAGACACTGACAGACAATACTCTCAGGTGCCGTCTTTTGTAACTGCGAGATTTTGCTGACAATATTCTCAAGGCTTTTTTGGGAAAATGTTCCTGTGTCCAGCAGCTTTTCAACCAGTTGCCCCTGCTTCGTGGAGCATATGGTGGCCAATAAGAGCTCCACCTGCCCCTGCAAATGTTCCTCTTCACTAATCAGCGGATAATAGTGATACTTGCTTGTTTCCTTGGCCATACGCAAATAGTTTTTTTTCCGTAGTCGCCCCAAAAGTGTCTTAACGGTCGTCGCCTGCCAATCAAATCCCTCCTGCAAGGCCTGAATAATTTCTTGAGAAGTCGTTCCCGGCTGTGCCCACAGAACCCGCATCACCTGCCACTCTGCAGCTGAAATAGTTTGCTCCACAATCTCACCTCCATGAATCTATTTCTACAATTTCAGTTTACAACTGTAGTCAAAAAATGTCAAGAAGAAAGACTGAACCTCTCGTCCAGTCTTTTTTCTCTTAATGAGCCAGCATTTCCTGACCAATTTCCAAACCAGTCAAACCAACAGGGTAGTAAGTCGGCCAGTTTTCCAATTCTTCCAAAAGCTTATCTTGACTCTCTCCACCAAAGTAGATATGGAAGTGACCGGTTTTTACTGGTGCAATATTGTGATCGCTAAATTGAACATACTTGTAGTTTCCAGCATTTGCATCTGTTGCCTCAAACAAGAAACGAACGCCACGATTTCCTTTTTTGTAAGTCAAAATCTTATAACCCACATACTTATAAGTAAATTTCTCTTTCTTATCACCTACCACAAATTCCATGGTATTATCTGTAATATTAATTTGATCAACATCCGTTTTGTACCCAGTATCATAATATGCCTTATACTCATCAACTGTCATATCGCCTTTCAGTTTAGCCTTATAATCCCAGACTTGATCAAAGGTCCCATCAAGTAAATATGGATAAACAGATTGCCATTCGCCTGCATAGTCTGAGAGTGTGCGATCTTTCACAGCACTGTCTTCAAAATACCCATTATAGACCGTTTGAGGAGTCTCAGCCCCATCCTCTGGTAAAATTTCAGAACCAGCTTGAGAAGTTGTTTTTTCAAGGGCAGTCAGATTATCTTCCATAACAGAAATATAATCCTTACCATTTTTCATATCTTCATCTGTCAAACTTTCAAGAGGATTCAGAACATCCAGCTGAACACCTGTTTCATTTGCGAGTGTTTCAGCAACAGATTTCGACGCATTTTCTTCAAAGTATATATACTTGATTCCATATTCGTTGATATAGTCGGTTAATTCGGCTAACCGCGAAGGGGTAGAATCTTCATCCGCAGCAACACCCGTGATTGAAACTTGTCTCAAACCATAATCTAAAGCCAGATAAGCAAAAGCTGTATGTTGTGTAACAAAATACTTTTGTTTAGCGGCAGATAATGTCTCAGAATATTTAGTATCCAAAGCATCTAATTTCTCAATATAGGCTGCCGCATTTGTTTCAAAAGTATCTTTCTTTTCTGGGTATTTAGCTACCAAACTATCACGAATAGTTTCTACAAGAGTAATTGCACGTGCAGGAGACAACCATACATGCGGATCATAAGGATGGCTATGCCCCTCCTCACTATGGTCGTGATTCTCACCTTCTTCACTACCGGGTAACAAGAGCATCCCTTCCGTTGCTCTAATCACACTGACCTTTGAGGTGTCAATAGATTCCTCAACATCATGAACCCATGTTTCCATATTTTCATTTTCGTAAACAAAAACATCAGCTTCTTGAATTCGAGCAATATCTTTTGCTGAAGGTTCATAATTATGAACTTCTGTTCCAGCCTTAACCAACAGATCAACATTTGCCTCATCACCTGCCACCTGCTTAGTGAATTCATAAACAGGATAGAAGGTTGTTACAATATTTAGCTTCCCATCTTCAGAAGCTGTGCTATTGCCACATGCTCCTAAAAGCAAAGCTGAAATAGACACGAATATCAATCCAACTTTTTTCATCATTACTCCTTATTTTCTAAATTTTTGAACAACATTCACCAGTAAGAAAAAACTAATGAAAATCAAGGTAATACTTGCACTTGCTGGGGTTTCTGCATAATAGGATGTCATCAAACCTGTCACCATTCCTAAAAAGCCAATTGCCATCCCCGTAAAGATAACAGCTTTAAAACTCTTACCAAGTTGTAAGGCAATAGAAGCAGGTAGAACCATAATGGTTGAAACCAATAAAGCCCCCGCAGCAGGAATCATAAGAGCAATCGCAACACCAGTAACTACATTAAAGGCAATAGACATAGCTCTAACAGGCAATCCATCTACAAATGCGGTATCTTCATCAAAGGTAAGAATATACATAGGACGTAAAAATAACAACGTCAATAGAATGACAATCAAAGCAATCACAAATAAAGCAACTACTTGTTCTTGACTGATTGTTACAATCGAACCAAAAAGGTATTGTTCCAGACTAAGTCCAGACTTTCCTCCTGATTTATTCATAACAATTAACGAAATCGCCAAACCAGTCGACATGAGAATTGCCGTTCCGATTTCCATAAAGTTTTTATAAATAGTCCTCAAATATTCCAAAAATACAGCTGCTACAATTACAACAAGTACTGTTGAAAGAGTAGGCGAAATACCCAAAACCAAACCGAATGCAACACCAGCTAAAGAAACGTGACTGAGGGTATCTGACATTAGGCTTTGACGCCTAAGGATTAAGAAAACCCCTAGGATTGGTGAAAAGAAACTCATGGCAATAATCGCCAGAAAAGCGCGTTGCATAAAGTCGTAATTAAATACAGATAAATCAAACATGGACAACCTCCTCATCTGTTTCATGAACATTGAAACAACGCCAAGGAGACTGTTGATCACGAACCAGGTGAATATTACGATCAGCGTATTTATTCAATTCATCGGGATCGTGAGTAATCATCAATACAGATTTACCATGCTTTTTGGCTGAGTGATGCATGAGCTGGTAAAAGGCATCCTTTGTCCCTACATCCATACCAGTAGTAGGCTCATCCAAAATAAAAATATCCGGATCCGAAGCAAACATACGTGCTATTACAGCTCGTTGTTTTTGACCACCACTCAATGCTCCCAAACGTTTTTCACGATGCTCCCACATCCCTACAGATTCCAGACTTATCCGAACATGTTCCTCATCATGGGCTGTCAATCGACGGAACCACCCTTGCCGAGGATAACGACCAGATTTTACAAACTCATAAACTGTACTCGGAAAGCCAGCATTAAAACTTGCTATCTGCTGAGGTAAGTAAGCCATTCGTAATTTCTTACCTTTTATACTTTTTTCTGCAATAATGACTTTTCCATGTTTTGGCTTTAATATCCCTAAAGTTGCTTTAATTAGAGTAGATTTCGCCGCCCCATTCTCACCAGTTAATGTAACGAATTCACCACTATCTAAATGGTAGTGAATATTTTCCAAAACCGGCTCCTTGTCGTAGTAAAACGACAAATCTTCCACAGTAATATATCTCATTTATTTTCTAATTTTCTCCACTAACTCATTCAAAAATCTTGCAATAAGCTCTTGTTCGTCAAGACTATAATTACCTAACAGTTCTTCATAAGCTTCCAAAGTATGTGCATGATGATGCGCATGCTCCGCAGCAATAGGCTTTGCAGCCTCAGTCAGACTAAAACGAACAATACGTGCATCCTTTGAATCCTTTACTGCTACTAATAAGCCCTGAGCAACCAAAGATTTAGTAGCCTTTGTAATAGCAGCTTGACTAACATTCAGCTGCTTTGCAATTTCAGTATTAGTATACGCAGCTTTTTCAATAAGCATCAAAATATGCTCCTGCGTATTCGTCAACTTCACCGTACTTTGACAAGAACCAACCAATATTTCCAACTGGTTCTCAGAACTCAAAACTATTTCATGCAAACACTTCTCAATATCTAATGCAAATTGGCTCATAAGCACATCCTTAACCTTTTAATTAACTTGTTAAGTATATCATACTAATAAGAAATAAACAAGAAAAAAATAAAAAATATTTAAAAGCTAACTTGTCAAAGTAAGTTCTAGTCTGACTCGAAAACTAGAAACTAGACTGAGACGAAAAAATAAGGTAGAACTTGAGAACATTAAAGTACATTTAGAATTAAAGAGTTTAGTTGAAAATGGTGAATAAAAATCAGAAAGTTGTACATGTTTTACTCCGTCAGATTAACCAACTAGATAAAGAGATTAGTAATTTTGGCTCTATAATTTCTGTAGTGGGTAAATCCACCATGGAAATTATGGAGCCTTTTTG
>ERZ650302.1648-NODE-1648-length-12362-cov-4.127570_pt1 | contig 12362 bp, 15 predicted proteins | sample MGYA00376238_ERZ650302 | MGnify/ENA primary metagenome ERZ650302 (study PRJEB26733, sample SAMN07839298) | wastewater metagenome | biome: urban; feature: wastewater treatment plant; material: waste water | place: USA: North Carolina | collected 2016-04-28 ... | reverse complement strand
TCCAGCGGGCCCACCTTGCCAGTGTCGGCGGTCACGGTGGAAGAGGGGATGCTCTCGCTTGCAGAAGCGGAAGAGCTGGAAGCGGCAGTGCTGCCGGAAGAGGTGCTGCAGCCTGCCAGCACGCCGCACAGCAGGGCGGCGCAGACCAGCAGGGAAAGAATACGCTTGCGAATCATAGGAAAGCCTCCTTTTATCGTGTTCCGGCCCATCTGCCGGAGAAACTGCTCTGGTACATTTCTAGTATACTGTTCTGCCGGGCTGTTGTCAATCGGCGTGCGCAGGACGATTTTTCACCCCGGCTGTGCAAACTATACAAACTTTTGTCGTTTTTTTCTTATAAAAATACTGATGTATTTTCCTTGGTTTTTTTTAAACACCCTATCCACTTGTTTTTATTGGATTTAAATTGAGTAGACGAATCTATCTGTTTTAGACTTCACTTTGACAGCTAAAAGAAAAAAAGTGATAATTATTATGCAATTTGACTTACATGGTCTTACACACTTGAAGTGAAAAGTGAACAAATTATGCATAAAAAAGCAACCAACTTCATAAAAAGAACCCTAGGGCTTTCAGTTTTGTCTGTAGCGTTTTTTGGTATTCAGTCAGTCAAGGCTGAGTGTTGGGAAGAAGCTGCTGCAATGTATGGCCATGATCCATATTTATTGAAAGCAATTGGGTGGAAAGAAAGCAGAGGTCATGTTGGTGCTGTGGGTTCCTTGTTGAAAGATGGGAATAGAGCGCTAGGCTTGATGCAAATCAATACAATCCATTTACCACGCTTAAATAAGTTGGGTATTCATCGTTCTGATTTATTTGATCCATGCACTTCTCAAAAGGTTGGTGCTTGGGTATTAGCTGATTGTTTGAAGAAAAAAGGCGATATTTGGGTTGCTGTAGGGTGTTACTACGGTGGCCCGGCTTCACGTGCATATACGGCAATGCGTGGCTATGCAACGGATGTTAGACGCTACTATGAAGGATATAAAAGACAGGCCGGTTTACCGGCTGTTTATCAGCCCTTGATAGGGTATCAAGCACAACCGGAACTACCTAACCCAATGGCCAATAATGAAAATAAGCAGGTCGTTGCATATCAAAATCAATCGGAAACACCGATTTCTAATTCGAGAATTATTCAATTCTAAGCGTTAAAACTCAAGAGTGAGATAGCTAATGAAATTCAATGTGCTTGTTTTAGCTGCTTGTTGCGTTACCGCAACAGCAGTAATGGCAGGGGAACCCACTAAGCCTAAAAAGGAAAAGGCTCAACCAATGAGTGAACCTAATCCAGTTAAGGCTTATGTGAATGTTATTCCTCAAGGGGGAGAAGGCCGTGATACGGCATTCATCCTTTGTGAACATTCTGAAAAGGGGTGTGAAAAGCCAGTACGCACAAAAAAGCATTTGGCAGTATCCAACAGTCCGTTCCAAGTTCCGGTGGATACTGTCAAAAAAAGCAATAGTCAAACTGATTATTGATTTCATGTGTTAAGCCTTGGTCACAATAAAAAAATTGGGGCGCTTTTTTTAAAAACAACCTTAAGGGAGTTCCATTATGGAATTAGCTTTACAAACTCCATCACAACAGATGGATATTTTAATGGCTCGTATTAAGCCGGTTGCTCGTACAGTTTTTATGGTGCTTGCTATTTTGGCTATGGGTACAGTTTTGATGATGCTTGCTCAAGCTGCTCAAACTGGCGCAGCAGAGTTTGACGATTCAGCAAACAAAGTTGAAGGGTGGATTAAAGGTAACTTAGGTAAAACGATCATTTTAGGTGGTTTGATCTTTGCTTTAGCTGCATTCGCTTGGACACGTGATTTTAAATTGTTGTTCTTACCTTTAATTGCAGCAGTTGTGATTGGTGTAGTGATCGGGATCATTAACTCGTCATTCACAGCAGTTATTTAATCTTACTGCCTAAATAAAAAAAGAAGGTGATGTATGAGCGACAACTTACAACATTATGTACCGACTAAACTGGATGATCCCGGCAAGTTTCTTATCTTTGATCAGAGCGTAGCTATCTTGGCATTGATGTTGTTTATCGCAGGATATTGGGTAAACCATCCATTTATAGGTTTAGTTTTAGGTATCGCAATTGCTTATTGGTTTAACAAGGTGAAAGCCGGTTATCACATAGGCTTTGTACATCACCTTTTTTATTGGATCTCAGGTACTCCAAAATTAAAGGAATTGCCTGGCTCCGGTGATAGGTATTTTTTCGGATGAAAAATAAATGCTTAAGAAAAATGGCGAAAAAACTATCAATGAATTATCTGCCGATAGAAAATCAAGTCGCTTTACAACCGTTTTAATGGGTATATCCAATTTAGGTCTAATTGGCCTAATTGGATACATTTTAATGAATCAAACAGTCGTAATCATGCCTTCGGAACAAACTGCAAAGTACACCATCGGAAATGATCAAGCGAATAAAGAATATTTCATTGATATGACACGTGACAACGTAAACCTTCTTTATAACGTCACTCCAATCAATGTTGATGAAAACTTCGGAACTCTTTTAAAGCGTGTGGCTCCGGAACATCAAAAAGATATGAAAACATATCTTGATAAAGCTTCAGAACAAATCAAGCGTGATCAAATTACACAAGTTTGGTCAACAACAGGTCTATATCAATACATCCCAGGACAACAAGCAGTCATTGCAAATGGTGTAACCAAAACCTATTTAGCAGACAAACTTGTCACGTCTCGTGCTCAGAAAATTAAATTTGAATATGTGATGAAGAGTGGGCAGCTATTCCCGAAAAACATCACGGAGGTTTTGCAAAATGAACCTAAGTAAAAAACTGGCACTCATACCTTTAACGCTCTCATTATTATTTAGCCCTTTTGCTCAAGCTGTGCAGCATGTAGACAAAGCATACCTTGATAATGTGACGGTAAATGTATCGAGTACCGAACAAAATGCGCTTGTTGTTCAAGATCGAAAGATTACAAGTGTTATTCCTTCAATTGCTGATGCATTGGAATATGAAAAAGATGTAACTCAAGGCGTTTTGTATTTCAAGGTTGCACCTTGGTATGCAAATAGAACTATTTCAGCATTTGTTAATGATGACCAAGGTACACGCTATAAGTTGGTAATGCGCCCAACAGCAAGCTTGGGTGCAGAAGAATTAATACTTATACCGCCAAAAGTAAAAGAAGGTTCATCTACAGATAAAGGCAGCCAGTCTTATCTACAGCAGATCAAAGAACTAATTTATGTAATGGGTGATGATGCTGATGATCCACAGGATGAATTAGCAATTGAAGGGATAAGTCGCAGCTTTGTAAATCAGCAAATTCCATTGTGGAAAGAAGCAAGAATGACTTTTGCGAGTCGCTATGACGGTGATGGTTTATATGGTGAGCACTATAAAGTGACCAACATCACCAATTCAAACTTGATCCTTTTAGAGCAAGAGTTTTATAGAAAAAAAGTAGTAGCTGTTTCTATTGAGCACCTTAATTTGCTTCCAGGTCAAACTACTAATGTTTATGTCGTTAGAGAACGATAAGGAGTAAATCATGAGTGAAGATTTGGATTTAAATCCGAATGAACAACGGAAAAAGAAACAATTAACAATTATTGTTGTTGGTGCAATTTTACTAATTGTTGCAGTTGTTGGTTCATTGTTTTTCTTAGGCGAAGATCCGGCTCAAAAGCAATCACCTCAAGCGAAAGCAGAAGATGTAAAGCTTACTCCACCAGGCGGTATTGATGATAATGCAGCTTGGCGTACAGGCGCAGCACAAGATTTAGCAGCAACAAATGAACGTTTAGCTAATCTTGAAACAGTGCAAAGTAATAAAGATTCAGAAATCAACACTCTAAAAAGTCAACTTGATGAAATGAATCAACGTGTACAAGAAGCTGAACGAATTGCAAATAATGCATCACGTACACCAAGACTTCCGGCACAACCAACAAATACAAATCCACCAAGTAATACATCTTCTGCTTTTGGTGCAAACTTGCCACCAAATCGTCAAGGTTTACATGGTGACTCTATTTTGTCTGATCCAATGGGAAGCACAGTTAATCCGGCTACTGGACAGGTAATCCCTTTACCAAGTAATGCAAGAGGAAATGGAACAGCTCCACGACAAGCAGCCTTAATTGATTTAACAACCAATGATAATGGCCGTGGTGGTTCGGTTGCGTCAACGCAACAAGCAGCGAAGAAAGAAACATTTATTCCTGATGGTTCGTTCGTCCGTGTGGTTATGGTTACAGGTATTGATGCGCCTACAGGTGGTGCAGCTCAAAATGATCCACTTCCGGTTTTATTTGAAACTGTAGGCAAGTTGGATATGCCAAATAGCTACAAGATGAACATTAAAGGGTGTCGTTTCTTGGGCTATGCATGGGGTTCTTTATCAACAGAACGAGTGAATGCACGTATCGAAAGTGGTAGCTGTATCGTCAATGGTAAGACAGTAAAAATAAACGTTAAAGGCAACTTGATTGGTGAAGATGGTAAGCCTGGTATCCGTGGCAAAGTCGTTAGTAAGCAAGGACAGGCTTTAAGTGCAGCAGCGCTTGCAAGTGCTTTAGAAGCAATTGGCGGTTTATATAGCAGCACAACAGGTACTACAACTATGGGCGCTTTAGGTGTTCAACGTACTGTAAGCGGTGAAGATGTTCGTAACAGTGCAGTTGGTGGTGCTATTTCAGGTGCAGCAGAAAAGCTATCAGATTTCTATTTACGCAGAGCAGAAGAGCTTTTCCCAATTGTTGAAGTTCACGCAGGGCGAGCAGTAGAAATTTTAATTACAAAGGGCGCAGTCGTTGAAGGATTAAACATTCAAGGCTCTTCAAACTCAAAACGTATCTTATTGGATGACTAATCATGAAAAAAACGATTCTTTTATTATCTTTGGCATTGGCAACTTCTTTTAGTGTAAGTGCATCTGTAGAAAAAACTACAGCAAACTTAAAAAAAGCTTATCCGGCAACAACTTTCAATAAAGTTGAAAAAACGCCAATTAGTGGAATTTATGAAGTTGTCATGGGGCAAAACGTTGCTTATACAGATGTGAATGGCCGTTATTTTATCTTTGGTAATTTGTATGACATGCATACTCAAAAAGATATTACGGCTACGCCTGATAGTTCTCAGAAAGTTTATTTCCCAAATGCAGAACAATTGAAAAATGCAATTAAAGAAGTAAAAGGAAATGGGCAACGTAAAATTGTCGTTTTCTCAGATCCGGACTGCCCTTACTGTGCTCGATTGGAGCAGACATTAATTGGTTTGGATAATGTGACAATTTACACGTTCCTATATCCATTAGAGCAGCTTCACCCTACAGCAAAATCTACAGCAATCAATATTTGGTGTTCAAAAGATCCGGCAAAAGCCATGAAAGACTACATGTTGGCGAAGATTAAACCTGAAATAAAAACATGTAAAAACCCAATTGATAGCAATATCGCATTTGGTTCAGGGTTCGGTGTTCAAGGTACTCCAAGCATCATCTTTGAAGATGGCACTCTAATTCCTGGTGCAATGAGTCTTGAAGCAATTGAACAACAATTACAAAAATCTCATGACAAGGTGGTGAACAATGCAAAGTAAATTTTTAGCTCTCTCATTGTTCTGTATTGGCCTTAGTGGTTGTGCAACATTTGACGGATTGGATGGTAAAAGCTCATTTGATTGTAAAGCACCTGATGGGGTTGTTTGTGACTCGATGACTGGTGTTATGGCTAATGCAAAGGCAAATAACCTTCCAGGGCAACAGGTAAACAGATCAAGTAAAACCCCTGAAAAGGGAAGTGAATATACGGCTGTGCGTTCTAAGCCTACATCATCGGTTTTACCAACTATGGAATACACCGGAGCACCAATCCTACGCAATCCAAAAACATTGCGTGTTTGGGTTGCACCTTGGGAATCAGCAGACCGTACTTTGTTTGATCAACAATTCTTTTATATCGTAATTGATAACTGGAAATGGAACATCGAGCACAACAGCAGACGTGTAAGACAGGCATACGCTCCTAGTTCAGCAAGTGGATATGTAGCATCACCTTCAAGCGTAAGTGCTGTATCGGGAAATCAAGATGCTTACAAAATGCGTGTTGAGGGCAATTCAGTTGTTCCGGATGACGATGCAATTCCATTGGGTGGAAAAGGTGGTGAATCAATTAACCCAATGCCAGGGAAAAGAGATATTGACGCAAATGTAGCTAAAGAATTGAAAAATATGAACGTTGATATTTCTCAATTTACAAAGCCACTCCAAAATGCGGGGAACTAAAAATGATGCTAGATATGAAAGCAACATTGAAGAAGTTTTGGAATGAAACAGTTCTAGGTGAAGTTTCTCATGACTCAAAACGTCCTTCTCCAGTAAAGCTATCTAATAAAATTCTTGAATCCTATGGGATGCATCAAGTATTTAAATACGACATGTTTGATCCGGAAACAGGTTTATTTTTTAATGAAGGCACAATTGGCTTTTGTTTTGAAGTGATTCCACAGACAGGTGCAAACGATGAAATGGTCAATCGTTTGCTTACGATGTTCACTCCAATTCCGGCAGATACAGGAATTCAAATACAAACCTTTGGAAATACTGTATTTGATGGAATGATTGATCGTTATTATCAAATACGCCAAGCAGCTCAAGAACAAGGTGATATTGATAGCTTTGGTATCGACTTAGCGAAAAAACGGATTGCCTATTTTGAAAGAAAAATTGGTGAGCCGTTATATGGGAGCCAATCAAATTATTCAATCAAAAAACCTACAATGGTTATTTCGGTAACACGTGAAGGTAATTTAGAAAATCAAAAAGAAATTGATTTGATGACCAACTTAAGGCATTCAATGCTTAATTCATTAAAGCAAGCTGAATTAGCTGCTTTTCACATGGATGCACATGCATTAATTACGCACTTAACTATCATATTAAATCCGGAAATTCTTTTTAGTAATGAGCGTTTGCCTATTATTGAATATGATGAAAATAAGCGTGTTAAAGAGCAAATAACAAAGATTGGTCACATGGCTGAGGTGCGTAGAAAATCAGTAGTTTTCGGTGCTGTGCCTGAGAAAAATGAAAAAGATGAACGTGTAGCAATGCGTAGCTATGGTGTTATGCGCTATCCAAAAAGAAAGCAATTATGGGAAATGAGTGAAGTTGTCGGGGCTATGTTTGATGACTCTTTACAATATCCTTGTCCGTACATCATCACATGTGGCATCTATACTTTAGATGCAAACCAAACTGAAACAATGGCTCGTGTAAAACATGCACGTGCAAAGCAGAACTCACAGTCTTCTATGGCTAAGTTTCAGCCGGAGTATGGCGAAATTGAGCAAGATTGGGAATCTGTTGTTTTCCATACAAGTAATGGTGGTGCAATGTGCGAGATGTATCACATCATCACATTGATAGCACCAGTAGATAAAATTGATAGCTACTCACAGACAGCTATTAATATTTGGTCAAGCAATAAGTTCAATATCATTGCTTTGGACTTCCTTCAACTTGCGGCACTTTATGTTTCATGTCCGATGACATTAAATAAAAGCACACGTGATGACCTTAAAAAACTAAAAGTCATGACGACAAAGACAACAATTAATGCGATTGATATGTCTCCATTAATTGGTGAGTGGCAAGGTGTTGGTGATCCAGTTGTAATGTTGTTTGGCCGAAAGGGAACGCCTTGTTTCATTGACTTCTATGCGAATACTGATGGTAACTACAACTTATATGTTTGTGGGGTATCGGGAGCCGGTAAATCAGTTTTGCTACTTGAGATCCTTGCAGCGTACAGAGCAGTAGGCGCTAAACTTTTCATCTTAGACGTTGGCCGTTCATTTAAAAACTTTGTTGATCTTGCGAAAGGTACAACGTTTGACTTTAACAGTGGACGCAGTTTATGCATGAATCCTTGGTCATGGATTCAAGTTGCGGAAGAGGAAGAAGAAGGCGGTTTAAATACATTCCAACAAGAGCTAAGAATGCTGTTGCCAATTTACGCAAAAATGGCATCACCTAAAAACTCATTGAATCAATTCCAAGAAGCGCTACTTGAAGAAGCATTAAGTGCTACATGGAAAGAATACGGAAATGAGAACAACGTAGATAATGTTCAAGCCTATTTATTGCAAATTAAAGACCAAGGTGGCCAACAAGTAGACCGAGTTGCTTTTGAATTAGGCAAACAGCTACAAGCATTCACAACTAATGGTATGTATGGCTCGTATTTCAACGGTAAAGCGAACATTTCATTTGATAACGATGTTATCTACCTGGAGCTTGAAGAGCTTAAGGATGCACCGGCATTGCGCTCAGTAGTGATGTTCTGTGTGACTAGCCGAATCATGAAAGAAATGTACCTCACACGTGATCGTAAAAAATTATGTTTCATTGATGAAGCTTGGCAGTTACTTGGTGATGATGCTGAAACAGCTAAGTTTATTGAAGAAGGGTATCGAAGAGCACGTAAATATAACGGTATTTTTGGAATTGGTACTCAGGGTATTGATGATGCTTTTAAAAATGAAGCTTCACGTGCTGCATATACGAATGCCGATTGGAAAATTTTCTTGCGCCAAGATGAAAAGAACTTCCAAGAATTGATTGATTCTAAAAAGGTTAGCTTCTCTCCATACATGCAACGGTTGATTAAGTCATTGCGTAAAATCAATGGTATGTATGCAGAAATGATCATTAGTTCTCCACGTGGGGAACATCTATTAAGACATATTCCTGATGAGTTCTCATTAGCTATGGCTTCAACAAACGCTAAAGACTATACACGCCTTGATAACTTAATGAAGGGTGGTTACACAACCATTCAAGCTATTGAGCAGTTGTTAAAAGAGAAAGAACAGGAAAAAGGAAGAGCAGCATGAGTGAGCAAAACGATAAAAAAGAAGATAGTCCAGTTGAAGGTGTTCAAAAGGATCTTTCTCAGAGAATTGATGAAGTTATCAATGAAGATAATCAAAACAAAGAAAAAGTAGAGCCTGAATTAAAGACTGAAAAGGTTTCAAGTCAAAAGGTTTCTAAAATTGATAAGTGGATAAGCGGTTTAAAGTTTGTCATTGCAACAGCGCTTATTTCTTTGTTGGTCACTTTCCCCGGTTTATACCTGGTCAAAAAGTCTCAAGTAAAAGTCGGTGTGGTTGATGTGCAAGCTCTACTTGTTGAACATGAAAAGAAAGTCACTCAACAGCTATATGCGAACCAAGGGCTTTATCAAAATAGTGATGCTGCAAGCCTAAATAGCGGAGCTGTAGAAGAGCAAACAAAACAGTTTTTACTAAAGCTAGAAGGCTCAATTGACGACATTAACAATAATTGTGGATGTGTCTTAATCAATAAAGCAGCGCTTTTAACTCAAAGTGGAAATGTTGTTGATTACACACAAAAGGTTAGAGAAGCACTTGAAAAATGAAACTCAATAAAACCAATACAATAAATGCCATATTTTACTTCTTCATAGCGTTGGGTGTAGTGGCGGTTATGGTGGCCATAAGCAACCGATGGTTTATTTATAACATCAACGTAACACACAGTCTTAATGGCCTTGTTTACGTCATACACAAAGGGGAGCCAGTAAAGAAAGGCAATTATGTTGGTTTTAGTTGGAGAGGTGATCAATTCTATAAACCAGGATCAATTTTCGTAAAAATCGTGACCGGTGTTCCAGGTGATGAAGTGCGTTTAAAAGGTCGGGAAGTTTATGTGAATGGAACAAAAATCGGTATTGCAAAAGAAAAGTCAGAGCGTGGGATTCCTTTAGAACCAATAAAGGCAACAACATTGAAAGAAGGTGAATATTTTGTAAGCACACCTTCTAAAGATGGTTATGACAGTAGATATGCGAGAGTTGGTTTAATCAAACAAAATGAAATTCTAGGTAAAGCTTATGAAATTTTTTAAAACGTTTGGAGTAGGTTGTGCTCTTATTGGTTGCGTCACCGCAACGATGGGCGCAGACTTTGGTACACATGGTCAAGTCTATAAAATTACAGAAAAGAATGCACTGGATGCAATCTATGAAAAATTAAAGGCTATGGAAAAAACTGGCGAACTAGCCAAAAAGAAAAAAGAAGCAATTGATCGTTCAATGCATTCTGCTAAAAACCCAAAACCAGTTGAAGGTATCACCACGGCTACTGAGAAAAAAGTATATAGCTTTGATCCAACGATGACGCTTAGCAACAACATAACAACAGATGAAGGCCATATTGTTGCCCCGGCCGGAACCGTTATCAATCCATTAGACACAATTACAATGTCTCGAACATTGGTGTTTTTTGACGGTAATAAAAAAGATCAAGTTGAAGCGGTAGAGCGCTTAATTAAAGTGTATGACCGCAAAGTTACACCAGTTTTAGTTAATGGTACTTGGTTGGAGTTGACCAAGAAATGGAAAAGACAAGTCTATTTTGATCAATATGGTTACATGACCTCAAGATTTGGGATTAAAGCAGTTCCGGCAATTGTGAGACAGAAAGGAAAGCTTTTAGAGATTACAGAAATGCCGGCACAGGAATTAAAGCCATGATAAAAAAAATTCTATTAAGCATCATTTTGATGTTCGCAACAGTTTCAGCTATGGCAGAAGATAGCGGATCAAATAACAACACAAAAGACGCAAACATTAAATGTGCCGGAGAGTTTGCCAATCCTTTAACGGATATTTGTTGGAGTTGTATTTTCCCCTTAAGTATTGGTGGGCTTGAAGTTTGGAGTGGTGGACAGGAAGACAATAAAAATCCACCTGATGTTTTATGTAGCTGTATTGATGACCTAATGTTTTTAGGCATCACCCTGGGCTATTGGGAACCGGCTCGAAGAGTTGATGTTACACGTACCCCTTATTGCTTTGTCAGCTTAGGCACTGAAATTGATGTGGGATCAGCAGCACCGGAAGGCGAAGTCAGACTTTATGATGACAATACTCGCAGTTCTTTCTATCAAGCACATTGGTATTCAGACCCAATTTTATATTGGCTAGAAGTTATGTATGAGCACCCTTGTTTAGAAACAGGGAAATTAGATATTGCTTATATGACTGAATTAGATCCTTTGTGGAACGATGATGAACTATCAGCGATCTTAGCACCTGAATCTAACTTGGTTGCAAATCCGTTAGCTCAAGCAGCTTGTGCAGGGGATTGTGTACTTGCTTCGGCTAAGTTTGGATCTAATGCTTTGTTTTGGTGTGCAGGGTGTAATGGCAGTATCTATCCATTTACCGGAAATGTTGGTTATCACGTAAGCCATATTCAGGCAAGTTCATTAATTGCTCAACGTTTAGCAGCAAAAATGCATCGTCAGTTTTTGACATGGGGAACTCACGGTTCACAAGGTTTATGTGGTGTATATCCGCTTCCAGTAATGGATAAAACTGCATACAAATATCAAATGTTATACCCGAAGCCACAGACAGAAAAAATCGGTGGCAAATGCTGTCAGCCGTTTGGCCGTACAACAGTTAAATGGGGTGCAGGGCGTACTTGGCCAGTTAAGGGTGAACACTTCTCTTATGAGTTGTTCAGAAAGAAAAATTGCTGTGTCGGTATCATCACATATAAATAGGTGCTTGAAATGAAAAAATTATCTCTAGTCGTATCATTGGTTATTGGTGGTTTAGTAGGACAAAACGCCTATTCAAATTATTACGCTGATGATGCTGCAATTAAAAAGAACATGCTGAATGAAAATGTATTCAGTGAAAATAATGCAGATTGGCAAAAGGCTCAAGAAAAAGCAGCCGAACAGCGTAAGGCGTTTGACAAAGTTCAAATGCCTGAAAGAAACAGTTTTCCAAATGTTCAGGTTGGCCAGTTTAGCAATATTGATGTACAGAAAATCGCTGAGCGTTATAAAAAGAAAGTTAATGATGAAAAGAAAACCATTAGTGGTGTGATTGGATTCGCAAGCTTTTCTATGCCGGATAGTTCATTAAAGAAGTTAATAGCAGACACGCTTAAGGTAAACGGAACAGTTGTCTTCATTGGGTTTAAAAACAATGATTTTAAAGAGACAGCTAAAGAGATCCGAAGACTCGATATTCGTAAAGGCAATATTCAGATTAATCCAAATGCATTTAAACAATACAAGGTAGACGTTGTGCCAAGCATTGTTATGGTTAAAGCAAATGCAGAAGAGAATATGGATGAAGAAGGCTGTGTAATGCCAGAAAACTATTCAAAGGTTACAGGCGATATTTCAGTTGAATATGCTTTAGAAATAATGGCTAAAGGGGAAAAGGGCGAACTACAAACATTAGCAAATGATTATTTGAAACAAGTAAAAAGAGGGGGTGGAAATGAATAAGTTTCTCCTTCTGATCATGACGATTTTG
>ERZ650302.1647-NODE-1647-length-12369-cov-5.612392_pt1 | contig 12369 bp, 11 predicted proteins | sample MGYA00376238_ERZ650302 | MGnify/ENA primary metagenome ERZ650302 (study PRJEB26733, sample SAMN07839298) | wastewater metagenome | biome: urban; feature: wastewater treatment plant; material: waste water | place: USA: North Carolina | collected 2016-04-28 ... | reverse complement strand
ATCTATCAAGATACGACGTTGCACTTCTGCGCCAAAACCTTCAGAACGTGAGCGTTTGTAGAGGTCTAAAATATCTTGAGGATTTTCTGCACGGTAGCCATAACGCACACCATCGTAACGAGAAAGGTTAGATGATGCTTCTGCAGGGGCAATCAGATAGTAAGTTGGCACGTAGCTTTCCGTCATGTTGAGATCAATCTCAACCAATACTGCGCCTAATTCTTCTAATTTTTTTAGTGATTCTTCAACACGTGCTTTTACTGCGGCATCTAAACCAGCCACATTGAAGTATTGCTTTGGAATACCAATACGTAAGCCTTTAAGCGCTGTCGCATTGAGGTTCGCTACATAATCTTCAACCGCTTTATCCATAGAGGTTGAGTCTTTAGCATCATGACCTGCCATCACATTCATTAAATATGCGCAGTCTTCTGCAGAACGTGCCATTGGGCCTGCCTGATCTAAAGATGATGCATAAGCAATGATGCCGTATCGTGAAACACGTCCATACGTTGGTTTAAGACCAGTCAAACCACAGAATGACGCAGGCTGACGGATTGAACCACCTGTATCTGTACCTGTAGCAAATGGTGCTAGATCAGCCGCCACGACTGCAGCCGAACCACCTGATGAACCACCCGGTACATGGTCAAGTGCCCAGGGGTTTTTTGTTGCACCGTAGAATGAACTTTCAGAGGTTGAACCCATTGCAAATTCATCCATGTTCACTTTACCTAAAGTGACCAAACCTGCATTTTTACCTTGCGCCACCACAGTTGCATCATAAGGCGAGATAAAATTGTCCAGCATTTTTGAACCCGCAGAGGTTTTAATGCCTTGGGTACAAAAAATATCTTTATGTGCAACAGGAACGCCTGTTAAAGCTGTCGCTTGACCTGCCTGACGTATCGCATCGGCTGCATCTGCCTGTGCCAGTGCTACTTCATTGGTCACGGTGACATAAGAGCGTACTTGCGGATCAATTTTGGCAATACGTTTTAAATAATGTTCTGTTAGTTCGCGAGAGGAGAATTTGGCTGCCGCTAAACCCTCAGAGATTTCACGAATCGATAAGCGATGTAAATCTGTCATGAGAAAAATTCTTTTACCTTTTTATGAAGTCAAAATGTAACAGCCGAATAAATTATTCAATCACACGTGGAACAAGGTACAAGCCATCCTGAACTGCAGGGGCAACAGCTTGATATTGCTCACGATGATTCTGTTCGGTTACGACGTCTTCACGTAATGGTTGCGGGTGGTCAAATGGGCTTTTTAAAGGCTCAACGTCATCGGTATTTATGCCTTTTAAGCTTTCCATCATGCCTAAAATTTTATTTAGACTTTGAGCATACTCAGCAGATTGCGTATCATTGAGTTTAAGACGGGCAAGATGGGCAATTGCTGAAACTGTTTGTGCATTTAAATCTGCAGAATGCTGAGCATCCGAGGTAGACATAACATCACCTAAAATCAGTATTAATAAAAAATTTCAAAATATCGTGCGTTATAATAAGCGATTGACTTGTTCAACGCACCACATTTAGTTAAAGTTGCCACCTTGCGTCCACATAAAGTTTAATCGAGAACGACTCCGTGATTCTAAAACGACTAATTGGCTTGTTTTCGCCAGACCTAGCCATTGATTTAGGTACAGCAAATACACTTATTTATGCGCCAGGACGAGGCATTATATTAAATGAACCGACGGTTGTGGCAATTCGTCACAGCGGTTCACAGAAAATTGTTGCCGCAGTCGGTCTTGATGCCAAACAAATGTTGGGTCGTACCCCTGCAAACATTTCTGCAATTCGTCCCATGAAAGATGGTGTCATCGCTGATTTTGAGGTGACTGAAACCATGCTGAACCAATTTATTGGCAAAGTGCATGAAAAACGCTTATTCCCACCTGCACCGCGTGTCGTGGTGTGTGTGCCATGTAAATCTACCTTGGTAGAGCGCCGTGCGATTCGTGAAGCTGTGTTTAATGCGGGTGCACGTGATGTACGTTTAATCGAAGAACCAATGGCTGCTGCAATTGGTGCAGGCATGCCTGTAGAGCAAGCTTGCGGTTCAATGGTGGTAGATGTTGGGGGTGGCACGACAGAAATCGCGATCATTTCACTACAAGGTTGTGTTTATTCAGATTCTTTACGTATTGGTGGTGATGTGTTTGATGAGCAAATCATTAACTACGTGCGTAAGGCACATGGTTGTGTCATTGGTGAAACCACCGCAGAAACCATTAAGAAAGAAGTCGGCATGGCTTTGCCAGATGAAGGTGCTAAACCACTGGAAATTGAAGTGCGTGGTCGTAACTTGGCAGAAGGTGTGCCACGTGCCATTACTGTAACTTCTGATGAAATTACCCAAGCGATTTCTGATCCATTACAAAGCATTGTATCGGCAGTAAAATCTGCACTGGAACAAACGCCTCCTGAACTTTCCTCAGATATTGCAGAGCGTGGAATTGTGCTCACCGGTGGCGGTGCGTTATTGCGTAACCTAGACAAGCTTTTGGCACAAGAAACTGGCTTGCCTGTGGTAGTCGCAGAAGAACCATTAACTTGCGTTACCCGTGGTGGTGGCAAGGTCTTGGAATTCTTTGATAATCCAAACCACGATATGTTATTTGTTGGCTAATACATAGGATTCGGCGGTGCAAACAAATCTGTTTTCCAGACAACCGCCATCTTTTCGCTCTTTTATCATTGCGGTCATTACTTGTTTGGTCATTCTGTTCTTTAACTGGCGTGTACCGCATGTAATTCAACCTGCACGTGATGTTTTGTATGCGGCATATAATCCAATTTATGCCCTTGCAAGCTATCCTGTATTGTCGCGAGAATGGCTAAGTCAACAAAGTAAGTCTGAGGCTCAATTGCGTCGTGAAAATACCGCGATGCAGGCAGAGCTATTGCAGGCTCAAGTCCGTTTGCAAAAATTATCTGAACTCTCAGCAGAAAATACCCGCCTGCGTGGTCTACTCGATACCCCTCTAATCATTGATGGACGCATGGAAATTGCCGAAGTAATTGGTACCGATGCCGATCCTTTGCGTCACATTATTGTGATTAACCGTGGTTCACAAAATCAGCTCAAAGTCGGGCACACCGTGTTGGATGATAAGGGCATTATGGGGCAGATTATCGCTGTGTATCCACACAGTAGCCGTGTCATGTTGCTTTCCGATAAAGAACACTCGCTTTCAGTGCGTTTGGAGCATACAGGCATGCGTGCGATTGTGTCAGGTACGGGCGATTTGGGACGTTTAAAAATGGAATATGTGCCGACCAGTGCCAATATTCAGGTTGGTGAAAAGGTCTATAGCTCAGGCTTGGGTGAGCATTTTCCTGCAGGGTATTTGGTTGGAAGCATTACCAAAATCAGCCGACATAATTCTGGTGAGTTTGCACAAATTGATGTGATGCCTGCAGCACAATTGGCGGGTGGTCATCATGTGGTGGTGCTTTTCTCAGAATCTTTAGCGAAGGAGCAGCCAAATGCCAATCGCTAAAATTGGGCAAACTCGACTCGGACAAAACAAAAATAAAGATCCACTGTTGCCGATTATTTTTTCTGTCATAGCTGCATCCGTACTCATGGTGTATCCATTGTCTTATACAGGCTCGGGTTGGCGACCATTGTTTATGTTGATGGTGACTTTGTTTTGGGTGCTTGGGCAGCCAACTTGGTGTGGCATCTGGTTCGCCTTTGGTACAGGCTTGTTTGCAGACTTACTTCTCGATGCACCTTTGGGTATGAATGCCCTGAGTTTTGTGGTCATTACTTTTGTGGCGCGTTTCCTGACTCGCGAACGCCGTATTATGACGTTTGCGAATTTATGGGTCATCAGTGCAATCGCAATTTTGGCACACCTCGCCTTGATTTGGGTGTTGCAAGTCATGGGGGGAATTCAGTTCCCATTTGCGCGTCATTGGCAACCTTTGCTGAGTAGTATTTTACTCTGGCCTGTGCTGTATTATTTCTTGCGAAAATGGCGCATTTAATTCTCGCTTCAAGTTCACCGCGCCGTCGGGAACTCCTACAACAGCTCGGACTGGAATTTGAAATTTACAGTCCAGATATTGATGAATCTATTTTAGCGGGCGAAGACGTTGCCACCTATGTTGAGCGTTTGGCGTGTGCCAAAGCCGATGCCGTTTTGCAGCTATTTCCTGATGCTATGGTGTTAGCTGCTGATACCAGTTTGGGCGTAGATGGGCAGATATTGGGCAAGCCAGAATCCAAAGCACATGCCTTTGCCATTTGGTCACAACTTTCTGGTCGAAAACATGATGTTTTTTCAGGTGTTTGTGTGCGTACACAACAGAAAAAATCCAGTATAGTGGTACGTACACAGGTTGAATTTCAATCGCTTAGCTTAGATGATATGGAAAGTTACTGGGCAACAGGTGAGCCGATTGGAAAAGCGGGTGCTTATGCAATTCAAGGCATCGCAGCACGTTATATTCCGCGTATTGAGGGTAGTTATAGCAACGTTGTTGGCTTGCCGCTCTATGAAACCGTACAGTTATTACAGACAGTTAAGGTACTAAATTAACTGCTGCACAAAAATTTTTATAATGTTTTGAGTTTTATTATGTCTGACGAGTTGTTGATTAATGTCACACCGATGGAGTGTCGAGTGGCATTAATTCAAAACGGCACGGTCAATGAACTATTCATTGAACGTACCGCTAAGCGTGGTTTGGTGGGTAATATTTATAAAGGCAAAGTCGTACGCGTGCTGCCAGGCATGCAAGCCGCCTTTGTCGATATTGGGCTGTCGCGTACCGCTTTTCTGCATATCAATGACATGATTTGGCCGCGCAGCCAACCTACACCGAATGTCTTTGAATTATTGCAGCCTGGGCAAATTCTAACCGTGCAAGTCATGAAAGACATGCTAGGTACTAAAGGCGCACGACTAAGCACTGATCTTTCTATTCCTTCACGTTATTTGGTTTTAATGCCGTATGGCAGTCATATTGGCGTATCTCAACGCATTGAATCGAATGAAGAACGTGAGCGTCTACGTGGCATCATCGAAACCATTCAGGCCGAGCATAAATTGCCAGGTTCGGTAATTGTACGCACAGCAGCTGAAGGTGTCGATGAAGCGGCCTTAGTGCAAGATATGTGTTACTTGGCAAAATTGTGGGAATACATTCAGCGTAAACAAAAAAGCATTGCTGTGCCTTCTCTAATTTTTGAAGAGTTACCATTGCCGCAACGCGTGATTCGTGATTTAGCGAATGATAACACCGCCAAAATATATGTCGATTCACGTGAAATTCATGCCAAATTAAAAGAATTTGTAGATGAGTTTGTGCCCAATATGCACAATCGCCTGATTCATTATCCAGGTGAGCGTCCACTGTTCGATTTATATAATGTCGAAGAAGATATTCAAAAAGCGTTGCAAACCCGTGTGGCATTAAAGTCGGGTGGTTATTTGATGATTGATCAAACCGAAGCTATGACCACTATTGATGTTAATACAGGTTCTTATGTCGGTGGTCGGACTTTAGAAGACACTGTATTTAAAACCAATATGGAAGCCACACAGGTCATTGCCCGCCAGTTACGTTTGCGTAATTTGGGCGGTATTATCATTATTGACTTCATTGATATGCAAGAAGCACAGCATCGTGATGAAGTCTTGAGTCAGTTTGAGCGTATGCTTGAACGAGATCATGCCAAGACCAAAATTACCCAAGTGTCTGAGCTGGGCCTGGTCGAGATGACCCGTAAACGTACCCGTGAATCTTTAGAACATTTACTTTGTGAAGCCTGTCCAACTTGTCAGGGGCGGGGCTATGTTAAAACAGCAGAGTCAGTTTGTTACGAAATTTTTCGGGAAATTTTAAGATATGCGCGTGCATTTGAATCACAACGTGGCTTTACTGTTGTTGCGCATCCATCGGTGATTGACCGATTGTTAACTGCAGAAGCGCCAGCAGTGGCGGATTTAGAGCACTTTGTCAGCCGTGTGATTAAATTTCAGGTGGAAAATTTATATACGCAAGAGCAATACGATATCATTCTGAGCTGAAATTGTAACAGGATATCGCTAAACAGTTGTTACATCTGAAATTTTACTTTTTTGAGCGAATTCTCAATACTAAGCATACAGAGTAGCCAAAGCCGAATATCTCCCTCGGTTTAGCAAATGAGGTATGTCATGGGTATGAGTGAAGTTGTGATTCAAAAGAGTTTAAAAGTATTAGATCGTAAAGTGACACATAACGGTTATATTGTAGATGAGCAAGGTAAAGAAACTCAAATTACCACCGCAATGATCAGCGCAGTTTGTCAGCAATTATTAAAACAGTGTCGTACTATTCAAAAATAAGGGGCAGCAATTGCCCCTTAATTGATTCTTTTGAATTGTTTCTGATGGATTGACGTATCAATCCACGATTTTATTGACCCCTTCAGGCGCATCAATAATCTGTTCAAAACGCTGAATTTCATCTTCCAAGTGTTGCAATAAGTTTTGCATTTTTGGTAAGGCATGACGACAAGCAGTTAAACCAACTTCTAATTTGTCTAAATAGCTGGTCATGGTAATGTTTAAAGCTTGCCCATCTAATACAATTGAAGCAGGGTAAAGCGCATCTAGTTTTGCACCATTCCAATACAAAGGTTCAGTAGGGCCAGGTACATTGGAAATCACCAAGTTAAAGGCCTGACGCTTTGGCATAATGCCTGACAAAATATTTAAACCTGCAGCACCGTAAACAAAAGCACTATAGTTCATAATTTGATTGGCATTCATGCGTTTAAAACGCTGTTTAGCATTTTGTACACTGCGACGCACAATTTTTAAACGCTCAAGCGGATCTTCTTTGTGTGTACCTAAGTTGGCTAAAATCATGGTGATTCGATTGGATACTTCAGAATCGTCATCACGAATAGAGGCAGGCACCATCGCAATGAGTGGTTTTTTAGGTAAGGCATATTGGCTGAGTAAATACTCACGTAATGCGCCTGAGCAAATTGCCAGTACCACATCATTAATAGTTACACCCAAAGCCTTAGCAATACGGTGTAAACGTGCAAACTCAAAAGATTGAGCGGCAAAACGACGTGAGGCGCTCACACGTTGGTTTAAGATGGTGCTTGGTGCTTGGAAGCTGGAGACATAATCAGGGTTACGTCCCATATCTTTAGCAACAGTCTGTGATACTTCATAGACTGCGCGAGGAGTTGCTTCAACATGACCTTTAACCCCACCAAAAATTTTCTTTAAACGGCTGACTTTCGGTTCTTTCAGACGTTTAGTACGTGGACCTTCTACACACCAAGGCGGTACAATTCTTTTTGCATTTTCGTCGTGCGAAAGGGATTTTTCCACCAAACGCATGCCTGCAATACCATCTACCATGGCATGATGAATTTTAAAGTACATCGCAAAACGATTATCTTCAATGCCTTCAATAATATGGCAAGTCCATAAAGGTTTGGCACGATCAATGAGTGAGCTATGTTCTTGTGAAATATAAGTCAATAATTCACGAATACGGCCTGGCTTTGGCAAGGCGATATGACGGAAGTGATGATCGAGATCGAATTCTTCATCTTCATCCCAAAATAGACCATTGAGCTTATTGTTAAACGGTGCTGCAATAGGCATTGACTTTGAATTGCGAATATCGGCAACCAAGTCTTGAATAAAAGTGTCTGGCGCATGTTCTGGAATTTGGAATAGGAATAATCCCCCCACATGCATGGGCTGTTGTCGTTTTTCGAGTGACAGGAAAATAAAATCAATAGGGTGTAATGGTCGCATATTCTGGATTGCCTCACTGCAATTTTACGCCTCTTCTTTGCTGAACAGGCTTTTTAAAGTTATAAAAGATTTAATTTCAGTATAGCTTTTTTATCAAACAAATACAGTGGTTTTTGCGCCATCATTCGTCAATAAAAATCACAGTAGGTGGGTGATTTTTATTGACCTTAATAAGGGGAGAGATTATTTCAGATTTCCTACATGCAGACCACATTCTTTGTGCGTTGCTTCTTCCCACCACCAACGACCTTCACGTTCATGTTGGTTTGGGAGCACAGGGCGGGTGCACGGTTCACAGCCAATCGAAATAAAACCTTTTTCATGCAAACGATTGTATGGAATTTCCATCATGCGAATGTAATTCCACACGTCACTGCTTGACCAGTTTGCCAGTGGATTATATTTGATTAATTGCTTGGCTGGACCTGAAAAGCCTAAATCTGCTTGTATGACAGGAATATCTTGGCGTGTACCTGGGCTTTGGTCTTTACGTTGTCCTGTAATCCAACCATCTAGTGTTGCCAGTTTTTTGCGTAAAGGTTGAACTTTACGAATTCCGCAACATTCTTGATGTCCATCTTCAAAAAAGCTAAACAAGCCTTTTTCTTGAACTAATTGTTGTACCCCTTCGGTTTCGGGAAAGCAAATCTCGATCTCAATATTATAATATTTGCGTACAGTTTCTAAAAATTGATAGGTTTCAGGATGCAAACGTCCTGTATCTAAACTAAATACACGAAATGGCAAACCTAAATTGGATGCCATATCAATTAGCACCACATCCTCTGCACCTGAAAATGAAATTGCGACTTCACCTTGCTGACTCAAAGCAAGCTTTAAGATGTCACTTGGTGATTTATCTGCATATTCAGTCGCGAGTGCATCAACAATGTCTATGGTGGGAATGGTATGCATAAGTCTTCCTGCAGTCGGCTTGAGGGCTAATCTTTATACTTGAGTGGATTATTTTAATGGAATTCCTAATAAGGTCTTATCACTAAAAAATAAATGCTTATGAATGAAATAGATTTAAAAAAGATCAAGGCAAATACCAAATCTTCGGCTATGATAGGAAAAAATTTTTAATGGTATTTTGGGAGAACCCATGGAAATCGTATGTCTTGATCTTGAAGGTGTGTTAGTTCCAGAAATTTGGATTAACTTTGCTAAAAAAACTGGCATTAAAGAACTTGAAGCAACTACACGTGATATTCCTGACTACGATGTGTTGATGACTCAGCGTTTAAATATTCTAAAACAGCATGGCTTGGGGTTGAATGATATTCAAGCGGTGATTGCGGATATGGGGCCATTTCCTGGCGCGAAAGAGTTTGTAGAGTGGGTGAGCACACACTTCCAATTGATTATTCTTTCAGACACGTTCTATGAGTTTGCACACCCGTTGATGAAGCAATTGGGCTGGCCAACCATTTTCTGCCATAAACTAGAAACAGATGAAAATGGCATGATTACCGCGTATAAATTGCGTCAACCCGACCAAAAGCGCCAGGCAGTTAAAGCCTTACACGGTTTAAATTTCCGTGTAATTGCTGCAGGTGATTCGTATAACGATACAACGATGTTGGGTGAAGCGGACAAAGGTTTCTTGTTTGATGCACCTGATAATGTGATTGCTGAATTCCCACAATTCCCTGCAATTCATGGTTATGCCGCATTAAAAGAAGCAATTCGTGGTGCTTCGGTACGAGATATTCCTGCTTAATCTGAAGCTGAATACAATAAAGGGCATCATTTGATGCCCTTTGTTTTTATGCGATATTAACAGTGCATTAATTTAGAAGCGATAGCCAATTTTTAAGCCATAACCCAATGCATAGTTGTCTTCAAATTCACCAACGTTTGTTGTACCCGTACGTGCAGTGGCATCACCCAACCAGAAGTATTTTACGCCAGCTTGAATAAAATAGTTTTCCGCTGGGCTGTATTGACCACCTAAGCCAACGCTCCAATAACCCTCAGTCGGGCCTAAAGTGGTGACCGGGTTACCCGCACCAGAGTCATAACCTACAGAAGCAGAACCAGACCAATGACTATTAAACTTGCGACCCACGCCTACGGTTGCAGACCATTGATCATCTGAATAGTCAATAAGGTTATTGCCAGAAGCTGCATTTAAAAACTTTGGTGTGACCGCAAATTGATCCCAATGTGCCCAACGGATATTGGCAAAAGCTAAAGTGTTGGCTGCAACACCTGTTTGAAAATCAATGTTTACTGATTGCGGAGTTACAACTTCAGTGAGTGCATTTGGTCGTTGAATTGCACCAAACCCAAAAGTTTCAGTAGTATCAAGTTCATGTTTGATTTCTGAACGATAGGTAACCGCAGTTTTTAACGCGATTTCAGGAATTTGATAAGCAAAACCAGCAAGCCAACCGTATGCTTCATCTTCTTTTAAATTAATGTCGTAGCTGCCGAGTTTAGAAGCACCCCCGTACGCAAGTCCACGTAAAGATACTGTACCTTGTACGGTTTGATAAACAGGACCTGCGTAGAAATTCCAGTTTTCTGTAGGTTGGTAACCAATTAAAGCCGTGAGATTGTGTGTTTCAACTTCAACTTTTGTGCCTTCAATTCCATTAGTAAACATGCTCTGTTCTAGGCTATACATCGCATCTGCACCAAATGGTTGGTCATATAAAAGACCTAAAGAAATATGTTCAGTCGCTTGTACTTTAATTGCTGCAGAAGGGAAGTAATAGTCTTCTGCCATATCAGTCACATTTAACTGACTTGATTTTACTGTTGGATCTAAAACAGAAATACCTGCTTCTGCATAATTCCCCGGTTGTAAAAAGACAGAAATAGACTGACCAGAACGGTCTAAACCAGCAGCAAACGCAGGTGTAAGTGGGAGAGTACTAAGTAAAATAGCAGAATAAATTTTATTGAGCTTCATGGTACGTTCCCTGATGCCATCTGTAACAAAAATGTGCTGGGAAAGTAACATAATTTTAAAAAGAGTAAATACTCAGCTCTGTTGAAGAAATGAACTAAGGCGGTTAAATAAAAGGGTTGCTTAGAGTATTTATACTATATTTTTATATTAACTAAATGATAAATAAGAAAATAAAAATAAAAGATAAATTTTAAAAAATTAATATTTGGAGCAGGATTAATTGCTTGTAAAACAAGCAAATGATATGCAAGTGTATAAAATTAGAGTTAAAAAATAAAAACCACTCGAAAGTGGTTTTTATTTAATCAGAGCTTAGAAGCGATAGCCCATTTTTAAGCCGTAACCTAAAGCATGGTTATCTTCAAATTGTGCTACAGAGTTTCCTGTACCAAACATTGATGCAGGTTGAGCTTTAACATCACCTAACCAGAAGTACTTCACACCACCAGCGATAAAGTAGTTTGCAGCAGGTGAGAATTGCAGACCTAGGCCAACATTCCAGTAACCTTCAGTTGGACCTAAAGTTGAAACAGGGTTGCCTGCACCTGAATCCCAACCTACAGAGACATTACCTGCCCATTTTTCATTAAATTTACGGCCTACACCTACAGTAGCTGACCATTGATCATCTGTATAACCCACTAAGTCAAAACCATTTGGATTATCTGGGGTTAAGCCTGCGGCACCTAAAGCTTCTGAAACTGTACCAAACTGTTCAGGACGAATTGAAAAATCTTCCCAGTTTACCCAGCGCACATTAGCAAAAGCGACTGTGTCAGCCATGATACCAGTTTGGAAATCAAGGTTTACAGATTGTGGAGTTGTAATTTTAGTAGTAGTGTTTTCGTTATATACCGCACCTGGCCCAGGAACTAAACCAGTTAAAACTAAGCTTGTACCATATTCATTCGTTGCTGCTTCATGATCAATTTCAGAACGATACGTTAAAGATGCTTTTAATGCGATTTCAGGAATTTGGTAAGCTAAACCTGCAATCCAGCCTACTGCAGAATCTTCTTTCATATCTGCATTATATTGGCCTAATGCAATAGTAGAACCGTATGCGGTACCACGTAGTTGAACATTCCCTTTAACGGTCTGATATACCGCACCACCATATAGATTCCAGTTTTCAGTTGGTTGGAAGCCTACTAGGAATGTTAAATTTTCGGTTGTAACTTCTACTTCAGTTGCTTCTTGGCCGTTATGGAATAAGCCTTGTCCAGCAAATAATGCAGCTGGAAGACCCAAACCTGCTAATGCTGGGTTTGCTCCAGCATCACCAACTGAATAGGCCGCATCAGCACCAAAAGGTTGATCATATAAAAGACCCACTGATAAATTATCAGCTACTTGAAACTTTAATGCTGCACTTGGGAAGTAATAATCTTCGCCCATGTCTGATAGAGAGGTATTCTCAAGACCAGCTAATGCTGCAGGAATAGCAGGGTTAGGAGTATAGCCTGCATTAGCTTTACCAGATACAGATGGGTCTAAAACAGAAATACCTGCTTCAAAATAGTTGCCAGGTTGTAGGAAGGCTGCAATAGATTGGCCTGAACGATCTAGTGCTGCTGCAAATGCGCCTGTCATAGGTACAGTTGCAAGAATCATTGCTGTGCTTAGTGCTTTTAATTTCATTATACATTTC
>ERZ650302.1646-NODE-1646-length-12370-cov-7.466585_pt1 | contig 12370 bp, 9 predicted proteins | sample MGYA00376238_ERZ650302 | MGnify/ENA primary metagenome ERZ650302 (study PRJEB26733, sample SAMN07839298) | wastewater metagenome | biome: urban; feature: wastewater treatment plant; material: waste water | place: USA: North Carolina | collected 2016-04-28 ... | reverse complement strand
TAACTCTCGGTAATTCTCAACAGACCCTAGTATCCCAGACAAATTTCATATCCACAATTTAGGTTATTTATTGTTTTAATTTTCAAACATATATATTTATAATAATGGTCACTTGAAAAATTATTTTTATGATTTTAAAGATTTTTAATGATAATTTCGTTATGAGAAAAAAATATGGCTACACTTTTTTGGAAACTTTCAGATCGTGAAACTAGACTTGAACAAAATATTACACATATTTTAAAAGCTAAACCAAGCCTCGAACCTTTATTTGAAAATGTAGCTTCAGACAAAAGCACACATTTTTTGAATCTTTTTTTCCCATCTATGCCAACAGTGTGTTATGTCGCAAATTTGTCTTTACAGGATAAATCTGCACAACGCATTAATTTAGCCATTCGTATCCCTCAACATCCTGCTTTTAGTGCGTATTTAGATGAACACAGTTCATTAGTTGTGATTGGTTACTGGGGGACTCGTTCTTCCACACCTTATTTAATCCCAGAAAGCGTAATAATTAGCCATAATAGTGAACACCCTACTAACTATGAACATGAATTAGAGTGTGAATATCAGTTTTTGGGGGAAGGGGAATATCCCTCTCGTGGTATCCAAAATGTATTAACACCACAACTTGTAGAAGAATTACCTAAAATTTCTGTTTTAGCTAATGAGCGTTTAGAAGAGTGGCGTAAATTTTTGGGCTTTAAAAAAGAACTGATTCGGCAAAAATCAGTAGGTTTGCGCTATTTAACAATTAATTATGATGAACAAAAACATATTTTTAAATTGCTTGCGATTGCTAATAGTCAACAAGATTTTGAGCTTGTACGTAGAGCCTTAGCACGAAAAGACCTACAATTATTTGATCTAAATACCTCAACTGATCCATGGAAATTTGAATTACCGAGCTTAGAAGATAAACGTCAAAATAAGCAAAAGGTAAAATTTGAACTCGGACAATTTAAACGTGGTAAAAATGCTTTCAGTTTACTGAATCCAGATGAGGTAAAGAATGTTTTTCAACATATAGATTTAAAAGATATACCTTTTTCAGCACCTGTATTTGCATGGCTGAATATTGAGCCCACAGAAGATTGGAAAAATAAAGTCACCAATTTGGTACCTGATCAATCTGATGAAGAAGCCATTCTACAATATAGAGAAGATATTAAAGAAATGCTTGAAACAGTACCAAGCACAGGTTTCGTATCTTTTGCTTTAATTGGTGATTGGTCATTGGTAGATCGTCAGGATAGGATCCTGCGTAATTTAAAGCAAAATGAAAATTGCTATGCACCATATCTATCAAGTTATTTATTTGATATTACGCAAGCACAATTACCTAACTTACTTCCTGAAATTAAAGAATGGTTTAATTCTAACTTAAATAATGCACAAAAGCGTGCAGTGCAAAAAATGCTTGCTGCACCAGACTTATGTTTAATTCAAGGCCCTCCAGGTACAGGTAAAACCACAGTTATTGCTGAAGCTATTTTACAGCTAGTAAAACAGGGTAAAACCATTTTGCTTAGTAGCCAATCACATGATGCTATTGATAATGCGCTATCACGTATCACCAATCACCCTTCATTACGTGCGGTTCGTTTAGCAAAACAAGGGCGTGGGCGAGATAAAATTACCGAAGAAGGTAAACTATTTTCAGGTGAGCAAGCCTTAGCACGTCATTATGAGGCATTGAGCCATGATATTCAGGTACGTTTTTTAACGCCATTGCAACAGCAGGAAGCACAAATTGATGCGTTAAAAACATGGTTAAATCAAGCTGAGTTTTTACAACTCGATGCACAAAAGCTTGAACAACAACGTCAAAGTATCAAACAACAAGGCATTGAAAAGCGTCAGCAACAACAACAGGCACAAAAGGCTTTTCAACAACAGCAACTCGAGTATCAAGTGCATGAACAACGACTAGTAGAATTACAACAGTTGCAAGATTTGTTATCAGGGCAAAGTATTGCACCTCAAGGTCTTGTTTTATCGGACATGATGAAAAATATTGCAGATCGCCTATTTGAATTAGACAGCTACCAAGTTAAATTGCCATTTCAAATTGCAGATTTTCGCTTTTATCCAGAATCACAAGCTCAAATTTTGATGGCATTATTAGATGTTTGGCAAAATATTCATAGTAGCTTTGAGGTGATGGAGCAGGATATTACTCGCTTGCAACAAGCAGGTCAGGGTGGTCTTACGAGTATCGAGACACAGCTAAAAGTTCAACAACTACAACAAGAAATTGAACAGCTTGCTAATCAAATGGATCTAGATGATAGCGAAGAAGTTTCTAATTTATGGCGTCTAAAACGTCGAGAAGTAAATCAATTAAAGCAACAAAGTGGTGGTTTAACCCACGAATGTTACCAATTATTTAAGGATAGAGATCAATTCCTCAATATTAAAAATGCACAATCTACTGCAATGTTATTAGCTGAGCGTTTAGAGAAATTTAAACAATTTGGGCAATGTCTTAATGGTCAGATTACAGAAGCAAGCCAAAGCTTAACTGCACAAATGCAAGCATTTGAGATAAATGTACCCGATGATGCACCGATCAAACAAATTGAACGTGAAATTCAAAACCTACTTGATCAATACAAAACGACCGAAATTCAATTGCAAAAACAGCAACATGCTGAACAACAACATTTACAGCAACAAAATTTTCAAAATACCTGTTTAAGTGAATCAATTAAATCTACTCAAAATCATATTTCGTATTTACAGCAACAATATCAGGATAGCAAAGCACAAAACCAAAATTGGCATGGTTTATTTGAAGACTGGGTGCAGTCTCTTAATAACCCACAACAGTCAAAATTGGATTGGGAATTAATGAGTCAGGAATATACCCAAAACTGTAATTTAGTGGCAATTTCTTGTAATGAAAATTCACGTACCTTACAAGATGCAGGTATTGATGGCTTTGATGTGGTGATTATTGATGAGGTATCTAAAGCTACCCCAATTGAGCTGTTAATGCCACTTATGCGTGCCCGTAAAGCTATTTTAGTGGGTGATCATCGTCAATTACCTCCAATGTTCCAAGAAGGCCAAGATGCTACTGAAACATTTGAAGATTTAGTAGAAGTAGAAGATGAAAATCAAGATCGTTCAAATTTACTCACAAAAGACAATTTCAAACGCTATGAAAAATTAGTTACTGCATCATTATTTAAAGAGTTATTTGAAAAAGCACCTGATGTGTTACGTGAACGTCTCACCACACAATTTCGTATGCATCCTAGCATTATGAAAATGATTAACTATTTTTATGATGGGCAACTTACATGTGGTAATCCTGATGCACAACGTGAGCATCAAGTCGTTTTAAAATCAAAGCTTAATACTTTAGTGGATGCTAATAAGCATTTGCTTTGGGTGGACACTTCAAATGATGAAAAAGGTGTGTCTTACAGAGACGATGAAAGTAGCAATTTAACAGAAGCTAAATTGATTGCTAAAACTCTAATCAACATCAATCTACAAATGAAACAACAAGGTTATCACAGTAAAAATAAGCAAAAAGTTGGTGTGGTGTCTTTTTACCAATCGCAGTGCCGAACTATTCGAGATGAAATTCGTAAAGCCAATGGTGGCAAATTAGATTTTGATGCCATTCATGTCGAAATTAACACGGTCATCCGTTACCAAGGTAAAGAAAAACCTATCATTTTAATAAGTCTAGTGCGTAATGATGGTAAGCCAAAAGAATACAGACGCTCATCTCGTGCCAATATCGCCCGTTTTGAATTTATTAATGTCGCAATGTCACGTGCACAAAACTTATTAATGGTATTTGGTGCACGTAATATGTTGGAGTTACGTGATGTGAATTTACCGAATATGGATAAACCTGGCACGAGCAAACGTAAAATTTATCAGGACATCTTTAATCGTTTGGATCGTGAAGGACAGGTCTGTACAGCAAGGGAATTTATACAGGCTTGTGAAATTTCAAAACCACAGGTGGCTTAAGTCATACTTTTATTTAGACGTTATGACTATTTGAACTAAATTTTATAGAGAATAATTATGTTGAAATTGCTTAAAAGTTTTGAAGTGAGCCTACCTGTGTATCAGATGGAATCGCGTGTAAGTTATCAAGCGATACGCCAACCGAGTGTTTTTGAAGGGTTACTCTTAAACTTAGCGGTGAAATACAAAACCATGCTTGGGCAATATAGTTTAAGCCAAGTATGTGAAAAATTTAAAATTGAAGCATTTTTAGTGCAAAAAGCACTTTACAGTTTGATTGATAATGAAATGCTAGAACGTTGTGATACTGATTTAACAGCCATACATGTTAAAGATCTGACAGTGACGACACTAGGAAAAGATTTATATCACAAAAATGAAATGCCAAGTGAGAATAAAAATGCTGAATTAAAAAGCATATTTCATCCATTAATAAATCAGTTTATTAGTGATAAAGACTATAAATTAAAACCGTATGATACCCAAGCACCTTATGTAATGCCTCAAACGCTTTTTGAAGCAAATATATCGCATATTGATCAAATGATCCGTGACATGCTTAACCAGGCAAGTGAGAAACAGTTTGAATGGAAAAAGCCGAATACTAATATCAGTGACGTTAATAGTTTAGTGGCTAAGACAGTAGCACATCGCTTACCAATACGTATTGCGCTTACTATGCAAGGTCATCTTGGATTTGATGCTAAAGGAAATTCGGAAGTACAGCAAATATTTAGTATGTGGCTTGAGCAAACTAAGCATGAAGTGCTGTGGGAGCATCTTTTAGCCCCAACGTTCCAACAGATAGACAATGATTTACCCACTTTTGAATGGTCATCAGTATTAGATGTGACGCTGGTAGAAAATACTTTACTCGATGAGAATGCATTGATTCAGGTTTATGCTGAAAAAAGCCCAAACCAAGTCAGTAATAAACCAGAAATCGTTTTGTCGGAAAAAGCAAAATTAGCGAAATTACAAGGTAAAACACTAACTTTGCCATTCACTACGGCTTTACCACAAGGCTTTCAGGCATTGTACCTATATAAAGATCAAACAGCGACAATCGTATTAAAAGGTAATACCCATATCTTTTATGCCAAACAACCACGTTTAGTGGCTTTGAAAATTAAACTTCGTGATGAGCAAGTGTGGTCAACAATTAAAAATGAAGTGATGCATTGGAATACTACTAACACTTTAGACGTCTTAGCATTTTCACGTTACTTTTTATCAGAACATGAAGTGATTCAACAGGCACCAAATTTAACTATGAAAGAAACCATGAATTTGCATGAAGCCATGAAAAAATTGAATAATACCGGTTTACGTGCTAGTGCATGGTTAGACAAAATTCAACAGATTGCAAATTTTAATGAATTAAAGGATTTTCGTAGTACCTTTTCACATTTAGAACTTGCACCACAATGGGCAGAACCTCTCTTTTTTGCAAAATTACTTGATGATGCTTTTGACAAAGGTCAAAAAGCTGGAACAACGCTCGATCAAGACTTTGTCAATATTGTACAGATACAAAAGTCATTAAAAAGTCAGATTAATCCTGATGTGCTTAATCCAAATCAGCAGATTAATTCCAGCTCTTTAAGTAAGGTAAATATAAAGGCCCTAGCTTTAATCGACGATTGGCTAGATTGTTATGAGAAACTACAACTAAAGCATACTGAAATTTTGAATCTTTGCGAAAAACTACAAAAGCAACAAAAACATTTAGTGGTATTAAAACAAGGGATAGCACAAAGCTTTGCACCTTTACGCACAGATGCTAAACCTATTGCTGTATTAGATACTAGCTATTTGATGCGTCATAGTGATGATCTGACTAATTTAGAACGAGATTATTTTGTGGTGATTCCGCAAGTTGTCTTACATGAACTAGACGGCCTTAAAAAGGGACAAGACGGGGATAACTTTAGCGAGCAAGCACAGCAAGCAAGACGTGCGATTCGTGCTATTGAGCATTTAACATCAGAACATATTGAACCGACTCACGATGAGTTTGTAACTATCATTGCAAAAAGCAAAACAGCACAAGAAATGACCGCGGATGAACAAATCCTTTCAGTGGCTTTATTTTATCGATTTAACAGTAGTGAACTTTTTAGTTTAGATAAAAACATGGGAAATTTGGCAAAAGCAGTCAATATTCGCACTACATCCGAATATCAGCCTAAGTCTAAGTTAATTAAAGAACATCAATAATTTACATCATTAAAGATTTTTAAATAGGATTTTAATATGAGTGCAATTCATGAACGACGCTACCGCCTACAACGTGAGCGTGAAATTGCTCAGGCACGAGTACGTGAAACAACTACACAATATCTTGAGCGTTATCAAAACACGTTAAATCAGTTAGATGAACAAGGTTTAACTACCTATGTAGAAGTTGAAGTTACGCAAATAAAAAAACAACTTACTCAAATGCAAAATTTATTGAGAACCGATGCTTTTGCTGCACGTGAGCTTAGTCTAAGCATCGGACAACGTATCTATGGCTTAAGGGCTCTTGCACGTGACAACCAGCAGATTGAAATTGAAAACCAACGCCTTGAAGCCTTAGAAAAACAACGTCAGCTGGTAGAAAAACGTCGACAAGAAAATGCTGAATTAGAACAAGCATGGCAACGCAATTGGCAAAAATGGAGTGATAAACTTGCTCGTAATTTGGCTTTAAATGAGTTAAGTGCCTTACGCGAAAAGATTTTTTCTGATGGAAGTCATTATAGTATTGAACAAATAAATCAAGAGATGGACAAAATTCAACAACATTATGAACAACTAGCAAAACAGCAAAGAGAAAGCCAACAGCAAAAAATTGAACAGCTAGCAACACAAACCTTATTACAGCAACTTGCTGATGATGTTAAAGAAGGACAACTACCTCTTGCTGAGACCCAACAGTTGCAAACAGATTTAGTAAAGCTTATGGATGATCCTGCTGTCAGTTTTGATCAAGTGAAAAGCATGGCGCAAAAAACAGATCAAGCCTTAGAAGATGAAAGTATTCGTCGTGAAATGGTAAAAGCAGTTTATCAGTCCTTACAAAATGCAGGATTTAGCGTATTAAAACCAAAGCGAGTGAAAGAAAAGGATCAGGACATTGTGATTATTCAAGCACAACGCCCATCTGGCAATCAGGCAAAATTTAAAATTGAGTTAGATGGTAAAGTCCGTTACGAGTTTGATAATTATCGTGGTCAAACTTGTAAAGAAGATATGCAAAAAGTCTTGCCACGACTATCGGAAGTTTATGGCGTAGAACTCAGTGATGAACGTGTGATTTGGTCAAACCCTGATGATGAAAGTGCAGAAATGAAACCTTTAGCCCCTCATCAACATCAACGTGGTTAAAGTTGATCACACACTTTAGATAGATGAATTCATCGTCACTTATGCAAACAATAGGATAAAAATGTCTACACAACATATTCAAACATGGTTAGAAAATTTTGAGCGTCAAAGCATGTTACGCCGTGCATTGGTGGTATCGGGTAATATTATTGATCTCGCCTTCGCTAAAAATGGGCAATTACAGCCGATTAATCAAATCATTAGTGATAGCCTAAAAGCAAAAGGCTTTCAGCATGTGGTGTTTTATTCACGCGTGGGTGGGATTTCAGGTGTAACAACACAACAATGGAATGATTTACAGGCGACAGGTTTTCAGTCGTCAGTATTTGATGAGGCTGATGATTATGACATGGGTGAAGCAGATAATTCTTCAACTCAGGTAAGCAATAGCAATGTAGGTCAAACAGAACTCACACCGAAAGACTTTTTTGCAGTTGCACAAAAGGTGATGTTTGAATCTCAGCAACGTGTCGCTTTTGTGGTGGATTGGTCCAACTATATGTTTGGTCAAATTAACAGTTTAAGTGATGCCGAGCGTGCATGGTTACAACAAATTTCTAAAAGTATCCGTGATGCTCAAGTCAATTTAAGTGCAAATGAAATTGATAAACCGCAAAGTTTATTAGTATTTTTATGCTCAGGATTAAGTAACCTACCACCAAGCTTATATTTAAATAATCCATTATTTGCGGAAATTAATATTGACTTACCTAATTTACATGAACGTGAACGTGCGATTTCAGCATTAAAAATGGCGTTTCAAGTACAAGAAGATCTATTGCCACAATCACAAGCCATGACTGATTTTGTTACGCTGACCGATGGTTTTACCGTTCGAGATATCTATCATTTGGCACGTTTATCACGTCAGCAACAAGAAACATTAAACTTACAAAACTTAGTGTCTTTATATCGTTTTGGCAAGCGTCAATCTCCCTGGGAGCAGTTAAATCATAGCAAGTTAAAAGGCACAAAAGAGACTCTTAAACTGCGGGTGAAAGGTCAGGATCAAGCCATTGAGGCAGTCAATAAAATTCTAATCCGAGCTTATACAGGCTTATCAGGTTTACAGCATTCAGCCAAAGCTCGAACTCCTAAAGGTGCTTTGTTCTTTGTGGGACCAACAGGGGTGGGTAAAACCGAATTAGCAAAGTCTTTAGCACAATTTTTATTTGGTGATGAAGATGCCTGCATCCGTTTTGATATGTCCGAATTTAACCATGAGCATGCTGATCAACGTTTAGTGGGTGCACCTCCTGGTTATGTCGGTTATGAACAAGGTGGACAACTCACCAACGCTGTGAAAAATCGTCCATTTTCTTTATTGTTATTTGATGAAATTGAAAAGGCGCACCCGCGTATTTTGGATAAATTTTTACAAATTTTGGAAGATGGCCGTTTAACTGATGGTAAAGGTGAAACCATTTCTTTTGCGGATACTTTTATTGTATTTACCTCAAATATTGGCGCAAGCGAGATTGAACCAAGTACTCCTGAACAAGTCTCAGCACAATTTCAATCTGCGGTACAACATCATTTTAAAACTGAGTTAAAACGCCCTGAATTATTGGGGCGTATTGGTGAAGCCAATATTATTCCGTTTAATTTTATGGACAATGATGAAATTTTAAAAAATATCGCGCGTTCCAAATTACAACCCCTTGAACAGCGTTTAAAAGACAAATGGCAAATTCAGTCATTTCGTTTTGAAGATGAAGATAAAGCCTTGCAAACCTTGATCAATCAAGTCAATAAACAACATGGCGGGCGTGGTGTCCTCAATGTTCTGACTAAGCATTTATTTGATCCATTGGCAGATTTCTTATTTGCCGAAGTACAATATCCTGAACAATTGAAAAACCGGAGTATTGAGGTAATTCAGGCGGGTAAGGTTTTTGATTTTAATATTGTGTAAGAAAAGCAATAAATAAGGATCAGCATATGGCATGGTTGAATATAGCAAAAATGATTGATGTTACCCAAGCAGAAGGACCTGGTCTACGTACTGCCATTTGGGTGCAGGGTTGTTTAAAACGTTGTGTTGGGTGTTGTAATGGGAAATTTTTAAAAATTCAACCAGCTGATGTGTGTGATTCACATATGGTTATTGAACAGATTGCCCAAAATCGACAACAGTATGGCATTGAGGGGGTGACTTTACTGGGAGGAGAACCATTTTTGCAGGCAGAAGGTTTGGCTGATGTAGCACAAGCATGCCGAAAAATGGGTTTATCAGTAATGGTGTTTAGTGGTTATCAGCTGGAAGAATTGGATGATGATCGCTTTAAAGGGGCATCACAATTGCTTAATGCCACAGATGTTTTGGTGGATGGAGAATATCAACATGCTTTGACTGAAAACGTGCGTAATTGGGTTGGATCTACGAATCAACGTTTTCATTATTTTACTAATTTTTATGACCCAAGCATTGAAACACGAGTGTTAACGGTAACCAATGAATGGCGTATCGATACACATGGGCAAATTTTGGGTAATGGCTTGCCTTTTATCTTGCGAGTTTAATTCTTGAAATACCGTGTCAAATTTAGAAGCACAATTGTGGATAAGACTATTATTTTTATCCACTATAAATATAGATGAAACACATCCTTTATATATGGATGATTTTGTGTCAAAACGTTTTATTATTCTGTGAGATAGAATTAATTCTAAGTAAAGTATTAATAGTAAATAATGACTATATATGCACATCAAGATCATCCAAGCATAGTTTAAAACCAATTTAATTCATTAGTAATTATACAAATTTAGTAAAAAGTACAGCGAGGGGTTATGAAAAAATTTATTACGATTGAGGGAATAGATGGTGTTGGTAAAAGTACCATATCAAAAAAATTAGCAGAAAATATGGGAGCTGAGTTTATACAGACGCCATATTTTAAGAAACATGCTGAAAAAGATTGTGAAGATAAATTTTCTTATTATTTAGATGATCTGATCCAACTTAAATCTATACTAAAAGAAGAGTTAAAAGAAAAAACAATTATTTGCGATAGATATATCCATTCAACAATTGCTTATCAAGGTAATTATATTGAACCTAAATTGATAATGGATAAATATGACTTATTGATTCCTGATCTTACGGTTTATTTAACAGTAGATGAGAAAACTAGATTGGCTAGATTAAAGATACGAGAAACACAATATAACTTTGTAAATGAACTAGATCATGATTATGTGCATCTTAAACATGTTTCAAGCAATTTTAATAAAATGAAAGATATGATGATTATTGATACTTCTACTAAAACTATAGATCAAGTCGTTAAAATTATCCAGGAAGCAATATGAATCATCAATATTTGTCTTTTGAAAAAATAAATAATTTAGCTTGTTGGTGGTTAGAAAATAGTAAAAGTCGCAATGTTGAAATTGCAGCACTTGAACCTTTGATTTGGAAAAGTGGTGACAATAATATTATTGATGTTGTAAGGATTTTTAAAGAGAAAGGATTTTCTGTTTCGATGACATCAAATGGTGCATATTTGAAAAAATATGCACAACTTTTGAAAAATGCTGAATTAGACCTATTAAGAGTTAGTTGGCATTCAATGGATGAAGATATCTATAGCAAGGTAACTGGTGGTGGAAAGTTACATAAATTATTGGATGGTCTTGCTGAAGCAAGCTCATGTAATCTTAATATTTCCATAAATCGTGTCCTGATGAAAGGCTATACTGATGACTTAGCTCAGCAAATAGAATATGTCGATAAATATAAATTAAGACTAAAGCTGTTGGATTTATATTGGACTGCAGATTCAGCAATTGACTATCTTCATTATTATATTTCACCTCAAGATGTTTTAAATAAATATATTTCCAATCAAGAAATTATTCTTTTGGAGGACGAAAATTTCAAACATGGTAGGGAAAGGATCCGTTATTCTACCGAAAATGGAGGAATAATCGAATATAAATTACAAAGTACAGTAAACAGACCTCCAATTTGTGAAAGCTGTTTCCAAAAAGAAAATTGTTTAGAAGGATTTGGGGATTATTTACGCATATTTCCAAATGGAGAGGCTAGTCTCTGTTATCTAAGAAATGATTTAGGAACTAATTTTTTTAAAGCCGATAACATTTCTATTGAAACTGATTTTATGAATAGTACCTTATCAGAGCATATAGACACGATACCTTTACGAATTGTATTGGAAGGCAGATGTAATTTTAACTGTGGATTTCCAAATTCTACAAGCTCTTGGTGTTTAAAGCAGGGGCGAGGTTTTATTTTTCCAACAAGAAAATTGGTACTGAAAAATGTTAGTTAATACTAAAGAAAGTTTAATCAAAAAGCATTATGAAGAATTAACGAATATGCTTTTGGTTGCTGAAAAATCTATTAGCGAGGCACAAAAGGAAGCTAACTATCATATCGGTGCAATGCAAAGTCGATATGATACTTTTAAAGAGGAAGCACAATATTTAGTTGATGCTCAAAAAATTAGATGTAACGAATTAAAATTATTAATTCATAAAACATCTGATTTACTGCAAAACATTAGTTCTATCAAACCCGATAATATAAAAGAGGGTGTTTGTTTTACTCTGACAGATGGCACAGAGCAAAAGCACTTTTTTATTATACCAAGTGGTTTAGGTGGGGTAATGAATGTAAAGGATCGAAAATATTTATGTGTTTCTGAAAATGCTCCTGTGATTAAACCATTCTTGGGAAAAAAGTTAAATGAGTATGCTGATGACTATGAACACCCTTTAGAAAATTTTTATATTTTAGAAATTCTCTAAAATTCCTAAAAGCTAGGGTACTTTCAAAAGTAATATTTACTAATTTTTACTGCCAATCGGCTTATTCGTAAGCATCCACTGAAGATATCTTATCAATCGTTCCTATACGCCTTAATTTAGTCCCCACTTAAAAATAAGTGGGGACTAAAATTTATGACTACAAATCACCAGACATCCATCGCATCTCTTGCGAAAAAACGAAGAACATACAGTGCTGAATTTA
>ERZ650302.1642-NODE-1642-length-12378-cov-18.059239_pt1 | contig 12378 bp, 9 predicted proteins | sample MGYA00376238_ERZ650302 | MGnify/ENA primary metagenome ERZ650302 (study PRJEB26733, sample SAMN07839298) | wastewater metagenome | biome: urban; feature: wastewater treatment plant; material: waste water | place: USA: North Carolina | collected 2016-04-28 ... | reverse complement strand
TCATCCTGCCGCTGCTGATGACGCTGTCGTCGCTGCTGCAGACCGCCCTGAACCCTGCGCCGCCGGACCCGATGCAGGCCAAGATGATGTGGTTCATGCCGCTGATCTTCAGCGTGATGTTCTTCTTCTTCCCCGCCGGCCTGGTGCTGTACTGGCTGACGAACAACATCCTGTCGATTGCCCAGCAGTGGATCATCAACACCCGCATGGGCGTGCCACCGCAGTTCAACCTGCCCAAGTTCAAGTGATCCTTTGTTGATCGCGAGAATGCGTTCTCAGAACCTCCAAGGCCGCGCAAGCGGCCTTTTTCATTCCCGAAGGGCCTGCCGTACCGCGATGGCAAGGGCCTGTCTTGTGTAAAGTGCCTGCCATGCTTGCCCGTCACGTTGATCCCATCGTCGCCATTGCCACCGCTCCCGGCCGGGGGGCGGTGGGCATTGTCCGCGTCTCTGGCAAAGGTTTGGAGCCTCTGGTGAAGGCGTTGTGCGGGCGAGCATTACGCCCGCGCGAGGCCACCTACCTGCCGTTTCGTGATGCGCAGGGCCAGGCCATAGACCAGGGGCTGGCCCTGTACTTCCCGGCACCCCACTCCTACACCGGTGAGGACGTGCTGGAGTTGCAGGCCCATGGCGGGCCGGTGGTGCTTCAGTTGCTGCTGGCGCGCTGCCTGGAAGCAGCGCAAGGCACCGCGAGCGCAAGCCCGGTGCTGCCGGGGCTGCGCGTGGCGCAGCCAGGCGAGTTCACCGAGCGGGCATTTTTGAACGACAAGATCGACCTGGCCCAGGCCGAGGCAATTGCCGACTTGATCGACGCCAGCACCGAGGCTGCAGCGCGCAGCGCCAGCCGGTCTTTGACCGGCGCGTTTTCGCACGAGATTCACGCACTGCGCGATGCACTGATCCACCTGCGCATGCTGGTGGAGGCCACGCTGGACTTCCCGGAAGAAGACATTGATTTCCTGGAGAAAGCCGACGCCCGAGGCCAGCTGGAGCGCCTGCAGGCCACATTGGCCCAGGTGCGCCAGCGTGCGCAGCAGGGCGCTTTGCTGCGCGAAGGAATCAAGGTGGTCATTGCCGGCCAGCCAAACGCGGGTAAGAGTTCGCTGCTGAATGCTTTGGCTGGGGCAGAGCTCGCCATCGTCACCCCCATCGCGGGCACGACCCGCGACAAGGTGCAGCAAACCATCCAGATCGAAGGCGTTCCGCTGCATGTGATTGACACCGCAGGCCTGCGCGACAGCGACGACGAGGTGGAGCGGATTGGCATTGCGAGGGCATGGTCAGAGATTGAGGGGGCGGACGCCGTTCTCTTCTTGCATGACTTGTCGCGCATGGACCAGCCTGACTATTTGGCTGCAGATGCGGCCGTGGCAGCTTCCATGCAGCAAAAAATTCCCGCTTCCGTCCCGGTGATCGATGTGTGGAACAAGACTGATTGCACCAGTACCGCTGTGGCAGAGGCGGCTGGCTCTGGGGCTGTGAATCGACGTTCGGTTCGAATTTCTGCGCGTACGGGCGATGGCCTGGAAGCCCTGCGGCGCATACTTCTGGAAGTCGCTGGCTGGCAGTCGGCGCCCGAGGGGGTCTACATCGCGCGCGCGCGCCACGTGCAGGCGCTGGCGCAGGTGGACGCCCATCTGGAGCAAGCGGCAGCCCAGTTGCTCATTCCCTCGCCTGCCCTGGATTTGCTGGCAGAGGAGTTGCGGCTGGCCCAGAACGCCTTGGGCGCGATCACCGGAGAGTTCTCCTCCGATGATCTGCTGGGCGTGATCTTCTCCAGCTTTTGCATTGGCAAGTAGCGCTCTCCACCGGGCAGCTTCTTTGTAAAGGGACGTAAGCGGTGCTTGTGTCCGCGCTGTAACGCAGGTACTTTCAGACCCACTATGAATGCCCTAATGTCCACATCCCCTCGCGTTGATCTGCGCGGCCTGATTGATGCCATCGCCCAAGCCAGCGCAGACGATGCCATGACCAACCCTCTGTCGCCTGCGCAGTGGGAGGTGGTTGCACCTTACCTGCAGCCCACGGTGTTCCCGGCGAGCCACACCGTGTTCAGCCAGGGAGCGCAAGACCGCACCCTGTATCTGGTGGAAAGCGGCACCCTGAGCGTGCACTACCAGGACGAAAAAGAACGTTTGCGCCTGGCCGTGGTGGGCCCTGGCTCGGTGGTGGGCGAAGGTGCATTCTTCTCGCACCGCCCACGCTCTGCCACCGTGCAGACCAGCGCGCCGTGCAAGCTGTGGGCATTGCACGCCTTGCGTTTCACCGAGCTGGCCAACCGCCAGCCGGCCGTTGCTTTGGCTTTGACGATGGCGGTAGGGTCTGTTTTGGCCAAACGCCTGGGCAACCGCAAGCGCCGCGTTGCAGCCACCTGACATTACCGACGTTGATGGCGTTGCTGCCGAGGCAAAGTAGGCAAGCTGTCCGTACCCCCAGTTACACTCGCACCGGATTGATTACGAGCGCCCCTTCGAAGAAAGCAAGCCATGTCTCTGTTCAGTTGGTTCAGTCGCAAACCTGCACCACCCAAGGCCAAACCTCGCAGTGCGGGGGCTGAACCATCCGGTTTGTTGAATGCCGATGCCACCGTGCCTCTGGCTCCGGGGCGGCCAGGGCAGCCTCTGCTTCAGCCCGTCCCACCAGAACACGCGGCCAACCGCAAGAACGAGCGCATGGAGCGCCGTGAATTGCTCTACACCGTGGTGCGCGATGCCATGGTGCGTGCAGGCGTGCTTTCGGCCAGCTATAAGTTCAAGGTCTTGTCGCTGGATCAGCGGGGTCGCCAGTTTCTGGTGATGATGGATTTGGCCCGCGAGTACGGCGGTGAGACTGCCCGTTTGAGCGAGATCGAGGCGCTGATTGCCCAGACTGCCAAGACCCGCTATGACATTCTGGTCACTGCGGTCTATTGGCGCATCAATGACCATGTGGCCGTGGGTCTGCCGCAAAAGGGCATCACCCCCACGACGGTGCCGTCTGCTGCCGCGCCACAAGGGGTCGTTCGCAAGCCGGTGCCAGCGCCCGTCCCAGCAGCACCCGCACCGGTGGCCGCGCCAGCATCGTCGCTGCTGTTTCCGGCCGAGCCCGCTGCCCGTTTCCCCACCACGCCCACGGCGCTTGGCCGTACGCCCTCGGGCACCACTGCGCCCGCACCGCTGCTGCCTGCGTCCAACACCGGTCCTGCTCCTTTGGCGCCCGCCAGTGCCCCAGCGCGGTTTGAGCCGATCGAGGCTGACGAGGTGGCCGCCTTCAAGCGAGCACTGGCCGACGCTGCGGGCCGTGCGCCGGTAGCGCCTGCGGCCGCTGCGCGCCCTGGTGTGGCCGTGCGCTCAGGCCCCTTGCTGCCTCCGTCCCATTCCACTGATTTTGCAGACACGGAAATGCCAGGATCGGATGGGCAGAGTACCGCGCTGAGCACCACCCAGTACGGTGAGTTGAACTGAACGACTGCGTTCCTTGCCCGCTGTGCTGGTAAAAAAGGGAGCCCACGGGCTCCCTTTTTTATTAGTCGTGCTTCAGTGATGTGGCGAGGTGCTCAAGCCTTGGTGTCGAGCAGCGCGCCCATCATCCGGTCATTGGTCTTGAGCACTTGCACATTGGCCTTGAAGGCATAAGTAGCGGCCATCTGCTCAACCGCGTCCTGTTCAAGGGCTGAGCCTTCCTGCGGCGACCGCTGCACGCTGGCTTGCACGCCAGCGCCGCCAGGGCTTTCGGTTTGCTCAACCACCTGGCGGCGAAAGCCGGGCGTGTTCAGGTTGGCGACGTTGTGTGCCGACGCATCCAGCCGCAACTGTGCTGCCTGCAGGCCAGAATTGCCAATCGATGAAAGACTTGCCACGGTGTGACTCGCAAAGGGTGTATAGAACCTGGATTGTCCGCCCCCTCACGGGCGCTGGCAAGCGGCTGGCGCACTAGCGCTGAGCGGCATGGGCACGGGCCAGGCAGTCCTGAAATGCTTGCGTGGCCCGCGAGGGGGTGGGAGAGCGCCGCACCATGCTCACGAACTTGCACTCGTAATGGAACTGGTCGGGCTGCACGGCCTGCATGCGGCCGGTGCGCTCAAAAGCTTCTGCGTAATGGTCTGGCAGAAAGCCGAGAAAACGGCCCGACAGGATCAGCGTGGCAATCGACTCCTGGTCAAACCCGGTGGCGGTGCGGGTCAGTTCTGCGCGGTGGCTCAGCTCCATGTTGGGCGAGTGGTAGCCCAGCCCCGCAAACGGATAGCTGCGCAGGCTGTCCCAATCCAGTGCCGGGTGCTGCGCGCCATACAGGGGGTGGCCCGCACCGCAATACAGCAGCATGGTTTCGGTGAACAGGTCGGTGTAGATCAGGCTTTGGGAGCTGCGGTGGGCCGGGATGATGCCCACGTGGTAGCTGCCGTCCATCACGCCGCGCTCAATGGTGTTGATGGAGCCCACATGCAATTGCAGGTTGACCCCCGGTGCCTGCTCGGCAAAGGCCGCAATCGCTTCACTGATGCGCGCGGCCGGGTTGCTGGCGGTTTTGTCAAACACTGCCACCGCCAGTTGCCCCCCCATGCGCGAATGGATGTCGTCGATGCTGCTGCGAAAAGCGTCCACCGCGCTGAGCAGGCGCAGGGTCTCGTCGTACACCCGCTGGCCCTCGGCCGTCAGGGCAAACCCCGCGCGCCCGCGCCGGCACAGCGTCAGGCCCAGCCGCGTTTCCAGGTCTTTCATGTGGCGGCTTACGGTGCTGGTGCCAATGTTCAATTCCAGCTCGGCCGCCGCCATGCCTCCGCACTCGGCCACGCTCTTGAATACCTGCAGCAGGCGCAGGTCCATATCGCTGAGTTGGCCTAGCACGGCACGTTCACGGGCGGAAGGGGTGGGCATGGGGTGTGGTAACGAAATATGCAGCGGCTTCAAGACTATCAGCTCAAGAGCCAGTCTTGAGTGCTGGCGCAATAACCTGAAAAGGCTATTTCCCTACTCCAAAGCGGTACTGATGCTGAGGCCCTTCGCTCTTTACGATCATCCCAAAGGCTTTGCCGACCAAGAACAACATCCATAAACCCATGAAAAACCCCCTCCATCATCCCTCCACCTTCGTTCGCCGTGCGGTTCTATTCGGAGCATTGGCGGGTATTTTCGTGGGCACCTCGCCAGTGATTGGGCAAGCGATTGAGGCAGCGGTGGGCGCGCAGTCCCAGCATGGGGTGGAGCCGCAGGTCATTGATGATCTGCCTGCCAATTACGCAGCCGATTTGCCACCCGAGCAACGCAGCCTGATCGAGCGCGGTCGTTATGTAGCCCGCTTGGGTGATTGCGTGGCCTGCCATACGGGTAACAAGTCCCAACCCATGGCTGGTGGACTTGCGTTGGAAACACCTTTTGGCAAGCTGTACTCCACCAACATCACGCCCGACAAGGCCACGGGCATGGGCAGCTATAGCTTCGAGCAGTTTGACCGCGCCATGCGCAAGGGCGTGGCGGCAGATGGTCGCAACCTGTACCCCGCCATGCCTTACCCCTCATACGCCAAGATGACGGCAGAGGACATGCAGGCGCTGTACGCCTACCTGATGCAGGGCGTGGCCCCGGTAGAGGCCCGCAACAAAGACTCGGAGATGGGGTTCCCTTTCAACCAGCGTTGGGGCTTGTCGCTGTGGAACTGGCTGTTCCTGGATGCCACGCCATTCCAGCCCAGCGCACAGCAAACGCCGGAGTGGAACCGCGGAGCCTATCTGGTACAGGGCCTGGGCCATTGCGGAGCCTGTCACACCCCCCGGGGCGTGGCTTTTCAGGAAAAGGCCATGACCGGTGAGGGCAAGAACGGCGCTTACTTCTTGGCGGGCGAAACGGTGGAAGGCTGGCGCGCCCTGAGCCTGCGAGACCTGTGGACAGCCCAGGAAACCGCCGAGATGCTGAAAACCGGGCGCAACCGCCACGGTACGGTCTCGGGCAACATGGTGGACGTGGTGCAGCACAGCACGCAGTACATGAGCGATGCCGACCTGCTGGCCATCGGTACGTACCTCAAGTCCCTGCCCGCTGGCAAGGACGATCTGCCCATGCAAGTGGCCCAAGGCCCTGCGCCGCGCATTGCGATTCCGGCGCGCACCCTGGGCAGCACCCAAGCTAATGCTGCCGATGCTGCGCACTACAACGTGCCTGCCGACCTGTACACCAGCCGTGGTGGCTTGGGCTACTTGCAGTTCTGCGCGGACTGCCACCGGGCCGATGGCGGCGGCGTCAAGGACGTCTTCCCGTCCCTGGAGGGCAACCGCTCGTTGCGGGCAGACAATGCCAGCACGCTGATCCACATCATGCTGACGGGCTGGACCACACCTGTCACGCAAACCCACGCGCGGCCAATGACCATGCCTGCTTTTGCCAAGCTGGGTGACCAGGAGATTGCTGACATCCTGAACTTCACCCGCCGCAACTGGGGTAGCAAGAATGCCTCTGAAATCAAGGCTGCGGACATTGCCAGCCAGCGCAAGCAGCTCCACGCGCAGCCCGACAACTCACGGCCTTTCGAGACCCCCCGCCTGGCCGCCATGCTGGATGAGCCCAACGCCAAGCAGCTGGTTTACGGAGCGCGGCTGAACATCGAGACGCGCGACCTGCTGCCCAAGAATGTGGGCAATGCGCTGAACTGCGCCAGCTGCCACCTGAACGCTGGCACCGTGGCCGATGGTTCGCCATACATCGGTGTCTCGGCTTTCTTCCCCAGCTATGCACCCCGCGCAGGCCGCACCATCAAGCTGGAAGACCGCATCAACGGTTGCTTCCTGCGCTCTATGAACGGCAAGCCCCTGCCTCTGGATTCGGATGAGCTCAAGGCCATGGTGGCGCTCTTTGACTGGATGCGCCGAGAGACCAAGCCTGAGGACAAGGTTGAGGGCCGGGGCGTGGGCAAGATCAGCCAAAGCATCATTCCCAACGCCGAGAACGGCAAGAAGCTCTACCAGGCCCAGTGCGCGGTGTGCCATGGCGCTGATGGCGAAGGCATCAAGAATGCCAAGGGCCAGTGGGTGTATCCACCCCTGTGGGGCGACGAGTCGTTCAACATTGGCGCTGGCATGGCCCGCACCTACACGGCAGCCGCTTTCGTCAAGCGCAACATGCCGATCGGGATGCACAACAAGTTCCCGCTGGGCCAGGGTGGCCTGACGGATCAGGAGGCCGTGGACGTGGCTGAGTACTTCAGTCACCAGCCTCGCCCAGACTTTGCCGGTAAGGTCAAGGATTGGCCCAACGGCAAAAAGCCTGCTGACGCCAGGTATTGAGCTTCGGGAAAACCTATCAGCAGCGGCTTTGTCCGCTGCTGTTTCCATTTGAAAACCCCGCAATGGCGGGTGGTGCCGTCCAGCTACAAGGCGTGGCTTCAGTCTTCGTCCAGGCTGTTGGGGTCGGCCCGCAGGATCAGCCGCGCCAAGTCTGCGGCGTGGCCGCTGCCAGTTTTTTCAGTGATGCGCTGGCGGTGTACATGTACGGTGTGGTCGCTGATGCTGAGTTGCCGTGCCACTTCTTTGTTGCTCTGGCCCAAAGCCAGCAGGCGCGCTACGTCACGTTCGCGTGGTGACAGGCGCCCCAGCACTTCCTGTGCGGCGGCGCGTAGCCCTTGCTGGCGCTGCGCTGCCAGGTTCGCATGAACGGCATGATTCAGCGCATCCAGCAGCGCCTGTTCACGGAAGGGCTTCTGCAAGAAGTCGACGGCCCCCGCGCGCATCGCCTGCACGGCCTGGTCGATGTCGCCGTGGCCAGTCATGAACACGATGGGAAACTCCCGACCCATGGCAGACAAGCGCCGCTGCAGCTCCAGCCCGCTGATGCGGGGCATGCGTATGTCCAGCAGCAGGCAGCAGCCCTGCGGCGCGGGGACGGGGTCGGCATCCAGAAAATCTTGGGCCTGCGCGTAGCCTACAGGCGCAAACCCCAGCCCTTCCACCATGAACAGGGTGGAGCGCAAAAAGGCGGGGTCATCGTCCACCACATGGACGACAGGAAGGGGTGCAGTCATGGTGCAAGATCCTGGGGCGTGGGGGGCAGGCGGGTCGCCGTGGGTGCCAACGGGAGCAGCAGTTCAAACACCATACCGGGCTCGCCCGCTGCGCCAGCCGGGCGCGCCTGTAGCGCGCCACCATGGGTTTCGGCAATACCGCGGCAAATGGCCAGGCCCAGGCCCAGGCCGTCGGGGCGGGTGGTGTAGAAGGGCTCGAACAGCCGTGCGCGCTCCGCCTCACCCAGGGGGGCGCCCTCGTCTTTCACGGCCAGAGCCAAGCGGTCTCCCTGGGGCTCGATGGAGATGGTGATGGGAGCATCTGGCCGCCCCGCAGCGCGGTGGGCGTCCAGTGCATTCTTCAGCAGGTTGAGCAGCACCTGCTGGATTTGCTGCGGATCACCCGGCACGCGCAGACCGGCGTTGTCTGGCTTACATTCCACGCGAATCGGCGGCGCCTGGCCGAGCAGGCCACAAAACAGTGCCACGGCTTCGTGGGCCAACGCCACGGGGTTATTGAGTACGCGCACGGGCACCCGCTTGCGCGCCAGGGCGCGAATGCTCTCTATCACGCGGGTGGCCCGCTCGGTCTCCTGGCCGATGTCCTGCAGCGCCAGAGCCAGCGCATCGGGTGTGAGGTTGCCCCGCGTGGCCCGCCGCTGCACGCTGGCGGCGTAGTTGGCGATGGTGGCCAGCGGGTGGCTGAGTTCGTGCGCCAGCGTGGCCGACAGCTCGCCCAGGATGGACAGGCGCGAGAGGTGGTCCATGGCCTCCTGGCCCTGCGCCAGCTGCTGCGCCAGCCGCTCGCGCTCGCGCAGGCTGCGCGTCAGCTCCTGGGTGCGGCGCTTGACCAGCAGTTCCACATGCAGCATGTAGGCCGCGCCCAGCAGCAGCACGGCCAGCGTGCCCGCCAGCAGATACCAGTAGCGGCCCAGCAGCGCCTGCGGGCGCGTGTCGCGCAAAAACGCATAGGGCTCGACCTGCAGCGCGCGCAGCACCTCGTGCACGCGCTGGTAGTCGGCGGGCACCGACCAGCGGCCGCCCTGGTCATCGGCGGGCTGGGTCAGCAGGGCCAGCAGCACCGTGCGGCCCAGTTCGGGCGGCGTGCGGGGCAGCGCAGCAAAGGCCCAGCCGGGGTACAGCGGCGTGGACGACCGGCAGGGGGCTGGCGCATCGGGCCGCGCGCCCACCACCACCAGCGCGCCCGGGGCTACGCGGCCGCTGCGCTCCAGCTGCTCCAGCACGCAGGTGCGCAGAATGCCTGCGTCGGCCCGGCCCGCCAGCACCGCGTCGGCCACGCGCTGCATCGGAAAGCCGGTGAACACGCGCTGCACCGCACCGGCCTCTGCGTCCAGGCCGCGCTGCAGCCATTCGTGCGCCACCAACTGGTAGCCGCCAAACGCATCTTCGGCCACCGCCGCCACGCGCTTCCCGCGCAGGGCGTCGAGCGTGGCCGGCACGGGTGTGCCCGCGCGCACCACCACGGCCGATCCCACCGTGTGCGCGGGGTCGTCGCTTTCGGCCGTGGTCTGGGTGGCGATGCGCGTGGCGCCGTGGCGTGCCTCCAGCCGCACGTAATGGCCGGGGTTGGTCACCACAAAATCCAGGGCCTGCCGCGCCAGCGCTGCTTCCAGCGCATCCGGGTCGAGCACCTGCAGCTGCACGCTGTGCCCGGGCAGGGCGCGCGCCAGCCCGTCGGCCAGCGGCTGCCACAGGCGCTGGGTCTCGTCGCCGTCGAGCACCGCCAGCACACCGATGTCGATGCGGGCCGGCGCGGCGGCGGGCACGGCTTCGGCCCCGGCCAGCGGCGCTGCCAGCAAACACACCGCCACCAGCCAGCGCCCTGCCAGGCTGGCGCATCGGAAGGGGGTGGGCCTGCGCATGGGCGAATTGTAAGCAACGCCCGTACGCCAGGTTTGAGGGTTAAAAAGGGGTTTTGCGCTTATCAGTGAAGCGCTAGCAGCTATTTAAATAATAGTGATTGGAGTGTTCTGGCTGCGCTGTATGGCCCGTCATTGCTTGCATGAACGCGCAAGTGAACATTGATATTGCGCTCTTTGAGCAATTGGCGACCGGGGCAACAATGGCGGCTCTGTGCCCCGGCTGGGGCCGATCTTTGTACCGGAGACTTCCCATGAGCTTTGCCCCCATCGACACCCCCGCCGCTGGCGCTGCACCCCGCATGGACGCCGAGTGGCTGGACGCGCACTGGATGCCCTACACCGCCAACCGCCAGTTCAAGGCCAACCCGCGCATGATCGTCGAGGGCAGCGGCGCGTATTACACCGACAGCGAAGGCCGCAAGATTTTTGACGGCCTCTCGGGCCTGTGGTGCTCGGGCCTGGGCCATGGCCGCCGCGAGATCGCCGAGGCCATCGGCAAGCAGGCGATGAAGCTCGATTACGCCCCCGCCTTCCAGTTTGGCCACCCGCTGTCGTTCGAGCTGGCCAACCGCGTGAAGGAACTGACGCCCGCAGGGCTGGACTATGTGTTCTTCACCGGCTCGGGCTCCGAGTCGGCCGACACGTCGCTGAAGATGGCCCGCGCCTACTGGCGCGCCAAGGGCCAGGGCACCAAGACGCGCCTGATCGGCCGCGAAAAGGGCTACCACGGCGTGAACTTTGGCGGCATCTCGGTGGGCGGCATCGTGGCCAACCGCAAGCTGTTTGGCCAGGGCGTGGAGGCCGACCACCTGCCCCACACCCAGCCGCCCGCAGGTTCGTTCCACAAGGGCATGCCGCCCACGGGCAAGGAGCTGGCCGACCGCTTGCTGGAAGTGATCGGGCTGCACGACGCCAGCAACATCGCTGCCGTGATCGTCGAGCCCTTCTCCGGCTCGGCCGGCGTGGTGATTCCGCCCGTGGGCTACCTGCAGCGTCTGCGCGAGATCTGCACGCAAAACAACATCTTGCTGATTTTTGATGAGGTGATCAGTGGTTTTGGCCGCTCGGGTGCGTTCACCGGGGCTGAGGCTTTTGGCGTGACGCCTGACATCCTGAACTTTGCCAAGCAGGTCACCAACGGCGCGCAGCCCCTGGGTGGCGTGATTGCCAGCAAGGAGATCTACGACACCTTCATGGCGGCAGGCGGCCCCGAGTACATGCTCGAATTCCCTCACGGCTATACCTACTCGGCCCACCCTGTGGCGTGCGCAGCGGGCATTGCGGCACTCGACATCCTGCAAAAGGAAGACATGATTGGCCGCGTGAAGGCGCTGGCTCCGTACTTCGAGAACGCCGTGCACAGCTTGAAGGGCGCCAAGCATGTGGCCGACATCCGCAACTTTGGCCTGGCTGCCGGCTTCACCATTGCCGCCGTGCCCGGCGAACCTGCCAAGCGCCCTTACGAGATTGCGATGAAGTGCTGGGAAAAGGGCTTTTACGTGCGCTACGGTGGCGACACCATCCAGCTCGCCCCCCCGTTCATCTCTACCTCCGCCGAGATCGACCGCCTGGTCAGCGCCCTGGGCGATGCCCTGCAAGAAACCGCCTGAACTCCTGATTTGATAGCTGCTGGCGCTTGCTAGATAAGCGCTGGCGGCATTTTTCACTTGAAATCACCATGAACCACGACAAGAACGTCACCACCACCATCGGCCACCTGATCGACGGCAAGCTCGTTGCCGACACCGAGCGCACGCAGCCCGTGTTCAACCCCGCCACCGGCCAATCGACCACCAGCGTAGCGCTGGCGAGCAAGGCCACAGTGGAAGCCGCCATTGCCTCCGCCGAGGCCGCCTTCCCCGCCTGGCGCAACACGCCGCCTTTGAAGCGCGCCCGGGTGATGAGCAAGCTCAAGGTTCTGCTCGAAGAGAACGCCGACAAGATCGCTGCCTTGATCACCGCCGAGCACGGCAAGGTGCTGGCCGATGCGCACGGCGAGCTGCAGCGCGGTATTGAGAACGTGGAGTACGCGAGCTACGCGCCCGAGCTGCTCAAAGGCGAGCACAGCCGCAACGTGGGCCCCAGCATCGATAGCTGGAGCGAATTCCAGGCACTGGGCGTCACCGCAGGCATCACCCCCTTCAACTTCCCGGCCATGGTGCCGCTGTGGATGTGGCCCATGGCTGTGGCCTGTGGCAACACCTTTGTGCTCAAACCGTCCGAGCGCGACCCCTCCTCCACGCTGTTCATCGCCCAGCTCGCGCTGGAAGCTGGCCTGCCCCCCGGCGTGCTCAACGTGGTCAACGGCGACAAGCTGGCCGTGGACACGCTGCTGCAAGACCCGCGCGTGAAGGCCGTGAGCTTTGTGGGCTCTACGCCGATTGCTGAATACATCTACAGCGAAGGCTGCAAGCACGGCAAGCGCGTGCAAGCCCTGGGCGGCGCCAAGAACCACGCGGTGCTCATGCCAGACGCCGATGTGGACAACGCCGTGAGCGCCCTGATGGGCGCGGCCTACGGATCGTGCGGCG
>ERZ650302.1641-NODE-1641-length-12382-cov-8.841162_pt1 | contig 12382 bp, 10 predicted proteins | sample MGYA00376238_ERZ650302 | MGnify/ENA primary metagenome ERZ650302 (study PRJEB26733, sample SAMN07839298) | wastewater metagenome | biome: urban; feature: wastewater treatment plant; material: waste water | place: USA: North Carolina | collected 2016-04-28 ... | reverse complement strand
CCCGCATTATGAGTGCGGTGCTCTAACCAACTGAGCTACATAGCCGTAAACTGTGGGGGCATTATCTATACATATTAAACACCCGTCAAGCCCCACCCCACCCCAATGATCAGCATTTAAACAATTGATAATTAAATGTTTAAAATTAATACATATTTAGTAAAAAAACATAGGGCACAATAGCTAAATATATAAAGAAAATTATCCTTACTCAGATCAAATCCTTGCTTATTGCTACACTCATAACAGCACTAAATGCATGCCAGCTCGTGAGTCCAATCTTGGTCGATTATAATAATGCTCACATGGATATTGCCAAATGAATCATCAATCAACACTTACAGAACATGCAACAAAAACGATGCATGGCACAGCTCAGCAAGACCTGACAACGCTTATATCATGTTCAAAAAGATCACCATATAAGCAACTTGAAATTGCAATGCTAAATGCTATGCGCAACTAAACTGAACAAAGAATAAAATTACAGGCTAAAAAATAAATTTTTGCAGAATAATGTACTGCCTATATGCAGATCCAAAATAGCTTCCAAGGATTAAAATTGCAGAAGTATCAACTCAATGTAAATAAAAAGAATCTCTTCGAATTATTGATTTCATCTCTACAATTCTGTAAAACAGCTCACTATTTAATAAAGTGATTAAAACTTGTTAATTACTGATTACTTTTAACATCAAAACCAATAATTTTATAACAGCATGAGTCATTATTTTGGATAATACAATTGAAAATGATGTATCACCTGATACACAACCTTATATTGCAGGCTTTTGGCGTAGAAGCTTCGCATTTATCATTGATGCTTTGCTCATCGGTGCTTTCTGTAACATTATCTCTAGCCTATTAGGTAAATTTCCTTATGAATACCCTATACTCATAACATTAATTGGTTATCTTTTCGTTATTCTATACTTTACTTATTGCAACAGCGTTAACAATAATGGACAAACAATCGGCAAAATTATTCAATCCATTAAAGTTATCAAACTAGATCAGCAGTATCTCAGCCTATCCGCCTCATTTTTACGCTCGGCAATTTTATATGCCCCTTTCTGCTTAATGTCTTTTACGCTACTTTTTCACCCAGTATTGAATAGCATCTTTACGATACTTTTAGGCAGCTTACTGATTTCTATAATTTATTTATATATTTTTAATCGGAAAAATCGCCGCTCTATTCACGACTATCTAGCACACACAATTGTCATAAAAAATGGGGTTGAACCTAAGACTATTTCTACAACATGGAATGTACATTTTTACATCGCGACTATTTTAGTTTTCATTTTTTCAGGGTTACAAGTTTGGAACAGTATTACAAATGACCAAGACTATATTCCTATTTCTTTACAAAATCTAAAATTTAAGGAATTAAGCCAATTTGATTATGGTTATCTCATCCTTCCTAAAAATGAGGAAGGTATAAATCCAACTCAACATTATTATTTAGCCACGATTACCGATCCTAATTTACTCAATAATCCAAGTTATGCTGAAGAATTTGCACAATATATTTTCAAATTAGAACCACGTCACCGTGCAAAATATCTAGAAAATTATGTTCAACTCACCGCTCGCTATCAATTTGGGTTAATTTCAAAAAAACGTTCTTCCACCTATTTAATTGAAACAGATGATCAGCAGAAAATTACTGCTCAGGAAGTTTCTTCACAACAACAAACGCAAATTGGAGGTGGGTATTAAGCCCAAAATAAGGACAAAAAAAGACCACGTTTTGGAACGTGGTCTATAAAAATGGTGGCTATGACGAGACTTGAACTTGTGACCCCCGCATTATGAGTGCGGTGCTCTAACCAACTGAGCTACATAGCCGTAAACTGTGCGCGCATTATGTGGTTTTCTCACCAGTACGTCAAGTACCTTGCGCGCTTAATTGATCAAAATTTGTTGAAGTGAGCCGATAAGCCGGGTTCTGTCGAGAACGATCATTCCTCTAGGCGTACAATCACTCATACGCTCAAGCGACCTACCCGGATCCAGCATGGGCCATGCCTAAAGGATCCCTATTTGGTCTTGCTTCCGGTGGGGTTTACCATGCCATGAACTGTTACCAGCCATGCGGTGCGCTCTTACCGCACCCTTTCACCCTTACCTTCGATTTCGATTGCTCGAAACCACAATGAAGGCGGTCTACTCTCTGCTGCACTTTCCGTCGGCTCACGCCGCCCAGGCGTTACCTGGCACCCTGCCCTATGAAGCCCGGACTTTCCTCCCCTGCTTCAGTCACGGAGACCTCCACAGCAGCGATCGTCTGGTTCACTTCGAGGGCGCATCTTAACAAATAAATGCACTAATTGCTCGTGCTTTTTTGATCAATCAGTTTTTGATACTTTTCCAGCAATTGCTCCTGTGTTTCAACATGGTTGGGATCATGCGGAATACAGTCTACCGGACAGAATAACTGGCACTGCGGTTTATCATGATGCCCGACACATTCGGTACACAGCGCCGGATTGATTTCATAAATCAGCTCGCCCATGAAAATCGCCTCATTCGGGCACACAGGTTCACAGACATCGCAGTTAATGCATTCATCGGTAATATATAAAGACACGCTACCAACCTTGTTGATGTTTGCCTTCAAAGGCTTCGACGACGGTTTGCGGTACAAACTTGGTCACATCTCCCTTTAAACGCGCAATTTCACGAACCAATGTAGAAGAAATAAATGAATATTGCTCTGAAGGAGTCAAAAATACTGCTTCAAAATTGGTATCCAGCTGACGGTTCATATTTGCCAACTGAAATTCATACTCAAAATCTGAAACAGCGCGCAAACCACGCAAAACTGCAGTCGCATTTTGCTCACGGAAAAAATTAACCAATAAACCATCAAAGCCGACAAATTCAACATTAGGCAAATGCTTTAAAGATGCCTGTGCCAATTCCACACGTTCTTCCAAAGTAAAAATTGGATTTTTATGATGTCCAATGGCAATTGCGACCACGACTTCATCAAACATTTTTGCAGCACGTGTCACCAAGTCAATATGACCATTGGTAATCGGGTCAAAGGTGCCCGGATAAATTACGCGAGATTTAGACATCCATTATGCTCTAGTTGGTTTTGTCAAAGTTAGTTTAACAAATAGAAAATATTTTAGTGAATAAAGTCTACCAAATTTGAAATATCAAAGCAGTTTAGCCAGCAGTTGTGATGATTTTGATTTGTCAGCAAGCCTTGGTTTGAGGCACAATAGTCATAAGTTTGGAAGTAATTGATTATGGCGAAGCTAACTGTAGTTAAAAAAAATACGGGCGGAACAATTGCACAGAATAAACGTGCACGCCACGATTATTTTATTGAAGAAAAATTTGAAGCAGGACTTTCTTTGCAAGGTTGGGAAGTCAAATCTTTGCGCGCAGGACGTATGACCATTACTGAAAGTTATATCCTGTTTCGTGATAATGAAGCTTTTTTATTTGGCGCACAAATTCAACCCCTTTTGTCGGCTTCAACGCATGTAGTGCCTGAAGCAACCCGCACCCGCAAACTATTACTGTCACGACGTGAAATTGAAAAGTTGATGGGTGCAGTCAATCAAAAGGGTTATTCTTGCGTACCTTTAGCATGTTATTGGAAAGGTCCTTTGGCGAAGCTTGAAATTGCTTTGGTGAAAGGTAAACAATTGCACGATAAACGCGCTTCTGAAAAAGACCGTGATTGGCAGCGTGATAAAGCACGTTTGATGCATAAATAATTTTGCACATTCCGCCCATAAAAAAATGCTCGCTGTTAATGTCGAGCATTTTTTATGGAAGTTACAAAACTACAAAAGCTTAGAATTTAAGTTTTAATTCCACCAAATATTTACCAAATTTGACCGCAGTTTCCAAGTCACCCTCAGGTGGTGTAACCTCAACACTGGCATTATCAGACTGCGTCATTAAACCCAAAAAGCTCGACATGCGGTTAATATCGTGTGAACTACGCCCTGTAGGCATAAACGGTAAGCCTGACCACAACATGCCATGCTGCATCGCAAATAAATTAATTTGTTGCAGCACTGCCAGTTTATCGCCGCTTAAACCACCGCCATTGGTAAAACCTGCCGCCAGTTTACCCTGCCAAGTTCTAGCCAACCAACGCTTAGACGATTGCTCCATAAACTGTTTTAAAGCCGAGGTAATACTGCCCATATAAGTTGGACAGCCCATAACAATAATATCGGCTTGATCTAGGCTATCCCATTCAATTTCAGCCACATCCATCAAAGTCACCTGAGCATCCATCTGCGCAGCACCTTGCGCAATATGCTGTGCCACCTTAGCAGTGTGACCATAAGGACTGTGATAAACCACCGCCACACAAATAGCAGCGCAAGAAGATGTTAAATGAGTCACTGACATAAGAATGTTTAAAACCAAATAATTAAGTCAAGTTTAACACTAAGCCTGCATAAACACGAATGTTGCCATACGCCCTGTATGTGCTTGACGACGGTAAGAATAGTAATCATCGGCTTGTTGATAGGAGCACTGATCACCACCCAAGACGGTTGTAACAGCATACTGCTGCAAAATAAAACGCGCGATTGCATACAAGTCGGCAAAGTATTTACCTTGTTGCTGCCCTGCAATAAAAGCAGTGTCTAATTCAGGATATTTATCGCAAAACGCCTGTTTCACCTCTTCCCCAACTTCAAAGCACGGCTGAGTGATAGCGGCACCCAACCATGCCCATGTTGGAGCGCTTTGCATTTCGGCAATGGTATTTTCGATAATACCATTGGCAAGACCACGCCAGCCTGCATGCAGGTTAGCAACTTCAGTGCCTTCAGCATTACCCAAAACCACAGGCAAACAATCTGCAGTCATCATCATTAAAGCATGTGCTTTACGCTGAGTGACCAAACCATCGCCCTCTAAGGCTTCAAAGGTGATTTGTGCGTTAATGGTCTGACACAACACGCTATGTGTTTGTGTCATCCACGTCATTTTATCGACCCCATATTCAGCAAACTCTGCCAGCAAACTCATACGATGCTGCTGCACACGCCACGCATCGTCCTGCACATGCAGTGCCAGATTAAAACCAGATAGATCTGCACAGTCTGTTTGTAAAGCCTGTGCATGTTGTATGCGGGTTTGCCCAACATACACACCTCTAGGTAATCCTTGAACGAATTGCATACATCTATCCTTAGTCGTTTTCTGGCGTTGCTGTATCTGAGTTGATCTTGTTGATGCTATCCATACAACAATTAATATGCAGCATTTTCACTGCGTAACACGTCTACCAATTGTTTAAAGTCTTCAGGCCACGGCGCTTCAAACATCATTTCTTCTTGAGTACGTGGATGCACCAAGCCTAGTTTGACCGCATGCAAGGCCTGACGTTTAAAGTTACGCAACGTATCGTTTAATAATACCGATGCACCTGCAGGCACACGTACACGTGGCGAATAAACAGGATCTCCGACCAAACCATAACCAATATAACTTAGATGCACACGAATTTGATGAGTTCGCCCAGTTTCCAAACGCGCCTGAACACGAGTGAAATGCTGAAAGCGTTCTTTAACATTGTAATGTGTGACTGCGTCTTTGCCGCCAGGCAAGACAGCCATTTTCACCCGATCTACAGGATGGCGTTTAATCGGTTCATCTACTGTGCCACCCGCAATCATGTTGCCATACACCACCAAGTCGTATAAACGATAGACTGACTTTTTTGCCAGTTGCTTGGTCAGGGCAAACTGTGCTTCCAAGTTTTTGGCAACCACCAACAAACCCGACGTATCTTTATCAATACGATGCACCAAACCTGCACGAGTCAACTCAGCAGATTTTGGATAATGATGTAGCAAGGCATTCACCAAAGTCCCAGAGCTATTGCCCGCCCCTGGATGCACCACCATGCCCACAGGTTTATTAATCACAATGATGTCATCATCTTCATAAATAATATTCAGTGGAATATCTTCAGGCAGACTGCGGGTTTGCGCTTCAAGCTCGACTTCTAATGTAAGAAGCTCATCACCTTCACACTTATATTTGGGTTTAACCGTGTTACCATTTACCAACAAATGACCGTCTTTGAGCCACTGTTTTAGCTTTTCACGTGAAAATTCACTCCAAATGATGGCTGCTACTTGGTCGATGCGTAGTCCTAAATGGCTGTCATCCAATTGAAATTGCAACGATAAACGTGTTGCAGTTGAGTCTGAAGTATGGTTATCTGCATCCTCAGAATCTTCAAGTAAATTGAAATCGGTTTCAGGGAAATTTGGATCGGAAGATTGTGCTTGAGCCATTTGATCATTCAAATAAAAGTGATTTAATAGCGCAATTGTAGCTCATTGCCCGTATTAACAGAGGAATTTTTATGTCGCTACCACGTTATAAAATAACAATGCTTGCTCTTTCACTCGGCGTTGCGTCTGCAATTGTGGGCTGTAGCAGCAATCCAAAAAAAGAAGTGGTCGATACTGGTCCGCAATCTAGCGAACAGGTTTATATTGAAAAAGCAGAAAAAGCACTGGATCGTGGTCAATACACCGATGCCGTTAAGTATCTTGAAGCTTTAGAAACCTATTACCCAACGGGTGATTATGCACAGCAGGCACAGCTTGAATTATTATATGCAAAATTCCAGCAAAAGGATTATGAAGGTGCAATTGCAGTTGCAGATCGTTTTATCCGCATGAACCCGCAGCATCCTAAAGCCGATTATGCCTACTATGTACGTGGCGTGGCGAATATGGAACAAAACTATGATGGCTTGTTGCGTTATACCTCCCTCAAGCAAGCACACCGTGATGTCAGCTATTTAAAAGTGGCTTATCAAAACTTTGTCGATTTTATCCGTCGCTATCCATCGAGCACTTATGCGGTAGATGCTGCACAGCGTATGCAGTTTATTGGTCAGGAATTGGCTGAAGCCGAAATGAATGCGGCACGTTATAACATTAAACGTAAAGCATGGGTCGCTGCAGTTGAGCGTTCATTGTGGGTAATTGAACACTATCCACAAACGCCGCAAATTCCTGAAGCATTGGCAACCGTGGCCTACGGTTATGGTAAATTGGGCGATCAAGCTACGGCTCAGCAATATATTGATGTGTTGAAGCTGAACTATCCAAACTTGGTCAAAGCAGATGGTAGCGTGAATTTACGTGCTGCCCGCCATGATGCCAGCTGGATTAATCGTGCAACTTTAGGTATTTTCGGACGTGAAGCGAAAAACAGCACCGAAGCACAACAATCTGAGGCCAACACACAAGCAGCACCATCACGCAGCTTAACAAACCGTTTAAGTTTTGGTTTGTTAGATCGTCCTAAGTCTGAAAACGACAGTGCTGAATAAAATAAGCTCAAGCTGATTGAACAATCTTGAAAAATACCAAAGGCAAGTTATGATACTTGCCTTTTGTTTTACTAGGGCTTGTTTCAAACAGCAGAAACAGCTACAAAAGAACTAGATTCTGTTTCACGAAAGCGCATTTCAACCAACTCTAGAGAGAAAAGACAAAACCGTATGGCCATTCCACAGCACACGATTGATCAAATTTTAGATCGCACCGATATTGTCGATCTGATTGGTCAGCGCGTGAAATTAAAAAAAACTGGTCGTACCTATTCGGGCTGCTGCCCGTTCCATCAGGAAAAATCCCCATCTTTTCACGTCTATCGTGACAAGCAGTATTATCATTGCTTTGGCTGCCAGGCAAACGGTAACGCCATCCGTTTTTTAATGGATATTGATAACCGCAATTTTATAGATGTCATGAAAGACTTGGCCAGTCAAACAGGCATCGAACTCCCGAAAGATCAGCAAGACAATAAAAAACTTTCTTATAAACGCGAAGCCAAAAAGCCAACACCGATAGCTCAACCCAAGCCAACAGCAAAAGACCAAAACGAAATTTCTGCGACTCAAGCTGCAACAAACGAGCAGGCTTTGGATGCTACAGGCATCGACTTTGATCCTTTTGCCGAATTTCAAAGTGTAGAATACGCAAATTCGGAATTTCAGAACTCGGAATTTCAAAACAGTGCCGACCCGTTTGCGAGTTTTGAACAATGGAGCACCACGCAAGAAACACCTGCACAGGAAGGCAACTTATACGACTTGTTGGAAAATGTAGCACAATATTATGAGCAGCAATTGCCGCACAATCCTGCCGCACAACAATATTTTCAAAAACGTGGCTTAACCGCACAGACCCTGCAATTCTGGCGTTTGGGCTATGCACCTGAAGATTGGCAGCATTTAGAAAAAGCCTTCCCACAAGATATTGCAGGTTTAAAACTTCTGGGCTTGATTCGTACCAGTGACAAAGGACGTGACTTCGATTTATTGCGTGATCGGGTGATTTTTCCAATCCGTGACAGCAAAGGTCGTGTGGTTGGCTTTGGTGGCCGTGCACTCAATGATGAAATCAAACCCAAATACATCAACTCGCCCGACTCGGAAGTGTTTCATAAAAACCAACTGCTCTATGGTTTATATGAAGGACGCAAACTGAAAGCCCAAGACTATTTAATGGTTGAAGGCTATATGGATGTGATTGCCTTGCAGCAATACGGCATTTATGGTGCTGTAGCGACACTCGGTACAGCAAGCAATACCGATCATTTAAATATTCTATTCCGCCAAAATAACCGGATTACCATCGCTTTTGATGGCGATACCGCAGGTCAAAAAGCCGCACGTCGCACACTAGAGATTGCATTGCCTTTACTCAATGATGGACGTGAACTGAAATTCTTTGTTTTGCCCAATGAACACGACCCTGACTCACTTATTCGTCGTGAGGGCATCGAAAATTTCCGACGTTTATTAGATCAAGCGCCTTTGCTGTCAGATTTTGTTTTTGCACATCTCACGCAAAACCATAATATCAGTACCCCTGAAGGAAAAAGTCAGGTCATGGGCGAATTGCGGCAATTGACCGAACTTTTGCCCAAAACGGGTTCTTATCGCTATTTGCTGCAACAGTTTTTCCGCGAAAAATTAGGCTTTAACCGTAAATGGCAGGCACAAACCAATAACGATGCATCTTTGAGTTTTAGCACCAAAATCGATGCTGAGGAATATGTGATTGCGATTCTAATCAATCATCCATATTTGTATATTCACTTTGAACCGTTACGTGCGCTGATTCCAAATGATCATCTGCTACACCAAATCTTAAATATTTTAAATACTATTTTTGATGATCTACCCGATGATCCTGAACAAGCCAAATATTATATTTTGGGTGCATGCTCAGCGTATCACTATGAATTACAGCGCATTTTACAACAAGCCAATGTCAGTGATTACACAACATCTCCCGAGCATGTTGATAAATTGGCTCAAGACTTTTCAACTAAATTGCAATACGACTGTTTACAGCAAAAAATTCGCTCTAAAAAATTCAGCAGCATCGAAGAAATGAAGCGTTTGAAACATCAAATTTATGAAATTGATAAAAAAAGATCGCTGACCTTGTTAGAGGAATAAGCGATCTGATCTGATTAAGTTTGTATCGTCAAAAATCTTTTTTTGTGAATTACGTTGATCATGCTTATTTACGACGACTTTTGATAGTCGCTGCCAAATTCTCCTGCATAAACTCAAAACATTCAGGCTCATCACCTTTGGCTGCTTCACGCAATAAAATAGAAGTTGGATGTAGCAATTTTTGGGTTAAACGATAAGAAAATTCCTGCATAACCTGTACAGCATCTTCACCTTTAGCAATACGCGCCATCGCCAAATTTAACTCTTCCTGACGCAAGCTTTCGCCATGTTCACGGTAAGCATGAATAGTTGCACCCGCTTGCTGAACTTTTTGATGGGTTACCAACTCAGTCACAAGCTGGTTGACCATGACTTCTGCTTCCACAGCCGCTTGACGACGCTGTGCCAAATTTTCATCAATCACACTTTGCAGGTCATCGACCCCGTACAAATACACGCCATCCAAGTTTTCTATTTTAGGATCTATATCACGTGGTACGGCCAAATCGACCAATAACATTTGCTGATATCGGCGCTTTTTTAAAGCAGCTTTCACCTCAGGATAAGCAATCACCTGATGCAAACTTCCCGTACAACTTGAAATCACATCGGCACGGTGTAAATTAGCCGCAAGCTGATCAAATTCAATAATTTCTACTTCTACCCGATGCGCAATTTCCTGCGCCAATGTTTCAGCACGGGCACGAGTACGGTTACAAATTATAATTTTAGCGACGCCCATTTCTGCTAAATGCTTTGCCACAAGGCTATTCATTTCACCTGCAGCCACCACCATCACCGTCAGTTTTTCAGGGTGGCTAAATACTTGTAACGCAAGTTGCGCGACAGCATAACCCATCGACACGGCATGGCTACCTACGGCAGTTTCTGAACGTACCCGTTTGGCAGCATAAAAAGCATATTCAAAAATTCGGTTGAGTTGTTGCGAAACCGTATGTGAGTCCTTAGCTAACGCCAACGCAGTTTTGACCTGACCTAAAATTTGCGGCTCACCCAACATGAGAGAATCTAGCCCACTGGCTACACGCATTAAATGCGACACCGCCTGTGCATTCTCATAACGATATACATGACGACTCAATTGCTGTACATCGATACCATTGACGTGTGCAAGCCAATCCAACACTTGTTCTGGATGTTCAGACATGGCGTAGACTTCGGTACGGTTACAGGTAGACACCACCACCAAATCATTCAGTTCGGGATGTTGGCTTTGCTCAGCAAGTAAGGCACTTAACTTTTCTGGGTTAAATGCAATTTGCTCACGCAACTCTACAGAGGCGGTTTGATGGTTGACACCCAATGCAAAGAAAGACATATCAGATCATCATTTCGCTAAATTTATGCTATTGTGCAATAACGGTGTCATAAAAAGCATTACTTGGATCAAGAAAAATTGCGTCAAACAAATAGCCGACCATACGGCGCGACAATTAAGCAATATTCTACCACATTCTTACTGGTCGGTAGCATGGCTTCAGTTGCTCATCTTAGAGCATCTGAAGAAATTTATCATGCAAATTCAAATTATAATGCGGTAACACAAACCATGGTGGCAGAGTTTGCCTTAGCTTATGGTGATATTCCAACGGCATTACACAACTACACGGTCTTGGCAATTAAGAACAACTCGACCTCTATCAAGCAACGCGCCCTGAATATTGCCATTGAACAAAACGACCTACATGCCGCACTAGATATTGCAACACATTGGGTGGTACAAGAACCGTCCGATGTGCCTGCGCTGTTTTATTTAGCGCACATTGCGCTAAAAGCACATGAATACGACTTAGCCGCAGAAACCTTAGATAAAATTCTAAATATTGATGCCACAGCCGACTTGGAACAAATTTTGGCGGGAATTTCTCCTGAATCTGTAGAAGACCGAGAGTTTCTAATTCAAGCCCTGCGCACTAGCAAAGCCAAAGACAATCCATCGATTTTGGTATTGATTGCAGGTTTAAAAGCGCAAAATGGACAATACCAAGCCGCGCTCGATACCATTAACCAAGCATTACGCAAACGCCCGAAAGTCACTGGCTATATTTTAATGAAAGCCAATTTGTTGAGCGCACTCGGCAACGAAGAAGAAACGGCAGCTTGGTATGCCAAATCTAGCCGTAAACACAAAAATAATTTTGAAGTCCGTTTAGCCGAAGCCAAATATCTGGTCAAAAAAAATAAAGCAACTTTGGCGCTAACAAAGCTAGAAGCCATTTTAAAAAAATGGCCTACGCAAGATGAAGCCTTATTTATTGCAGGTTTGACCAGTATTGACTTAAAACAATATGAAAAAGCCGAAAAATATTTGGTAGAGCTGCGCTATTCAGCACAATATCAAAACGAAGCCTATTTCTATTTGGCGATCAATGCCGAACGTAAACAACATTTTGAAACAGCCAAAGCCTATTATCGTTTGGTGGATGGTAGCCTTTATACGGTTTCACGTCGCAATATGATCAGTATTTTTGCCCAGCAAGATAAACTGAACGATGCACTACGCTTTTTAACGCAGGAACGCGTCAATTACCCTCAGCATGCCAGTTTTTTATATCAGGCACAGGCCGATATTTTAAAACGTATGGATAATAAAAAAGCAGCGCTGCGTTTGCTAGATGAAGCCATCAAAAACCTACCCGATGATCCTGAGCTGATCTATTCAGAAGTCTTACTACTCGATGCACATCAAGAAAAAGATAAACTAGATCAACTGCTCACCAAGTTGCTGGAAATTGAGCCGAACAGCCCAACCTATTTAAATGCTTACGCCTATACTCTTGCGCTGCAAAATCGCCGTTTAGACGAAGCGCGTCGCTATGTTGAGCAAGCACTTGAGTTAGATCGGAAGAGCGTCGTGTAGGGAAAGAG
>ERZ650302.1632-NODE-1632-length-12425-cov-21.305012_pt1 | contig 12425 bp, 8 predicted proteins | sample MGYA00376238_ERZ650302 | MGnify/ENA primary metagenome ERZ650302 (study PRJEB26733, sample SAMN07839298) | wastewater metagenome | biome: urban; feature: wastewater treatment plant; material: waste water | place: USA: North Carolina | collected 2016-04-28 ... | reverse complement strand
ATCGATTCCAGTCTTGACATTACAAAAATCGTGTCGGACGATTACGGCGCCTTAGGGACGGAGCCGTCTACGCGGTCTGGCCCTTTACGTTTGAGCTGCTGAATCGTTGTTTTGGAGCATGTTTTTATGCCGACGTCGTTGACCGAACTTTTTTCGCCCGCCTGCCATTTGTGTCCGCGCCGTTGCGGTGCGGCGCGCGATGAGGGCGCGCACGGCGTCTGCGGTGCTAACGACACGCTCAAGGTGGCCCGCGCCGCGCTTCATATGTGGGAGGAGCCGCCTATCTCGGGCGAGGCCGGTTCGGGCGCGATCTTCTTTAGCGGTTGCTCGCTTAAATGTATCTACTGCCAGAACCACGAGATCTCGACCGGCAATTTTGGCCTTGAGATTTCGCCTGAGCGCCTGGTCGAGATTATGCTGGAACTGCAGGACCAGGGTGCCAACAACATCAATTTGGTGACGGCGACGCACTATGCGCACCTATTGCCTGCCGCGATTGTCGCAGCGCGGGAGCGCGGGCTGGACATCCCGATTGTCTACAACACGAGTGGTTACGAGCGCGCGAGTGCCGTGGCGGCGCTGGGCGACCTGGTCGATGTGTGGCTTACGGACTTTAAATATGCCGATGCCGAGCTTGCGCAGTCGCTCTCTCATATAAAGGACTACCCACGTGTGGCCGTGTCAGGCCTGGCTCAGATGGCGCGCGAGATTGAGCGCCGCGGGGGAGAGCTGGTGGACGAGGACGGGCTCATGAAGCGCGGCATCATCGTGCGCCACCTGGTGCTGCCGGGGCATGCGGACGATTCGTGCCGCGTGTTGGACCTGGTGTGGCAGACGGTGGGCGATGTGCCGATCTCGGTCATGAACCAGTACACGCCCAATGCGCTCATGCGCGAGCAGGGCGGCGACCTGGCACGCGCCGTGACGCGCGAGGAGTACGAGCAGGTGCTCGACCAGCTCCAGCCGCACGTGCCCGCACTGACACGCCTGGCGCACGCGCTGGCGGCACTGGATGTGCTGTGCACCTTCGCCGAGCGCTCGCTCACGCTGAACTGGTGCGCGCCGCAGTTTGCGCCCGAGCCCTGCATCGACATCGAAGGGGGCCGCCACCCGGTGGTGGAGGCGCGACTGGCCGAAACGTCCAACGCCAGCTTCATCGCCAACCACACGCGGCTCAATGCCAACACCCGCATGCAGATCATCACCGGCCCCAACATGGGCGGTAAATCGACCTACATGCGGCAGGTGGCGCTGATCACGCTGCTGGCCTGCATGGGCAGCCATGTGCCCGCCACCCACTGCCGCATTGGCCCCATCGACGCCATCCACACCCGCATTGGCGCGGCAGACGACCTGGCCAACGCGCAGTCCACCTTCATGCTGGAGATGACCGAGGCCGCGCAGATATTGCACGCCGCCACGCCCCACAGCCTGGTGCTGATGGACGAGATTGGCCGCGGCACCAGCACCTTTGACGGCCTGGCCCTGGCCAGCGGCATTGCCACACACCTGCACGACAAGACCCGCGCCTTCACCCTGTTTGCCACGCACTACTTTGAGCTGACCGAGCTGCCCGCCAAGGCGCGGCATGCCGTCAACATGCATGTGAGCGCGGCCGAGGCGGGCAGCGACATCGTCTTTTTGCACGAAATCCAGCCCGGCCCGGCCAGCCGCAGCTACGGCATCCAGGTGGCCAAGCTGGCGGGCATGCCATCGCCCGTGCTGCACCACGCCCGCCACACCCTGGCGGCGCTGGAAGAACGCGCGGGCGAAAACGATGTACAGGTGGATCTGTTCGCCGCCCCACCCGAGCCCGACGGCCCCGGCACCAGCCCGGTGGAAGCCGCTCTGGCCGCCATCAACCCCGATGCGCTGAGCCCCCGTGAGGCGCTGGATGCGCTGTACCAGCTCAAGAAAATGGCGGGGGCTTGAGGCAACTTTGCAGCCTTCCCGTCCCACCTGCACCTCAGCGGACTCACCACCCTATTCCATGACCCCTCAAGACTTCATCGCCAAATGGGGCGCGCCCGGTGGCGTGCCCGGCCCGGCCTACGCACTCAATGAAGAGCAAGGCGCGCAAAGCCACTTTCTGGACCTGTGCGAACTGCTTGGTGTGCCCAAGCCCGGCAGTTCCGAGGGCTACCGGTTTGAAGAAAAGAGTACCGTCATCGGCGGCAAGACGGGTTATGCCGACGTTTTCATGCGTGGCGTGTTTGCGTGGGAGAACAAGGCTCCGGGCAAAAACCTCGACACCGCGCTCAAGCAGCTGCTCACCTACAGCCTGGCGCTCTCCAACCCGCCCATTCTGGTGGTGTCTGACCGGCTCACGATTCGCATCCACACCCAGTTCACCGGCCACCCCAGTGCCACGCACGAGGTGCGCATTGCCGAGATGGACCAGCCAGCCAACCTGGCCCTGCTGCGCCGCATATGGACCGCGCCCGAGAGCTTCAAACCCCAGCAAACCAACCGCGACATCACCGAGGCCGCCGCCCGCAGCTTTGCCGCCCTGGCAGAAGGTTTGCGCCAGCGCGGCGCCACGCCCGGTGAAAACACCGCCAGCCAGCAACAGCGCGCCAACCAGGTGGCGCACTTTCTCACGCAGTGCCTGTTCTGCTTCTTTGCGGAAGACGTGGGCCTACTGCCTGGTCGCATGTTCGAGCGTCTGGTGAACAACAAACAAGCCACGCCCGAGCGACTGACGCAGGGCCTCACGCAGCTCTTTGGCACCATGCAAAACGGTGGCCTGTATGGCGTGGACGATATTCCCTGGTTCAACGGCGGGCTGTTTCAGACCATTGCCGTGCCGCCCCTCTCCGCGCCCGACCTGACCGAGCTGCGCCGCGCCGCCGACCTGAACTGGAGCGCCATCGACGTCTCCATCTTCGGCACCCTGTTCGAGCGCGGGCTCGACCCCGCCAAACGCAGCCAACTGGGCGCGCACTACACCGACCCGGCCACCATCGAGCGCCTGATCGACCCTGTCATCCGCCGCCCATTGCTACAAAAATGGGAGCTTATAGCGCAGCAGATACAAGCGCTGGCGGCCAAAATCGCCAAAAAAGGTGACAGGCACTACCGCGCAGCCCACGCGCTGTTCATCACCTGGCTCGATGAGCTGAAAAACTACCGCGCCCTTGACCCGGCCTGCGGCAGCGGCAACTTTCTGTACCTCGCGCTCAAGTGCCTAAAGGATGTGGAACACCACAGCCACCTGCAGGCCGCCGAACTGGGCCTGGACCGCGAGGCCGACCTGGTGACCGGCCCGCACAACGTGCTGGGCATCGAGCTGAACGAATACGCCGCCGAACTGGCCCGCGTGACCGTGTGGATCGGCGAACTGCAATGGCGCCTGGCGCACGGCTACGAGTTCAAGACCAACCCCGTGCTCGACACCCTGGAGCACATTGAGTGCCGCGATGCGCTGCTGGCCGAAGGCGGCACCGAGGCCGCCTGGCCTGCGGCGGATGTGGTGGTGGGGAATCCGCCGTTTTTGGGTGACCGCAAAATGATCCGCGAACTGGGCGAGGACTACACCACCCTGCTGCGCAGCACCTACGAAGGCCGCGTGCCCGGCGGTGCCGACCTGGTGTGCTATTGGTTCGACAAGGCCCGCGCACAAATGGCGGCGGGCCAACTGCAGCGCGCCGGGCTGGTCACCACCAACTCCATTCGGGGTGGCGCCAACCGCAAGGTGCTCGATGCCATCTGCGCACAGACACGCATTTTTGATGCCTGGAGCGACGAGCCATGGGTGAATGACGGGGCCGCAGTGCGTGTCTCGCTGGTGGCGTTTGGCTCAGCAGAGCAAGCCCCCCGATTGGATGGTCTGGAAGTCAACACCATCGCCGCTGATCTAAGCTCACACACAGACGCCAATGCTACCGACCTGACCCAAGCCCAGCGCCTACCCAGCAACACGGACACGTCGTTCATCGGCACCCAAAAAAACGGCCCATTTGACGTGCCTTATGAGGTTGCGGTGAAGTGGTTGCAGCAACCCAACCCGCATGGGAAACCGAACTCCTTGGTAATAAGACCTTGGGCCAATGGTCTTGCGGTGACTCGCCGTCCAGAAAACACTTGGGTGATCGACTTCGACAAAATGACCGAAGCGGATTGCTCACTTTTTGAAGCGCCTTTTGCGCACGTTGTTGAGTTTGTAAAGCCCACCCGAATTGACTTGCGACGAGACTGGCACCGCTTGCATTGGTGGTGTCATGGCGATCCCCGCCCGTCAATGAAGTTGGCCCTGCAGAACATTGAGCGGCAAATCATCACCCCGCGTGTTTCTAAGCACCGGGTGTTTGCTTGGTTTAGCAATCAAGTTCTTCCTGATAGCGCAGTTGTCGCCATCGCCCGCGCCGACGACACCACCTTCGGCATCCTGCACAGCCGCTTCCACGAACTCTGGGCACTGCGCATGGGCACCTCGCTGGAAGACCGGCCCCGCTACACCCCCACCACCTGCTTCGAAACCTTCCCCTTCCCCGCAGGCCTCACCCCGGCAGACACCGCGCACCAGCGCACCGAGGCGGTGGAAGGCGGCGCGCTGATTCCGGCCGACCTTCCAGATACTTTGTCGGACGCCTTGCCCACAGAGGACTTCAAGCCAAATCAGCCTCTAGCGCCCGTCCATCAAGCGCCAGCAGCTATCAAAACCATACCACCCCGCCAGGCGGCCACCGCGATTGCACAGGCCGCCCAGCGCCTGAACGCCCTGCGCCAGGCCTGGCTGAACCCGCCCGAGTGGACGCACACCGTGCCCGAGGTGGTGCCGCTGGGTCTGAGCGCATCGCCCTACCCCGACCGCATCGTGCCCAAGCCGGGGTTCGAAAAAGAGCTGGCCAAACGCACGCTGACCAACCTCTATAACCTGCGGCCCGCCTGGCTGGCCGCTGCGCACGCGCAACTGGACGCCGCCGTGGCAGCGGCCTACGGCTGGGCCGACTACACGGCGAACATGCCCGATGATGAAATCCTGCGCCGCCTCCTGGCGCTGAACCTGCAACGCAGCACCTCTGAAGGAGCCTGACATGCACCTCATCCCTGCGACACCCGAGGAAGTGGGAGACGGCGAGGACCGGCTGGTGGATGTGCACAACCCCGTGGTGCCGCAGTCCATCCGCACCCGGGTGCTGGCCATGGCGCAGCCGGGCGACCAGCTGTGGCGCTGCCCGCGCCTGTCGGCACCCCGGGGGGCGCTGGGCCTTCTGGGTGTGGGCCCGCGGGATGTGGTGATCGAGTGGTGGCTGCTGGACGCGCAGGGTGAACTGATCGAGGCGTTCTGGGAGGTCTGATCAGAGCGGTGACTGGATTTACAAATCCTGTGCCACCGGCGCCAGCTGCCCCAGCATGAAGGTGATGAACGGCGGCACACAGGGCAGGTGCCCGGCCACCGGTTGTGCGCGGCATTCAGTCAGGCTGACCAGGTCGCCTGCGCCACGGTTATGCATGGCGCGCAACGTGCTGACCGAGCTGGCGTAGGGCACGGTGCGGTCATCACGGCCGTGGTACAGGCGCACAGGTACGTTCGGTTTGTAGTCGTAGGCGCTGCTGACTTCTTCGAGATAGCGCACATCGTCGGCCAGAAAGCGGTCGATAAACCGGGTGTCGTAGACCACGTCCGCATCGTCCGGAATCAGCGCGCGCAGCAACAGCCGGCGCACCTCGCGCTGCACGCTGCCGCCCAGGTAGCGCAGGAAGCCCGGGTTGATGAGTGCGCCGATCACCGGCTGTTCTTGCCGCACCAGGTCCACCAGGCCATCCATGGTGGTCTGCACGTTGTAAGGCCCCGCGCCCGGCACCACCATGCGCAGCTGTTGCAGGTGGGGCGATGCGCTTGCTTGCAGCGCGCGGTGTGTGGCCATGGTGACGTAGCCGCCTTCGGAGTAGCCGGTCAGAAAGAGCTGCCCGTTGTCCGCCACGTTGGCCTGGCTGCGCCAGGTGCGGGTGGCGGTCAGAAAATCCACCGTGGCGGCTGCGGACGGCGCCGCCAGCAGGTAGGGGTGGGGCGTGCCCTTGGAAGCGCCAAAGCCCACGTAGTCGGGCGCCAGCACGATATAGCCCAGCGATGCGAGCACCACCGCCACCTCGGACGCCACCGCGTTGTTGCTGGGCGCCTCGGCATCGCGAAAGAGGGTGCCATGCTGGTAACTGAGCACCGGGCTTTTGGCACCCGCTGGCTTTTGCGGCACGCTGACCAGCCCCGAGGCGCGCACCTCTTTGCCGTCGGCATCGGTGGTGAGGTATTCGATCCGGTACGAGGTGACGCTGTAGCGCGGCACCACGTCCTGGGCCAGCGACTCCTTGGCGGCCAGCGCTGCAGCGATATCAGCGGCCGGCACGGTGCCGAGCAAGGCGGCGGATTCGAGCTGGCCGGAACGCGCCGGTGCGGGAGGTGGCTCTGGAGGGTTGCCGCCATCGCCGGGGTCTTGCGCGCTGCCCCCGCCACAAGCCGCCAGCAATGCCACCAAGGCCAGCGCGCAGGCGCGGCGGGTTCCAGACAAAATCAGTGGGTTCAACACGGCAAGGCCCCTCCAGGTGAAGCGGCGGATGATAGGAGCGACGGGCACACACTGCCTGGCACGTAAGCAATAGCCCTTTACCCCCGGGGCGGCAGTGGCCTTGGCTGTCGCCGGAACTTCGGGTGAACGCAAAAGGTTGGGACCTGCCAATTCTTTAGTAAAAATGCCTGATTAGCGACTTGCCTCAGACGCCTTCTCTTCCCCACCCGTTCGGGCTGAGCCTGTCGAAGCCTTGCACGCACGCAGCAATCCCTGGCTTCGACGGGCTCAGCCCGAACGGATGCCGGGGTATCTGAGGCAAGTAGCTAATCAGGTAAAAATGGCCTCCAGTGCTTGTCCACCAAGCGTTGGTTGCTATCAATACAGGACACCGGCTACGGCACACGCAATTACTGGCCCGCACTCTGCACACGGGTGCCTTCCCACGCCGGACTAAACTCGCGGGTTCCTCTCTTACAACGACCCCCACTTCTTCCATGACGTATTGCGTCGCCATCAAACTCAATGCCGGGCTGGTGTTCCTGTCCGACTCCCGCACCAATGCGGGCCTGGACCAGATCAGCTCCTTCCGCAAGATGATGATCTACGAGAAGACGGGCGACCGGTTCATGGTGCTGCTGTCGGCGGGCAACCTGAGCATCTCGCAGTCGGTGCGCGAGATTTTGCAGACCACGCAGATCAAGGACCGCGACGACGCCGAGGGCATCACCATCTGGAACGCCAAGAGCATGTTCGACGCCGCCCGCGTGCTGGGCGCCGCCGTGCGCCATGTGCACGACCGCGATGGCGCAGCCCTCAAGCGCTCGGGCGTGGACTTCAACGTATCGCTGGTGTTTGGCGGCCAGATCAGGGGCGAGGGCATGCGCCTGTTCCAGGTCTACTCCGCAGGCAACTTCATCGAAGCGACTTCAGAGACGCCCTACTTCCAGGTCGGCGAATCCAAGTACGGCAAGCCCGTGCTCGACCGCGTGCTGACGCCCGACACCCCGCTGGACGAGGCCGCCAAGTGCGCGCTGGTGTCCATGGACAGCACGCTCAAGTCCAACCTGTCGGTGGGCCTGCCGCTGGACCTGGTGGTGTACGAGGCCGACCGCTTTGGCACCGACAAGGTGGTGTGCATTGACGAGAACAATCCTTACTTCCGCATGCTGCACGACAGCTGGGGCCAGAAGCTGCGCGAAGTGTTCGACAGCATTGAAGACCCGGCCTGGAACGGCGGCAGCACGCAGGCGCCCATCCTGACGACTAACCCGCGCAGCAAGCCGCTCAAGAAGATCACCACCCCCCAGGACAAGCTGATCTGACCGCCAGCCCCGGCTGACCTCACCAACCGCACCCCACCATGCCACGCCACGCCACGCCTCACCTGCCCGTTGTCTTCTCGCACGCCAACAGCTTTCCAGCCGGCACCTACCGGCTGCTGTTCAAGTACCTGAAAGAACGCGGCATGGACGTGAGCGCCGTGGAACGCTTCGGCCACGAGCCCCAGTACCCGGTGACCAACAACTGGCCCCATCTGGTGCAGCAACTGGTGGACTTTACCCAGGCCCAGGTGCAACGCATTGGCGACCCGGTGTATCTGGTGGGGCATTCGCTGGGCGGATTCTTGAGCGTGATGGCTGCCGCACGCCACCCCGAACTGGCACGGGGTGTGGTGCTGATTGACTCGCCGCTCATCGGCGGCTGGCGCGCCAATGCCCTGGGCGTGGCCAAGCGCACGCAGGTGGTGGGCTCGCTCTCGCCCGGCAAGGTCAGCAGCCGCCGCCGCGAAAGCTGGGCCAGCAACGAAGAAGCCCTGGAGCACTTTCGCAAGAAAAAGGCATTTGCCCGCTGGCACCCCCAGGTGCTGCAGGACTACATCGAACACGGCCTGCAAGACCACGCAGGCAAACGGGTGCTGGCTTTTGACCGGGCCGTGGAGACCGCCATCTACAACACCCTGCCCCACAACCTGGGGCGCTTGCTCAGCACCCACCCCCTGCGCTGCCCTGTGGCTTTCATCGGCGGGCGCGATTCTGAAGAGATGCGCCAGGTGGGCATGGCCATGACGCAGCGCGTAACCCAGGGCCGCACCATGATGCTGGACGGCAGCCACCTCTTCCCCATGGAGCAGCCCCTGGCCACTGCGGCTGCCATCGAGGCCTCGCTGCTGAACCTGCAGGCCGTCACCCAGGCCCGCTGAGCGGTAAGCCCCCGCCGCTTGGCGGGCGGGAGGCGACTAAGACCCCGGTGGTTACCCTCACCCGGGCCATCAACCCTGTGGTGGAAGGCACCAGCACGCACGGAATTGTAAAAATTCATCATGCGTTGGGCCTGCGATACCCTACACCGGGTGCGCGTTACAAGGTGATACATCAATCATGCCGCCGTTTGCCGCCCGTCTTTTTGCTTCTTGCGCTCGGTTGCTCGCCGGGCGGAGGGTTCAGGGCGAGCAACCCATGAAATTCCTGTGGAGCCACCCGCGAGCCCTGTGGGTGGCAGAGGCTACGCCTGCGTGCTGGCACACCGCTACGCACTGAGGCCATCCGTCCCACTTTCCCTCGCTCAAACAGTCTCAGCACGTGCAGATCTCGTTTCTTCAGCTGATCAGCCACTGGCTCACAGGCCTGGGCCCGCGCGCGGCCGCTGTGCGCTGGTGCATGGGTATGGCTGCTGTCTGGATGCTGTGGATGGCGCACCTGGGCCCGGTGCAGGCGGCAGGGCCGCTGCTGCTGCGTGACGCTGACAACACAGTGGCCGCCTGGCCCGCCTGCGGCTTCTGGTCGATGAGCAACTGACGTTGACCGCCGAAGAGACGCTGGCCCGGCTGGACGAGTTTCAAAAGCCCACCAAAGATGCCACGCTGGGAGTGCGCAAGGATGCCGTGTGGCTGCACATCCCCCTGACGGTGGACCCCGCATCCGACGGCAGGTGGGTGCTTGAAATCAACCACCCCGACCTCAATCGCATTGATGTGCTGCTGCTGCAAGGCGGAAAGGTGCTGCAACGCAGCGTGCTGGGCACAGAAGTGCCGCGGGCCCAGCGGCCCCTGCCCGGGCGCACGCCCGCGCAGGCGTTTCAGCTGGAAGCAGGCCAGAACTACGAATTCTTGCTGCGGGTGCAGACCCGGGGCGCGATGATTTTGCCCATCACGTTCAACACGCCCACCGGCATTCTGGGCCGGGCCGTGAACGAGCAAATGCTGCAAGGCGTGTTGACCGGCCTGGCGCTGTGCCTCATCTTCTACAGCATGGCGCAGTGGTACAGCCTGCGCGAGCCGCTGTTCATCCAGTACGCGCTGCTCACCAGCGGCAGCCTGCTCTATTCCTTGCACTTTTTTGGCGTGGGCCAGCAGTATCTGTGGGGCCACAGCCCCTGGTTGACGAGCCATGCCGTGGGGCTGGCATCGCTGATGGCCATCACGGGCAGCTTTTTGTTCATGAGCCAGGCCCTGGAGGGGCACAACCCGCAAAGCCGCTTCTTGCGCCGCATGCGGTGGGGCGCCTTGTTCACCGTGGGGCTGGGGGTGGCGTTTGCCCTTGACCTGATCTCGCTGAAGGGGTTGGCCGCCATCGTCAGCATCATGGGCCCGCTGCCCGCCCTGCTCTGCCTGCCGGGCGCCTGGCGGCGCGCACGCGCGGGCGACAGCATTGGCACCACCTTGCTGATAGCGTGGTTTGTATACGGCCTGGGCTCGGCCGCCATCATCGGTGTGATCAATGGGGCGCTGCCCGTCAATTTCTGGACGCTGCATTCGTTCCAGATCTCTGCCACCCTCGACATGCTGCTGTTCATGCGCGTGCTGGGCTTGCGCACCAAAGAGCTGCACACCAAGGTGCAACACGCCAACCAGCAGCTCGATGCCATGCACTCGCTGGCCCACACCGACCCGTTGACCGGCCTGCCCAACCGCCGCGGCATGCAGATCGAACTGTCGTCAGCCCTCGCGCGCGCCACACATGAAAACCTGCTGGCGGTCTACGTGATGGATCTGGACGGTTTCAAGCCCGTCAACGACCAGCACGGGCACGACGTGGGCGACGAGCTGCTGGTGGCCGTGGCCCGCCGCCTGCAGTGCCACCTGCGCCAGTCTGATGTGATTGCCCGCCTGGGTGGCGACGAGTTTGTGGTGATGACGGGCGAATTGCAAAGCACCACGCAAGCCCATGAACTGGGCCTCAAGTTGCTTGAGGCGTTTTCATCGCCCTTCGCGCTGGGCGGCATCCAGGTCCAGGTGGGCCTGACCATCGGTTACGCCATCGCGCCCATCGACAGCCAGGACGGTGCCGGCCTCATCAAGCTGGCCGATGCGGCGATGTACAGCGGCAAACAAAGCGGCAAGTTCTGTGTGCGCCGCAATACGGGCGACCTGGCCCTGTCATCAGCCTAGCCATTCTCTGCGCGAATCAAGCGGCCAGGGTGCCCGGCCATGCCCTCACACCTCAACGGCAGCAGCGGTATGCCAGCCCCACCGAGGCCGAATACCCCAGGGGTTTCACCGTGAGCGGGCTGCGCCGCGCATCGCCCTGCAACTGCGACACGCTCACCCCGCCCACCGCCACCCAATGGCGGCTCAGGGCCACCATCACATCCACGCCAGCGTCCACCGAGTAAAGCCCGGCTTTCGGGTCGAACGCAGGCAGCGGGCTGGCCGAACCTGCGGGCACGCCGAAATGGCTGCGCAGGTACTGCCGGTCGGCAAAGCCTGCCCCCACACCGAACGACACCCGCGTTTGCTGTGAATAGGGAAAGCTGTAGCCCAGGTTGAGCGACATCAGGGCGCCACCGTCACGCCCCAGAATGTCTTGCGAAACCCCGGCGCCCACCGACCAGCGTGGGGTCAGGGCATAGCCGGTGCTGAGCCGCGCCCGCAGGGTGGAGCGCACTTCGGGCAAGCCCCGGCGGCGTGGAGAGTCCGAGCCGTCATCGCCCTGGTCTATGCGCAACGAGGCGCGCAGAGAAAACCGTTCGCTTTGCGCCAGCATCGCACTGGCGCCTGACTCTGATTGCGCGGTCAGCCCGTGTCCCATCAAGGCATTGCCGCGCGAAGAGCTGAGGCGAAAGCGCCCGTACTCGAGCGCCCAGGCAGGCCGCAGGCCGTAAGAGCGCTCGGCACCGCCCGCGTAGTCAGGGCTTGAGCTGACGATGGCGCCGAGCACGTAGTTGACACGGGGCTTGGGGGCTGGGGCCGCCGCCTCTGTGACCACAGCCCCCGACTCGTCAAGAGCACCAGGCGCCAGTGTGGACGCTGGTTCCAGCCCGTGGGCCGAAGAGGTTGAGGAAGTCGCCTGACTGGCGACATCCTCGGCCAAAGCTGAGCCTGTGGCGCAGCAAACCAAGGCGGCTGTCACCGCCACCCTATCTCGCAGCATGTTCATTCGGCCCATTGCACCCACCCCAACCATGCCGTTGCCAGCACCACCACACCAAACACGATGCGGTAATAGGCAAACACCACAAAACTGTGCGTACTGATGTAGCGCAGCAGCCAGCGCACGCAAAGCCAGGCACTGATGAACGAGAACACCAGCCCGGTGAGGAACATCGGCGCATCGGCCAGGGAGAGCAGCGCTCGCTCTTTGTAGAGGCTGTACACCCCCGCACCAATCAGCGTGGGAATCGCCAGGAAGAAGGAGAAGTCGGTGGCCGCCTTGCGCGAGAGCCCCAGCAGCATGCCCCCAATGATGGTGGCACCACTGCGGCTGGTGCCCGGCACCATGGCCAGGCACTGCACCAGGCCCACTTTGAGCGCATCCAGCGGGCCCATGTCGTCCACCGATTCAATGCGCGTGGCCACAGGCGCGCGGCGCTCTGCCCACAGGATGATGAAACCGCCGACGATGAACGTGGTGGCCACCACCACCGGCGTGAACAGGTGCGCCTTGATGGCCTTGCCAAACAGCAGGCCCAGCAACACGG
>ERZ650302.1630-NODE-1630-length-12447-cov-6.746772_pt1 | contig 12447 bp, 6 predicted proteins | sample MGYA00376238_ERZ650302 | MGnify/ENA primary metagenome ERZ650302 (study PRJEB26733, sample SAMN07839298) | wastewater metagenome | biome: urban; feature: wastewater treatment plant; material: waste water | place: USA: North Carolina | collected 2016-04-28 ... | reverse complement strand
TGCCGCCCACTGCTGTAATTTTGCCAAATCACGTTCAGTTTCAATCGCAACCACACCAGGTTCATTCTTGGCAGCGATACTCACCATCACATTGCCTGTAATGGCACAACCTAAACCACCTTTTGCCCAAGCCTCATATAAGCCGATATGCAAATCATTCGGTTGTCCATCATGGTTGGCAAGTGCTTCACTCATGGCACCTTTGATAATGCGGTTTTTAAATGTGGTGTTACGAATCTGGATACTGTCTGCAATCTGACTCATGGTCATCCTCTGCTACAATTAGAGTATTTACTCTAATTTAATCTGATTATTGTTGATGTCAAGCACTCTTCCGATAAATTGACAATATCATATGTCAGTTTAATTACAAGATGCTCAGTACTGGCTGGCTGTGATCAACTGTTGTGTATATTCAGTTTGAGGCTGGTTAAACAGGAGCGCTGTTGCTTGATATTCCACAACTTTGGCTTGATGCATCACCATGATTTTCTGGCAGAGTGCTTTAATGACTTGTAAGTCATGACTGATAAAGATGTAACTGATCTGGTCTTGCTGCTGTAATCGGCGTAACAATTGAATCATGGCACGCTGTGTACTGCGATCCAGTGCAGAGGTAGGTTCATCCAATATAATGAGTTTGGGCTGCAACACCAAAGCTCTTGCCAATGCGACTCTTTGCCGTTGCCCCCCAGACAGTTGATGTGGATATTGATACTTAGAATCTATTGATAATTCAACTTTACTCAGTACCTCTTCAATTTTAGTTGTGATCAGTGCTTTGGAAATTGATCTAAGCTTTAAGCCCTCCCCAATGATCTGTTCAACTGTCATACGTGGATTTAAGCTGCTCAAAGGGTCTTGAAATACGATCTGAAAATCACTTCGTAAAGGTCTAAGTTGTTTTTGATTCAATTGATTTAAATCGTTGCCCTGAAAAATAATGTCTCCCTCACTGGCGATCAGACGTGCGATTGCCAAAGCTAAAGAAGATTTTCCCGAACCACTTTCCCCCACAATGCCTAAAGCCTCACCCTGCATTAAGCTCAAATCAATCGCTTCGGCTGCCATTTTATAATGTTTAATCTGGTTGAATAAGCCGTGTTTAATTGGATATTTTACCGTGACATTTTCAAGCCTTAATAACGTTTCTGCTGATTCCAATACCAAAGCCTGTCCAAAATCGTGATTGAGTAAATTTCGGGTATATTCCGTTTTTGGCTGGTCAAAAATTTCAGCAATTGTACCTTGCTCTTCGACTTTACCCTGATTCAAAACCAGCACATGATCAGCATAACGTTTGACCAGATTGAGGTCATGGCTAATCAAAATCATCGCCATGTTGCGTTGCTGTTGCAGCTTTTTAAGCAAAGCTAAAATCTGTACCTGTAACATCACATCTAAAGCAGTGGTGGGTTCATCGGCAATTAAAATATCAGGTTCTAAAGCCAGTGCCATTGCAATCATGACACGCTGTCGTTGCCCACCCGAAAGCTGATGTGGGTAGCATTTTAGAATCTGCTGTGCATCCTCAATGCCCACATCATGTAGTAAATTGATCACTTTTTGCTGAGCTTCTGCTTTGGACAGACCTTGCAAAATCAGATTTTCACCAACGATCTTTTCCACCTTATGTAATGGATTGAGTGCGGTCATGGGTTCCTGAAAAATCATGGCAATAGCTTTGCCACGAAGCTGCTGTAATTGTTGCTGGTTAAGCTTTAATAGATCATCATTTTTAAATTGCACCACACCTTGCCCAGTCAAAGTTTCAGGCAATAAACCCAATAATGCCAAAGCAGTGATGGATTTACCCGAACCACTTTCGCCCACCATTGCCAACGTCTGAGCTGGATAGAGCTCGAAATTTAAATCATCCAGCAAGGCCTGCCCTGTTTCATTGACAATGCAAAGCTGCTGCACTTTTAACAACGGCTTAACGTCTTGGGTCAAATGCATCACGTGCCGCCTCCCCAATATAAATCAACAAGGACAACACAATCGCCAAAGTAAAAAAGCCAGATAACACCAGCCACGGTGCCTCCAGATTATTTTTGCCTTGTAACAAGAGTTCACCTAACGACGCGGCATCAGGCGGTAGACCATAACCCAAGAAGTCTAGCGCAGTTAAGGCAATGATATTGGCAGTCAGCATAAAGGGAATCTGCGACAGACTGGAACTCATGGCATTGGGTAAAATATGCTTAAAGATAATTTGAACATCACTGACACCCAACGCTCGTGCAGCCCTGACATAATCAAAATTTCGGGCACGTAAAAATTCAGCACGTACCAATCCAACCAGTTCGGTCCAGCCAAACAACAGCATAATCAGGAACAGCCAATACACGCTGGGGCTAAACATACTCACCAGAATCATCACGATAAACAGCATGGGCAAACCGCCCCACACTTCCAAAATGCGTTGTCCAATCAGATCAATCCAGCCTCCATAATAGCCTTGTACTGCGCCAACCATAATGCCAATCACAGCCGAACATACAGTCAAAGCCAATCCAAACAATAAGGAAACGCGTAAACCATATAGGATTCGGGCAAATACATCTCGCCCCTGATCATCAGTTCCGAGCCAGTTTTGTAAGCTTGGTTTTGAGGGTACAGGCATGGCAAGAGATAAATTGGGTGATTGATAGGAAAATGCCACAGGCGGAGAAATCATCCAGCCTTGTTGCTGAATTAACTGTTTGACCGCAGGGTCTTGATAGTCAGTTGCGGTTTCAAATTGTCCACCAAACGTGGTTTCTGGATAATCTTTTAATATAGGAAAATAAAGTGACTGCTGATAACGAACCAATAAAGGACGATCATTGGCAATAAATTCTGCACATAAAGACAGAATAAAAATAATCAGGAATACAATAAAACAGCCAAAACCCAGTTTATTTTGTCGAAAACGATGGAAGCGTTGCTGCATTAAGGGGGACATTATTTTCCACCCCTCGCTTCAAAATCAATCCGTGGATCAATCACTTGGTAAAGCAAATCACCCATTAAACGCAGGATCATGCCAAACAAGCTGAATAAAAATAAGGTGCCGAAAATCACTGGATAATCACGTTGAGTAATCGCCTCAAACCCTAATAAACCAATGCCATCAAGATTAAAAATAATCTCGATAAATAAATTACCGACAAAGAAAATCCCGACCAATGCTTCAGGTAAAGCTGCCACAATCACCAAGCTTGCATTACGAAAGACATGACCATAGAGCACCTGACGATCACTTAAACCTTTAGACCGTGCGGTCAGCACATAAGGTTTTTGCAATTCTTCCACAAATGAATATTTAGTCAGATAGGTCAAGGCTGCAAAACTGCCTAACACCATACTGAGAATCGGCAGACACATATGCCAGAGATAATCTTTAACTTTTTCTAATAGACCAAGTTGGGCAAAATTTTCTGAAACCAAACCCTGTAATGGAAACCATTGCAAATAACTGCCACCTGCAAAAAATACAATCAACACAATGGCAAACACAAACGATGGAATGGCATAACTAACAGCCAATAACAAGGAAGTCGATTGGTCAAACACCAGACCATTTTTTTTGGCTTTCTTCATCCCCAATGGAATCGCAATCAGGTAAATCAGGAAAGTGCTCCACAACCCTAAAGACAAAGTCACAGGCAATTTTTCATAAAGCAGTTGGGTGACAGGTTTATCCTTAAAAAAGCTTGTACCAAAATCGAATGTTAAATATCCCTTGATCATCAACCAGAAACGTTCATACGCAGGACGATCAAAACCATATTGTGCTTTAATTTTATCAACCATTTCAGGACTGAGACCACGCGCGCCCTGATATTGCGCCAAGTTACTTAGGCTAGATGAAGCGCTTGTTCCTGTACCTAAACCCTGTGCATTTTGTATTTGTTGAATGGCTTGTTCGACAGGCCCACCTGGTGCAATCTGCACAATCATAAAGTTAATCAACACAATGAAAAATAATGTGGGAATCATCAATAACATTCTTTTCAGAATATAGTGAGACATTTAAATATCCTTGATTATTTTCATTGGTGTTTTTGGATAGCTTGTTCTAGCTTGCTGGCTTTATCTGCATCCACCCACCAATATTCCCAACCGACTGAAAGTTTAGGTTTTATTTTTGGCTGTTGATAAATATCCCAATAGGCAAACCAGCGTTCAGGCTTGCCATAAGTCAGGATTTGATAATAGCCTGCCCGCAACAAACGATCCAGCACACGGGTATACAGCACTACTTCATCACGGTGTTTGGCAGCCACAATCTTGTCAATCATCTGGTCAATCGCAGGATTCTTAATTCCTGAATAATTATAGTTATTCGACTCATCTGCGGCAGCACTGCTCCAAAACTGCGCCTGTTCCTTACCTGGGGTTAAAGTCTGTGGCATTTTCATCACCATCATATCAAAGTCCTGACGGCGAATCCGTTCCATATACTGCGGCACATCCACTTGCCTCAGCTTGACCTGAATCCCTAAACGATTCAAATTACGTACAAAGGGCATCAACTCACGTTGTGGATTTTCCAGTTGCATGAGCAGTTCAATTTGAATCAGTTTGCCCTGCCGATCATATAACTTGCCATTGCGAATCATATAGCCCGCATCTTTTAGAATTTTTTGGGCAATCAATAAATTCTGACGGTTAAAACCACTGCCATCCGATACAGGATAATGCCAATCGGCCAACACACCTTGTCGCATGACAGGATCAAGCCGTTTCAGAAAAGGCTGAATGATGTTTAATTCTGCTGTACTAGGCTTGCCTGTTGCAGCCAAATCCGTATTATCAAAATAGCTTTGTAAACGTCGGTTTTGATTAAAAAATAATGCTTTATTTTGCCACTCAAAATCGTAGGCATAGGTTAAAGCTTTACGAAGATGAATATCATTTAAAGGTGAACGGCGAATATTAAATACCAGACTTTGAATATCTAAGGGCGTACCTAAACGGGCTTTATACTTTTTGATCCAGCCTGATTGCATCGCTGGAAAATTGTAAGCGGTCATCCAGTTACGGATATTTTTTTCTTCATATAAATAAAATTGTCGGGATTTAAAACCCTCAAAACTGACCTCTAAATTACGGTAATAGACATATTTCAGCCGATCAAAATTATAACGCCCTTTATTGACAGGCAAGTCTTTAGCCCAATAATTCGGACTGCGTTTATAGGTTATACTCCGCCCTGCATCAATACGCTCCAGCATATAAGGTCCAGATCCTACAATCGGCTGCAAAGTAATACGGGTAAAATCCTTATTGCTCCAGTCCTGCTTGGAATAGATGGGTAGGCTTGCCACAATCAGCGGCATTTCCACATTATTCCTGGATTTAAAAATAAATTTAACCTGATACCTGGAAATGACTTCTGTTTTTGCCAAATCGGACAAATACATTTGAAAACCCAGATTGGCTTTGGTCTGGTAGGTATCAAAAGTAAATTTGACATCATCTGCGGTGACAGGCTGACCATTATTAAAACGGGCTTTGGGATTTAAATGGAAAATTATAAATCGTAGATCATCAGGATCATAACTGACTTTTTCGGCCAATAGGGGATACATCACCCGTGGCTCATCCAAAGAACGGTCCATCAGACTATCAAATAGATAATTCACGCCCTCTGTGGCACTGCCTTTACCATTCATGCTATTTAAATTGTCAAACGTTCCCAGACTGGATTGGCTAAGCACTCCACCTTTCGGTGCATTCGGATTGGCATAAGGCATGGCGTGTAACTGTGCGTATTTTGGGGTCACATGCATTGCCAAATAAGGCGTGGTATGTACGGCTGCAAATGAGAACTGAGCAAAAAGGCTTAGTCCATACAATAGACTAAGCCTCTTGCTAGCAAGCAATGCAATCATGCGCAATTACAGGTTCGGGACTTTAATCACATCACCAATACGCAATTGAGTTTTTGGGGTAAGATCATTCATCTCAGCCAGTGCATTAATTTCCATGCCATACTTACTCGCCAAGCCAATTAAGGTATCACCACGTTTTACCTTGTACTCTGTCACCGTTTTTGGAATGGAGATACTCTGACCACGTTGCAGGCTGGTAGTGGCTTTTAGATCATTCAACTCTGCCAGTTCACGTCCAGACATGCCTAAACGGCTGGCAATGCTGTTCAGTGACTCACCTGCTTTCACTGTATATTTTTCAGTGTTCTTGCTCGATACCAACTTGGTGCTGGAAGCACTCTTGCCATTATCTGCTTTGGCAGATTCAGTTTTCGGTAAATCACCTGCCAGTTTAAGTTTTTGTCCAATACGAACATTACTGTCACGAGACAAGTTGTTTAAGGCAGCAACATCTTCAAGCTGTAAGGCATAGCGGTTCGCAATACTGGTTAAAGTATCTCCAGACTTCACTGTGTAAGTATCTGGCACACTGTCTTCTTTAGCTTTGGCATTAGCACTACTATTATTTGCTTTAGTTGGCGCATCACCCGTGAGTTTTAAACGCTGACCAACACGCACACCACTCTTGGACTTCAGCTTATTTAACTCGGCCAATTCATTCAGGGTGATTTTTGATTTTGTCGCAATACTGGATAAGGTATCACCACGCTGCACCGTATAGTTCTCAGTCTTGTAGCTGGTTGCAGCACTTACATTTTCATACTTAACCGTATTTTTAGGCTCGACATTATCCTCAGTTTGTGACACCTCGTGCAGGGGTACATTAATTTTTTGCCCCACCAACAAGTTACTACCCGATGTCAGTCCTGGCGTTAAATCAGCCAGCTCCTGATTCGACAAGGCATAGCGGTCCGCAATCAGTTTGAGATATTCACCACGTTTCACCGTATAGGACTTGGTCGCCACTTTTTGGGCTGTGGATGTCTTTGTCTCTGGCACACGTACTGTTTGTTGATTGTTACGCGTATTGGTTTTAGGCTCAACCAATGTGAGCTTTTGCCCTACAAACAAGCCGTCCGTTACAGAGAGATTATTATAGTCAGCCAATTGTTTGAGACTTAGATCAAAACGCGCCGCTAAATTGGTCAGACTATCACCTGACTGCACCACATAACTTTCTGGCTTCCTTTCCACCGCCTTGGAGGTGTCAGCTTGTGGTTTTGCATCATAGAGATACAGACTGGCCCCGACAAACAATTTACCTGCTGGGTCAATCTGGTTCCATTGGGCAATGTCACGCCAGTTCACCCCATTCTTTTGGGCAATTGAGGCCAGCGTATCGCCAGGCTGAACGGTATAGGTACTGCGCTTGCCTTTTGGTGCGACCACCACAACATCGGTATCGGTCTTGATGTAAGGCTTGCCCTGATTGCGTCTGGCATCATCACTATTGGCAATTTCTGGGCTTTCAGCCAAGGTTTTTGGATAAGCAAAGCCCTTGCTGACTTCCTGACCTTTCTGATCGGCAACCGACTGACTGGTCTGAATCGCGGTCAGCTTAATCTTGCCATCAAATGGATCAACAATTTCTGTTCCCTGTGGGGCAATTGCCTTAATTTCAGCAACCACCTGATCTTTTTCAGCCTGTGTTGCCTGTGGTTGCAGAACTTGTGTTACCGTTTTTTTCTCACCCTCTTGCTTCACCGCAGCAACAATCTGCTCACGCTCCTGCACTGAAATTGGCGGTTCAATCCTAACAGGTTTAACATTTGGAGCTGGTGTAATCGCTACAGGAATACGCGGTGCACTCGGCACATCCGCCGCCGCGGCAAAAGAGGCCAACGCATTTGACCCCATAGGAGTAGCAATCTTGGTCGGCGTTTTTGTTGTTGTGGTGGTAACGGGTACAGTATTGGTCTTCGTGGTTAATGGTGGCGGTGGTGTGGTGGATGGCTTAACGATTTGCCCCACATTGCCTATAGTTGAGGTGGTTGTGCGTACTGTGGTTGAGCTGGTTAATGGGTTCATTGCAGGTGGCGGCGCACTACTTGCCCAGAATCCACCAGAACCTGCCTTGCCAGAACGTAATTTTGCATCAATCGATGGACTTAAATCCGCAGGAATCAGGATGCGCATTGGACTCATCGGGTCAACCATCTCACCACGGTAGGCTGGGTTCAATGTATACAGTTCGGCGCGGCTTAGCCCCGTAATTGAAGCAATCTGGTTTAACTCAAGCGGTGCGGACAAGGCAACTTCACGAAAGTGAGGTCGGTTGGCAATTGGAGGCAATGCCACACCATAAGCGCCTGGGTTTTTAATAATTTGTGCAACTGCCAGAAAACGGGGAACATAGTTCATGGTTTCCTGTGGCAATTTCAAGGACCAGTAGTCGGTCGGCAAGCCTGCCGCCTTATTGCGGTTAATGGCCTGCTGGATTCGACCTGGCCCTGCGTTATAGGCGGCCAGTGCCAGTTCCCATGAACCAAACTGATTATATAGGCTGCCTAAAAACTCATAGGCGGCACGTGTGGACTCAACCACATCACGGCGGCCATCATATAAACTGGTTTGCTGCAAACCGTAAATACGTCCCGTACTTGGAATAAACTGCCACAAACCCGCGGCTGCCGCACTACTGGTTGCCGCTGGGTCATAAGAGCTTTCAATCACGGGCAAAAGTGCCAATTCAGTCGGCATACCACGGCGTTCAGCCTCTTTTACAGTGTGGTATAAATAACGGCTGGCACGCGCACTTAAACGGTCCAGATAAGGTTGACGGGAAATAAACCAGCTACGCTGCGCCTCGATACGCGAGTCCCAACGGTTTAAGTCCATCTTGAAACCCACAGTCATCCTTTTCCAGACATCACCATGTTTCAAGACCAAAAGACGGTCGCCCTCCACCGCACGCATATCGGTTGCGGAAAGCAGGTCTTCCAGAGAATCCAGACTGTTTGCATCCAAAAGGCCTGAACCCACTTGTTTTGAAGATGAAACCTTGCTTGTCTGAGGGGTTGATGAACAACCTGTGGTCATTCCCAACGCGGCTAGAGCGGAAGTGAGTACAGTAATTTTGAATAATGATGTTGCAGATGTTTGCCACACCAATGTGCTCGATTTATACATAAAAACTTCCAGTCAACTCACGCTAGTTCTTTTTCAATTAGCCATTGTAGTAAAGCATGCCGCTTAGACAAGGCAATAATTTAGCGTGATTTGCATGGAAATGTTACAAGAAATTAAAAAATATGTGTTTTGTAACGTCTAGAGGAAGAATTTCACCTTACAATACAAGAAATAGGATGGAAATGCTAAAATCTTCCATCCATACGGGCAAACTACAGTGTTATTCCAATTGCTCAAGGTCACAGCAGAATATTTGTCTAACCCCATTTAGATGGCAATGCTGGAAACTTTTTATTCCATTTATGATTTAGGTTCAGATATGTCACAAACAATCACACTCTATGTTGATGGCGCATGCAAGGGCAACCCAGGTTTAGGGGGTTGGGGTGCATACATCATTACCGAACAGGGTGAACACAAGCTGTGTGGTGGCGAACCAGAAACAACCAACAACCGCATGGAACTGACTGCTGCCATTGAGGGAATTGCCTTTTGCCCGACTGATGCACGCCTGATCATCTGGACAGACTCCAATTATGTCAAGCAAGGCATCACTGAATGGATTCATGGCTGGAAAAAGAAAAACTGGAAAGATGTCAAAAATCCAGACCTCTGGCAAAAACTTGATGCAACCTGTGCCAACCGTGAGATTGAGTGGAACTGGATCAAGGGCCATGCAGGTCATGCTGGCAATGAAATGGCAGACCAACTGGCCAATCTGGGTGCGGAACAAACTGCCAAGCAACTAAAATCTACAACACAGGCTAACGCTGATATAAAAAAGCCTGAACCAGACTGGCTGCTGGACGACCCTTTTGGTTTAGATATGATGGCGGATCAGGACGAAATTGAGGAAGAGCTTGAAATAGAAATAAATGTTCAGGACAATATGGCTGAAACAGAGATATTGCCCGACACCTCAGCAACACCAGCAAGCAGCCTACATCCACAAATTGTTGTGACTGAAGCCAAGTTAAATCTTCAGGGCCCGCGCCAGCTGATTCTGGATACCGAAACCACAGGTTTTTATTATCAGGATGGCGACCGCATTATTGAGGTGGGCGCGATTGAAATGATCAACCGCAAACTGACGGGTAGCTCGATTCATATTTATATCAACCCTGAAAAACCTGTTGGTGACTCAGAGGCCATCCACGGCATCACCGACGATTTTCTACAAGACAAGCCCAAGTATGCAGAAATTGCCGATACGCTATTTGCCTACTTAAAAGGTGCCGAGATCATTGCACACAATGCAACCTTCGATATGAACTTCCTCGACATGGAGTTCAAGCGTGCTGGCCTGCCCTTACTTTCCGAAGTGTGTGAAGTGACCGACACATTGGCACTGGCAAAAAATAAGCATCCTGGCCAAAAGAATTCTTTGGATGCCTTGGTGAGGCGTTACGAAATTCCTGCGCGGGACCGTACTTTCCACGGTGCGTTACTGGATGCCGAGATTCTGGCGGATGTCTACCTTGCCATGACAGGTGGACAGGTTTCCTTTGATATGGATGCCCTGTCACAAACCGAACAAGGTCAAAATAAAACCACCCATCAGCGTGTCCAGATTGAGCTTCCTGTCATTTATGCATCAGGTGATGAATTGGCCCAACATGAGACATGGGTCAAACAATTTGAACAGAAACATGGAAAGCCTTGCTTTTTTGCAAAATAAATTTACTGATCAATGTTATTTTTTGTATTTCAAGCTTTCAAAGTTACGCTATATTAGCCTATAGAACATTTAAACCTCCTGTTGCGGGAGGTTCATGGATATAACAACTCAGGAAAGGTGTAGGTCATATGTCTTACCAAACCTCGATTCATTTCGACCCAACGGCATTATTAATAATAAAAAATGAGATCGACAATTCGATTAAATTGGTGGAGACAGCAGTTAATACGCTTGCTGAAGAACAAGCCTTACCTTTTGGTATTGATGATGCACTCAATCAGTTTGAGCAATGCACACAGGTGCTTGCCCTGATTGATATGCCACATTTGTCACAGATCACCCAGTATTCGGCTGAGTTGATGCGCAAGATCATGGCTCAACCGCAGCAAATCAAGACCAGTGATGTGGTTGCCCTCAGTGAAGGCACCACCATGCTGAAGCGCTATATCGAGTTTATCAGCCTGCGTGAAGTCAAGGTTCCCCAGTTCCTGCTGGATACCCTGAACCGTTTGGAAAAAACGCTGGGCAAACCAATCACCAAAGAAGGCCAGACCATTCAGCCTTTTTTGGACTGCATCACACCAAACTTTAATCTGCCACAGGCGCCAAGTCTGGAAAAATCCCAATATATTCACCAGCTTTACAAGCTATGCCTAAACAAACTGATCAAGCAGACGGAAACGCCACTGGACTTGCAGGGCATCAAACTTGTTGGTGTCTACCTTGCGGGCATGGCTTCAAATCTTCCCAGTCAGCAATACTGGCAACTGGTTAATGTGGGTTTAAGCCATATTGATGAACTACTGATTACCGAAGCACGTTTACGCACCCTGATTCAGGTTGAAACCAATATTGGCAAATTCCTGGCACAGCCGTCTGCCTACCAAAGCAACCTAAGTGATCTTGCAGATATTCTCAGCATCTGCATTAGTCAGGAAGATGATGTTTCCCAGCATATCCGTGAACAGCTCAACATTGGCGATGAACTGTTAAGCGATACCCAGTTACAGGTGCTCAGCCGTCATTTATATGGCCCTGACTATGAAACCATTCATACCATCAGCCAGTTGATGACCAATGAAATGGCGCAGATTCGTAATGAAATTGAATATAATCATCAGAATATGTCAACTGAGAAAACTCAGGAGCTACAACTCAAGCTGAACCAGCTTGCAAATGTGTTCAAGGTGCTTAACCTGAATGAGGCGGCAAAAGAGCTGATCCAGCAGGCTGAAAAACTCAGTCAATCCAATACACTAACGGATGTAGCTTCAGTACAGCAGTTGATGAACAGTATTTTAGCGTCAATGAACTCAATCGGCATTTTGGAACGTAACTACACCTCTAGCCGTTTGCAGTTGCGTGTCAACAACATGCATATCTCACTAGACCGTTTAGATGAAGCACATAAGGCGTTGTTGACTGAGACAAAAACACTGATTGAAACACTGACCCAGACCCTAAGCCTGTATGTTCAGGACCCAGCGGCACATAGTCTGGAGGCATTACCAGAATATCTTAAGGAGCTTGCTGGTGCTGCCCAGTTCCTTGGCAATTCTGCTCAACAGACAGCATTGTTGACTGCGGCGAACTTTGCCCAGAATCGCTTAAACCAGAATCTGGCTTTAGATGCAGAGCAGGTGAACTGCATTTTAAATGTGGTTGCAGGTCTGGATTTACTGGTGGATAACCTTAAGAATAAACAACCTGTATTGCAATCTATGTTTGATGTGGCATTATCAAGCAGTCAGCAATTAC
>ERZ650302.1629-NODE-1629-length-12448-cov-11.642137_pt1 | contig 12448 bp, 13 predicted proteins | sample MGYA00376238_ERZ650302 | MGnify/ENA primary metagenome ERZ650302 (study PRJEB26733, sample SAMN07839298) | wastewater metagenome | biome: urban; feature: wastewater treatment plant; material: waste water | place: USA: North Carolina | collected 2016-04-28 ... | reverse complement strand
TTGTACGAAATATCACAGACTTTGGAGCTTTTGTGGATATTGGTCTAAAAAATGATGGATTAATCCATATCTCACAAATCAGCGAAAAAAGAATCTCCCACCCAATGGATGTTTTAAGTATAAATCAACAGTTAAAAAATATCAAAGTAATTAGTATTGATTTGGAGAAACAAAGGGTTGGGTTGAGTTTGAAATAGGCTGTTTTGATAAAGAGTAAAAAGTTAAAATCTATCTTTTAAATTTTTATAGATTTTATCATTTTCTCTTTTCCCAACACTTAATACAAGAACGATTATCTCTTCATCTTTTACTTCGTAAGCCAGTCTATAACCAACTGTTCTTAATTTGATTTTATAAACATTTTCATACCCACTTAGTTTATCTTTTTCTACTCTTGGATTTTCCAATCTCTCTTTTAGTTTATTTTTAAATTGTTCTTTTATAGTAGAACCCAGTTTGCTCCACTCTTTTAAAGCTTTAGGTTTAAATTCAAGATTATAAGTCATCTAAATTTACTTTGATTGATTTTTCACCATCATTTAAAGATTTTTCAACTTCTAAAGATAAATAATAGTCATCTATAATATCCATCATTTTTTCATATAACTTACTTGGTACTAAATAAGCACTTGGAATATTATGATTTAGAATTGCTATAACTTCATCACCTCCTGCATTTAGTAATTGTGTAGGAGATTTTTTAAGTTCCGTAATACTTGCAGTGTAATTTGCTAAAATTGGTTGCATTTCATATCCTTTTTAATATCAAATATTGTACTAAATATAGTATCTTTTGTCAATATAGGTTTTTTATACTTATGAATATATTTTATTCCAATTTTAATGATGGAAAAAAACTCAGATTGAATTTAAAGTAATTAAATAATTTTAGATATAATAAATAATATTTATATTATAGGAAGTTTATGAAAAAGAAACTACAAGTATTTGTTTCATCTACATATCTTGACTTAAAAGATGAAAGACAAGCAGCAGTAAGTGCAATTCTAAAATCTGGACATATTCCTGCTGGAATGGAATTATTCACAGCAGGTGATAAAAGTCAATTAGAAATAATAAAACGATGGATTGATGAATCAGATGTATATATGCTTATTTTAGGTGGGAGATATGGTAGTGTACAAACTGAAACTGGTGTTGGCTATACAGAATTAGAATATGATTATGCAGTACAAATAGGAAAACCATTATTTGCAGTTGTTATAAAAGATAATGCATTGGAAGAAAAAGTAAAATTAATAGGAAGTTCTGTACTTGAAAAAGAAAGACAAAGTGAATTAAAATTATTTAGAGAAAAGGTGTTATCTAAAATGTCATCTTTTTTTGAAGATGACAAAGATATTAAATTAGCAGTAATGGAAAGTCTTTCTGATATTTCTTCAAGTAGAGATTTATCTGGATGGATTTCAGGTAATGAAGTCCCTGATATAAAAGGACTAATTGATGAAATCAATAAATTAAATAATGAAATTATTCAATTAAAAAATGAAAATGAACTTTTACAAAAAAAATCTAATTCAAATCCATCAACCGAAAAAGAATTTGAAGAATTAATCTCATTACTTAAAAAAATTGAAATTAGTGTTCCTCCAGAAATAGTTAACGGTGAAGAAAATATTAAAAGAAATTTATATAAACTTTTTTTAACAGCAAAAGATTACTTCATTACAGGAATAACAAATCAAATAAATCAGCATAATTCTGTTTATTTTTACTATGATAATATTTGTCCAAAACTTCAAATACATGATTTAGTAAGAAATGAAAAAGTTTCTAGTGTAAGATATAGAAGGTTTTCGATTACAGAAAAAGGTCAAAAATTTCTTGCATATATTGATAAAAAAAATATTTTAGAAAAATCTTGATTAAAATGTGAGCATTTTCAAAATAGCGTAAAGAAAAATTTTTATAAATTCGTAAAAAAATTTGAACTGTTTGAGACGGAGTACGGAGTCGAGTTTTCAAATTTTAGAATTTTTATAAATTTTTTAGCTATTTTGAAACTTCGCGAACGCTTTTCTTTTGTTTCTTTTCTTTACTAAAAAGAAAAGAAAGAAGCATCATTATTATAAATCTCTAAAACTGTCTCAATTCATCAGAAAAAAGTCCATTTTCTCTAACTCTTTGATTATATGAATCAATAGCTTTTCTATTTTCTTTTTCCCAATTTTTTACTTTTTTAGAATTGTTTACATTAATTTCTAATATTGTTTTATTATCTTTTTTTGACTTATCCATAAAATATTACAATCCAAGTTAAAAACAAAAACCAGCCATAAACCAGTCTTTGTTTCTCATTTAATTAAGAGTTTAATTTTTCCATTACAAGGTCATTTACAACTTTTGGATTTGCTTTTCCATCAGTTGCTTTTAAAACTTGTCCTACAAAGAAACCAAATAGTTTGTCATTTCCAGCTTTATATTTAGCTACATTATCTGGATTTTTTGCAATAACCTCATCAATAATTGGTGAAATAATATTTACATCAGTGATTTGAACAAGACCTTTGTCTTCAACAATTTTACTTGGATTCTCTCCTGTTTTAACCATCTCTTCAAATACTTGTTTTGCAATTTTATTTGAGATTATTTCCTCATCTATCATTTTTACTAATTGTGCAATTTGTTTAGCATCAAATTTTAGTTTATCTGATTGTTTTAGCTCTTTTGCCACATCATTTGCAACTATATTTGCAATGGCTATTGGACTATTTAATTCAGCTAATGCCTCTTCATAAAACTTTGATAACTCTTCATCCCTTGCTAGGATATTTGATACTTCATTATTTAGCCCAAGATTACTTGTATATTTTTCAAATAAAACTTTTTGAGATTCATTCATCTCTTGCTCAACTCCAATAACAGCTTCTTTTTTAACTTCTTGTTTTACTACAACTTTTTCTACTGGTTTATCTTCAGTTTTAGTTTTTTTAGCCCAAGAATCTTTAAGACCAACTATTTTATTAAACACAGGATTTTCATCTGTGTAATCAATTGGGTCTGCGTAAAAATATCCTTCTCTTTCAAACTGGAATCTAACATCTGCTTTATCTGTAATAACTGCTGGTTCTATTAAAGCATCTTTAATGATAGTTAAAGAGTTTGGATTCAAATCTTCTAAACCTTCTGGTGCTTCATTTTTGTATAATCTATCATAAAGTCTTACTTCAATTTTTTTAGCACGTACAGCATCAACCCATTGAATTGCACTTTTTACTTTGATACCACTAGTATCGCTTCCACTTTTTGAATTTGGATTATATTCTGCTTTGATTTCTACAATATTTCCAGATGCATCTTTAATCACTTCTTTACAAGTAATGATATATGCATGTCTTAGTCGTACAGGTTGCTCAAGAGTTAATCTATTATAACCTTTTACTGGATTCTCACTAAAATCTTCTCTTTCAATATATACTTCATTTGAAAAAGGAATTATTCTACTACCCTCTTTTGGTATATCGTGGGGAAAATAAGGAGCATCTATCTCTTCACTTCCACTATAATTTTCTATTGTTACTTTTATAGGGTCAAGAACTGCCATAACTCTTGGTGCTTTTGTATTTAAATCATCTCTAATACAAAACTCTAATTGAGATACATCTACCATTGAGTTGGCTTTTGCAATACCAATTTGGTCACAAAAATTTAAAATAGACTCTTTTGTATAACCTCTTCTTTTATATCCAGCAATCGTAGGCATTCGGGGATCATCCCAACCACTTACATAATTACCATTTACAAGCTCTAAAAGTTTTCTTTTACTCATAACTGTGTAGTTAATCCCAAGTCTTGCAAACTCATGTTGATATGGTCTTGGTTTTGGTAATTCTAAAGTATCTAAAACCCAATCATAAATATCTCTATTATTCTCAAATTCAAGAGTACAAATAGAGTGAGTTACACCCTCAATATAATCTGATAAACAGTGTGCATAATCATACATAGGATAAATACACCACTCATCCCCAGTTCTAAAGTGATGAGAATGTCTGATTCTATATAAAAGAGGATCTCTCATTTTCATATTAGCTGCACTCATATCAATCTTTGCTCTTAATACATGATCGCCATCTTTGAACTCACCTTTTTTCATTCTCTCAAATAGGTCTAAGTTCTCTTCAATAGAACGATTTGCATATTCGCTTCTTCTACCAGCTTGTGTAACAGTACCTCTAAACTCTCTCATCTCTTCTTCGTTGATACTATCAACATAAGCTTTACCCATTTTGATTAGTTGTACTGCATATTCATAAATTTTTGGAAAATAATCAGATGTGTAATATACTTTGTTGCTACCCCATTGAAAGCCTAGCCACTCTACAGCATCTTTTAAAGCTTCAACATATTTTGTATCTTCAGTTGTAGGATTTGTATCATCCATTCTTAAATTACAATAACCATTGTAATCATTTGCTATACCAAAATTTATGCAAATAGATTTTGCATGACCGATATGTGGGAAGCCATTAGGTTCAGGAGGAAATCTAGTAACTACTTCATTGTATTTGCCTGACTTTAAGTCATTTTCAACTATTGTTCGTAAAAAATCTTTGCTTTCACTCATTATTATTAAACCTTTTGATTATGTAACTCTTATAAGAGTTGCATTTTATCTAATCGCAGCTTATATCATCTGATAAGGTATGATTTTATGAAAGAAAACTTTACTTTAAATGCTCTGGTTCATGGAACAAATATCCTTGAGAAAAATCTATTCCTAAAGATTCAACAACATCTTGAACCTCTTTACAATGTACAAATTCAGCAACCGTTTTAAGTCCAAGTACTTTTGCAAAATTTACAATAGTTAAAACTGTTAATCTAATATTCTCATTTACATGAATATTTTTAATCAAAGAACCATCAATTTTTAAAAAATCAACATTCAATTTTATAATATATTCGAAGTTTGAATATCCTGTACCAAAATCGTCAATAGCCACTCTACAACCAAGTGATTTTGCCTTTCTTATAAAATCTCCAACTTCTTCAAATTTCTCAATACCCTCTGATTCAACAATTTCTAAAACAACCCTATTAGCAACATTTGTTTCAATTAATTTTGAAAATAAAAAGTTAATTGTTTTTTCATTTTTAATATCTTCAATCATTAAATTTATAGAAAAAACCATATCTTTATCTTTAAAATATTCACAAGATTTTTCTATAACTTTTTTTGTCATCAAAGGATACAATCTAGCTTTTTTAGCATGTTCTAAAAATACAAATGGTGATAAAATTTTCCCATTAGGAAGTTTCATTCTCATAAGAGTTTCATATTTTACTTCTTTTGTTTTATTATTAATGATTTTTTGACCATATATCAAAATATTGTCATCTTTTAAAGCTTGTTTTATCTCTTTTGTTAATTCGATATTTCTTTTTAAATCTTTATAAAATGGCATTTCTTCATCAAATATTGCAATATCAATATTTATTTTTTTTGCCCAATATAATGCAATTTCTGTGTGAGTTAATAACTTTTCATGATAATCAGATATTCCTATAGTAACAGAAATATCAAAACTATCCTCATCTATTTTAAAACTTTCCCTATCACATAAGGTATTAAGATTTTTACATGTTTTATGTAATTCATCTATTTTAAAATTACCAAATGCCATAAAAGCAAATATATCACCTGAAATTCTATATATATTAAGATTTGTACTTTTAAATATTGATAGTCTTTTTGCAAAACTTTTTAATATTTTATCTCCAATTTCTATACCATAAGAATTATTTATATCTTTAAATCTATCCAAATTTATTAGAGCAAGTTTTGGAGAAGTACAATTTTTTAAATCATTTAAAAATCTTTGTCTATTTGGTAAAGAAGTTAATTCATCAGTAAATTGTTCATAAATTAATTCATCTTTTTCAAATAAAGAGGTTACATCATTTCTAATAGCAATATATTCTACTATATTATTATTTGTATCTAATATTGGAATAATAGTCGAATCAACATAATAAGATTGTCCATTCTTTTTTCTATTTTTTATTATTCCTTTAAATGTTTTCTTTTGACTTAGAGTACTCCATAGTTGTGTAAAAAAATCTTTTTTTGTATCTGGATGTCTTATTATATTGTGGTTTTTACCAATTAATTCTTCTTTTGTATATCCTGAAGTTTGGCAAAAATTATCATTTACATAAGTAATAATACCGTTTAAATCTGTTTTTGAAACTATAGAACTTTCATCAAGTGCTTTTTTATACTCTTCAAGTAATAATAAAGAATCATATAAATCTTTATTTTCATTACTAGTTGATAATATAGTTTGATTTATTTTATAGATAAAATTATTTTTTTGTTCAAGTTGTTCTTTTTGTTTTAATACCTCATTTTTAAGAATTCTCAGGGGTTCGATATCTTTAAGAATTACTTGAATAATTTCTTTATTATTTATATTTATTTTTTTTAAATTCACCTCAACTAAAAATGTTTTATTATCTAAAGTTTTATGTAGCCATTCAAAACTACTTTGACCATCTTTATAACATTTTTCAATATGTTCATTTGATTTTATAATCGAAAGTTCCCCATCTGGCTGATATTTTGGTGATAATTGAGAAGGATGTAATAAAATAAGTTCATCTAAAGAATTCATGTTAAAAAAATTTAAAGCAGCATCATTTGCATCAATAAGAAATGATTTTTCTAATAAAAGCACTGGTTCTGAAATATTATTAAATATTTCCCTATAATAATCAATATTTTTATCCATACAAATCCTACATTGTCAAATTTTTTGAAGTGTTATATTATATTATATTATATTATATTATATTATTAATGGATATTAATAAAAACTAGAGAAAAACTCTAGTTTTTAAATGCTATTGTATCAACTTCAACCAAAACATTTTTTGGTAGTGTTTTAACAGCAACCGTACTTCTTGCAGGTGCTGTTTCACCTTTGAAATATTGAGCATAGATTTCATTGAAAGCTACAAAATTATCCATATCTGATAAATAACAAGTAGTTTTTAATACATTTTCAAAAGAACTACCAGCTTCTTCTAAAACTGCTTTTAGGTTTTCCATTACTTGTTTTGTCTGCTCTTGAACTCCCCCACTTACGATTTCCATAGTTGTTGGATCTAGTGCAATTTGTCCTGAAGTAAAAATTAGTTTATCAAATGCTGTTGCTTGATTATATGGTCCGATTGCAGAAGGAGCTTTTGTTGTAGATATTATAGTTTTCATCAGTTACCTTTATATTTATTATTTTTTGACATTATACAAACTTCTAACTTTCTATTGGGAAAAAAAGCTCGAAATCTTTTTTGATATGACAAAGTGTCTCTTGATTTGCCCTTGAAAATCCTTTTGATTTAATCGCTGCTATTACTATAGCTTTTGCATAATCCAAAACATCTTCATCATTTATATACTCATTTACATCCACCCATTTTGCATCTATTATTTCATGTGAATCTTGTATATCAATTGCATAGCTTTTAGGAGTTGCTGTACATAAAATATATAGATTTGATTTATGAAATTGGTGTGGATAAAAGTGTCCTAAAGAGATTATTGATTCAAACTGCACGATTATTCCAGTCTCTTCAAAAACTTCCCTCTCAAGTGCAGTTGTAATCATCTCTGCATCATCAATATGACCACCTGGAAGTTTATATCCAACTGTTGAAATTCGCTCTTTTATTACTAATAACTCATTTTTGTCATTTATAACAACTGCTCCAACACCTAATGTATGATTTGATGCTGTTGGGATTACTGCATTTGATTTTAATCTTTTTACAACTAATATATACTCTTCATCACAAGAGTGAAAAATAAATCCTTTATTTGTTGCTATTGGAATAAAATCTGATTTTTTTATATCTATATAAATCCAAATTAAATTTCTTTTATTTTTTACACTATTTATTAAAAAATCAAGATTTGTTCCAAACTCTTCTATTGATGATGGCAAATCTTTTGATTCTATTGTTATTCCATTATATGGGTCAAGGATTGTATTGAAACAACCTATTTTTTCTAAACTTGTATTACTCATAATTATTCCCTTTAATAATAGCTATTATAACTAACTATCAATGTCTAAATAATTACATAAATCAAGAATGAAGATAAATTTTTGAAAGAGCCACTATTCCACCTATGATAAACTGTACAGCAATCGCTCCAACAATTAATCCCATAAGCTTTGTAACGATATTTTGTCCAGTAAGTCCTAAATATCTTTTAATATGAATAGAATTTTTTAGTATAAGATAAAAAATTAATGCATTTAAACAAAATGCAACAGAAATTGAGAATAAATCAAAAAATGTATGAGCTTGATGTTTGAAAATAATAATTGTAGTAAATAATCCCGTTCCAAATGCTATTGGAATACCTAATGGTATAACCGAAATATCATCGCTATTTTTCTCTTTTTTATCATCTTTTTTTGAATCATGTGAGCTATTTACCATAGAAATCGCCATTAAAATAAGGATAATTCCACCCATAACTTTCAGTGAATTCTCATCTATTCCAAAAATTTTGAGTATAAAATCACCTGAAATTAATACAATAAAAAATGCAATTATAATTGTAATACTAGATTTGTAAGCTAACTGTGATATTTGCATTTTTGTGATATTTTTATTAAATAAAGATAATGCAATAGCCCCAACACCAATGGGGTCTAATATTGCAAAGAAAGTAATAAATTGTTGTAAAAATATAGATAAGTTATCCAAAATTAACTCATTCCACCTTTTGCTGCTAGTCTCTTTTCTAACACATGTCCAATATAACTTAAAATTGAAGTAATAGTTAAATAAACTAATGCAATAACAATCCATGTTTCAAAAGCTGAAAATGTATTTGCAACTATCTCTTTTCCTACTTTTGTTAAATCTGTAATTGAAATTACAGATACTAAAGAAGAATCTTTTATAAGTGCAATCATTTCTCCTACAAGTGTAGGTAACGCTCTTTTAAAAGCTTGAGGTAAAATAATATATCTCATAGCTTGAAAATTTGTCATTCCTAAAGATTTTGAGGCTTCAAGTTGACCTTTATCTATTGATTGTATAGCACCTCTTAATATTTCCGCCATATATGCACCAAAGAAAATACCTAAAGATAAAACACCTGCAATGAAACTTTCTAGTTCAAATATATTTGCAACAATAAAATAGAATAAAAAGATCTGAACAAGAAGAGGTGTTCCTCTAATTACAGTTACATAAACAGTAGCAATATCTTTTAGAAATTGAAAAGATGATAACCTCATCAATGCAACGATTACACCTATGATAAAAGTAAGAATTGCAGCTAAAAATGAAATCTTTAGAGTAATCCAAAGACCATTTAGTATAGGTCCAACATTTTTTTCAGATTTAGTTGCAATATAATCGCCCTTATATACATCTTCACCTATTTTATATGAAAACTCATAGGTATTATCTATATCTAATTTTTCTTTTTCACCATTATTATCAATATAATAAGTATTATCTTCAAAAACTAATGTACCATCCGATGGAGCTTCAAAAGTTTTTATTTCAGTATAAATAAAGTAGTTTGGAATTGAATTCCATTTCCAAACATAATTCATATTTGAAGCAGCTATATATAAAGAATATGCGACTGCCATGTAAAAACATAGAGCAATAAAATGCCCTACATTTTTATTTTGAGATAGTGATTGTTGCCTTTTAGCCATAAGTTATTGAACTCTTTGTAACCAGCTAGTATCAACTAGCCATTTATTATATAATTCATCTGAGAATCCAACAACTTTATCTTCTTTTGATTGTCTTAGGAAATTATTTAACCAGTTTAAGAAATCTGGATCACCTTTTCTAATTGCCCATCCTAATGGCTCATAAGTTAATGGCGTATCTAAATGAACTAATTTATCTTTTCCTTTATCACTCATAAATACTACGTTAAATGGTTGGTCATATACCATTGCATCTGCTTTACCATTTAAAACTTCTGCTGTTGCATCTGCTTCTGTTTCAAAAGTTACAATTTTTGCTTTTTTGAAGAATTTTCTTGTTGCGATTTCACCAGTAACTCCAAGTTTTGTAACGATTGTATATTCTGGCTTATCTAAATCTTTAGCTGATTTAACAGTAGAAGCTAAACTATTTCTCAATAATACAGTTTGTCCAACTACAATATAAGGTTCAGCGAAATTCACTTCTAAATTTCTTTGTTGAGTAATAGTCATTCCAGACATAATAATGTCATATTTATCTGTGATAAGACCTGCAATAATACCATCCCAAGCGATTGGAACTAAAGTTAATTTAACTCCCATTTGTTTTGCCATTTCTCTAGCCATATCAACATCATAACCGATGATATTACCTTTTTTATCTTTCATTTCAAAAGGCATATAACCAGGTTCCATACCAACCCTTAATTCACCTTTTTGTTTTATTTTATTTAGTGTCGAAGTTTTCCATAAATCTAAATCTGCTGCAAACATATTTAGTGTTGCAAACGCCAATACTAACATTAGTAATTTTTTCATTGTGTTTCCTTGTTTAAAATTAATGTGATAAAATTTCATTTAGAAATTTTTTTGCCCTATCACTTTTTGGATTATTAAAAAACTCCTCAGGAGTACTCTGTTCAATAATAACACCGTGATCCATAAATACAATTCTATCTCCAACTTCTTTTGCAAATCCCATTTCATGAGTTACACAAACAATTGTAAAGTTTTCTTTTGCTAAATCTTTCATAACAGATAGAACATCTCCAATTGTTTCAGGGTCAAGGGCAGATGTTGGTTCATCAAAAAGCATTATTTTAGGTTTCATTGCTAAACTTCTTGCAATTGCAACTCTTTGTTTTTGACCACCCGACAAATCAGCAGGATAAGAATTCCCTTTATGCTCTAGTTTTACTTTTTTAAGCAAACCCATAGCAATTTTTTTTGCTTCACTTTTTTTAACATTTTTTACCAATGTTGGTGCGAGTGTAATATTCTCTAAAATAGTTAAATGAGGGAAAAGATTAAAATGTTGAAATACCATTCCTACTTCACTTCTTATTGCTTGAAGATTTTTTTTACTACCATAAATGTCGATATTATCTACTATAATATCTCCACTATCAATCTCTTCTAAACCATTTATACATCTAATAAGTGTAGACTTACCTGAACCACTAGGTCCACAAACTACGACTATTTCACCTTTTTTTACACTAAAATCAATACCTTTTAGTACATGAAAATCATCATAGAACTTATCAATTTTCTTCATAGAAATAATGTCTTCTGTCATTCAACCTCTTTTTTAATTTGCTACAAAAGAATGATACTCAACTTATAATCAAAATAAAATATCACCCTAGTATATTTTGTATACAAATTATACTATATAAAAATATGATATACTTCCGACTTTTTAATTTTAAGGGAAATTTATGAGAAATAAACTATATGAATTTAGAGCAGATTTATTATTACTTACTGTCGCAATTGCTTGGGGTGTAACATTTTTAATGGTACAAGATGCAATTAGTACAACACCTGTTTATGCATTTTTATTTTTTAGATTTACTCTTGCTTCTATTTTAATGTTTATTATTTCTTACAGATTTTTAAATGAACTAAATAAAAAAACTATACTGTATGGTGTGATTTTAGGTATTTTGCTATTTAGTGCATTTGCAACACAAACTTTTGGTTTAATATATACAAAAAGCTCTATTGTCGCTTTTATTACAGGATTAAATGTAATATGTGTACCTTTTTTAACTTATCTATTTTTTAAAGACAAAATAAAATTGAATGTTTTAATTGCCACATTTATAGCTGTAATTGGATTATATTTATTAACTATGTCAGGAACACTAGAGTTTGAAAAAGGTGAGTTTTTAACTCTTGTTTGTGCTATTTTATTTGCCCTTCAAATTATCTTTACAGGAAAATTTTCAAATCAAGTAAATGTATTTCTATTAGTACTTTTTCAATTAATTACAGTTTCTATATTAGCTTTAATATTTTCTTTATCACTTGATTCTGCAACTTTTAATATTTCTTATAATTATGCTTTTTTTAAAGCTGTTATTATTACAGCAATCTTTGCAACCGTTTATGCTTTTTTAATTCAAACATATATGCAACAATTTACAACTGCAACAAAAACAGCAATTATATTTACAATGGAACCAGTAAGTGCCGCTATATTTGCATATTTTACAGCAAATGAGGTTTTAACAATTGTTCAATTTATTGGTGCAGTTTTAATTATTTTAGCAACTTTAATTGCCGAATTAAAATTTAATAAAAAATCTATACATACCTAATTGGCAAATAATAATCCAGCACAAACTCTTCATCATCACTTAAAAAATGATTCTTATGATAGATGGTATATGATGGATTTGTTGTTGTTTCATAACCACTATCAATCAACCAATAGTGATAAACCC